>Ga0302320_10008439_pt1 | contig 22417 bp, 12 predicted proteins | sample Bog_T0_3_FD_202130 | JGI IMG/M metagenome (GOLD analysis project Ga0302320, IMG submission 202130) | Peat permafrost microbial communities from Stordalen Mire near Abisko, Sweden - Bog_T0_3 | ecosystem: Environmental > Terrestrial > Soil > Wetlands > Peat | place: Sweden: Abisko, Stordalen Mire... | reverse complement strand
TGTCTCGAAGATCTCGAAGCACAGACGATCGCTGACCGCCTGGAAATTATCGTGGTGGACAGCCATTCACCGCAAAACGAACGCGCCGTCGTTGAGGAATTTCAGAAACGCTATTCCAATATCGTTTACATCCGCACGCAAGAACGCGAAACGGTTTATGGCGCATGGAACCGCGGCGCACGGGCGGCGCGGGGCAAATATTTGACCAACGCCAACACGGATGACCGCCACCGCACCGATGCGTTGGAAATCCTGGCCCGAACCCTGGACGAAAATCCTGACGTGTCACTGGTTTACGCGGATTGCATGGTGACCTCGCACGAAAATGAAATGTACGACACCGGCAATCCCATCAGCCGCTACAAGTGGCTTGATTTCAGCGCCCAGAATTTATGGACGCAGGGATGTTTCGCGGGACCCCAGCCCATGTGGCGGCGTGAGGTGCATGCCGAACACGGCTATTTTGACGCGCAAATGATTTCTGCCGGTGATTACGAATTTTGGCTGCGGCTGGCGCAGAACCGCAAATTTCTGCATGTGGACGAAGTGCTCGGGCTGTATCTCAAGTCACCCACCAGCGTGGAACACGCCAACCGCGACATCGGGGCCAAGGAAGTCAAACTCGCGCGGGAACGCTATCAGGATTCAATCATGGCCGGCAAACCGCCGTTCCGTCCCAAACTGGCCGAGCCAACGGCGACGGTGGAAATCATGGTGGATAGCAGCTCAAAACCGGCTCCCGCCAGCGCTCCCGCGCCAAAACCAAGGCCCGCGGTTGCCCGCCTGGGCCAATTGAGCGAAGCGCGTGAATTATTTGAGCGGAAGGACTTTGAAGCCGCGTGGGCGGCGGCGCTGACAGCCATTGCCAAACGGCCCTTCCACCCGGAAGCATTTCTGCTGCTGGCTGAGATTGCACTGCGAAGTGGTGACTGGAAAAGCGCCAAACAATGCGCCAAACGCGCCCGGGAACTGGCGCCCGGTTGGGCGGCGCCGAAACAGTTTTTGAACAAACCTCTTAAAGATGACGCCAAAGCGGATTGGCTCCAGCCGACGTCGCTCCTTCAATTACCGGCCGCTCCCCGGTTGTCCATCTGCTTGATTGTAAAAAACGAGGAACGGTTCCTCGCGCAATGCCTCAAATCCGTCCGCGGCCTGGCCGCTCAACTTATCGTGGTGGATACCGGCTCGACCGACCGCACCGTGGAAATCGCGCGCGAGTTCGGCGCGGAAATTTATTCGTTCGCCTGGTGTGACGATTTCGCCGCGGCGCGCAACGCCGCGCTGGAACACGCAACCGGCGACTGGATATTGATGCTGGATGCCGACGAGGAATTGCCTGTCGCCCAACACGCGAAGCTATTTGCGGACATGAAAGATGCCACGACGATCGCGCTCCGTTTGCCGCTCGTGAACGCCGGCCAGGAGAAAGAAGGCCGCAGCTTTGTGCCCCGCCTGTTCCGCAACGCGCCGGAAGTTTTTTTCACCGGCCGCATCCACGAACAAGTTTTTGCCAGCCTGCTGGAACACGCCAAAAAGTGGGGATTAAAAACGGCGCTCGGCTCGGCGCAGCTCCTGCATCACGGTTACACGAAGGAACTGGTGCGTGACCGGAACAAAATTGAGCGCAATTTGAAACTGCTGCGCGCCGCCAACACGGAAAACCCGGCGGACGCAAACCTGTTGATGAACCTCGGCCTGGAACTGGTCCGCTCGGACGACCTGACCGGCGGCATTGAAAAATATCGCGCGGCCTTTGACGTGATGTCCGCGCAACCGGCGGCGGATCTGGTGCCGGAATTACGCGAGGTGTTGCTCACCCAGTTCACCAGCCACCTCTACAAGCTGCGTTGCCAGGACGAAGTGGTGGCGGTTTTGACCTCGCCGCTCGCCCGGCACGGTGAATTGACGGCGTCGTTGCATTTTGCTTTGGGCCTGGCGTATTTCGAATTGAAGCAGTTCAGTGAGGCTGCGGATCAAATGCGCCGGTGCCTTGCCAAACGCAAACAAAGCGCGCTGACCCCCATTAACACGGACATTCTTACCGCCGCGCCACAACATTGCCTGGCCTTGTGCCTGGCGAACCTCCGCGACACCGCCGCGGCGGAAAAGGCCTTTGCCGCCGCGCTCCTGGAAACCGGGCATGGGGAGGCGGCCAAACTGGACTACGCAAAATTCCTCCTGAAAGAGAATCGCGCCGTGGACGCGCTCCATCAATTGCATGGCCTCGTTGCGACCAACCCGCGAAACATCGGGGCCTGGCAGCTCGGCGGGGAAATCGCCTTGGGCCGGCCGGAATTTCTGGAATTCGCCCGCGACTGGTCACGCGAAGCCACCAAGGCGCTGCCGGAAAATCCGGTTATCGCCGCTCAACGGGCCGAGGCCTTGATGCTGAATGGTGATCCGGCGGCATCGGCGCCGCTTTGGGAAACCCTCTGGCGCAGTGAACCCGAGCCGCGCACCCTGGCCGCGCTCATTTTATGCGAGACCGCCACCGGACAGGCCGCCCACGCGCCGAATCCAGGCCGTAACGAACAGGCTACGAGCATGGCATTCGTGGAGTGGTACCAGAAATTGATTTCCGCCCGCGCCAAAATCGTGATTGAAATCATTAACGGGCGGTTGGAGCTGCTTTCCGGTGCGCTGCCCACCGCCGGGCAGATGCTGCAAGCGGCATTATCCGAGGCGGACGCTACGGTCGGGGTTTAAGCGGGGAAGGTTCGATTAAAGCCGTGATGGAAGAAATTCCTCACGGCTTTAATTTCTTCAAGAGTGCGGCGGCGGGCGCGTAGTTTTGTCCGGCGGCGGTTTCGAGACAGGGGCGCGCGCGGCTATCATCTCCGAAGGCATGATAAAAAACGCCGAGATTGTAATTCGCCAGGAAACTGCCGGAGCCTTGGATGCTTTTATACTTCTCCGTTTCACCCAGGGCGAGACTGCGCTGATAGCTTTGTTCGATCTTGGGCAGGTCGGCGATGCGTTGGACGGGATCACTGCCGATGTATTTCATGTAAAACAGGCCGCAAACGAGTTGGAAATCCGGAAAATCGGCGAGCCAGTTTTCCGACGAGCGGATGGCTTCCAGGCCCGCATCAAATTGTTTCAACTCCATTGCGGCGTAAAGAAAATCCACGATGACATTCGGCGCGAACGGGTCGGATGGCTGCATGGCGGCGCGGGCCTTCTGCAGACAGGCAAAGGCGGCTGGAGTTTGGCCCAGCGAGGTAAATTCCAGGGCGAGTTGAAACTGGAGATAGGCGCTGTGCGGTTCGCGCGCCAGCTCGGCCTGCAACAGGCTGACGTTGCGTTCGGATTTTTTGGCTTCGAGATAGCCGTCGTGCCAGAGTTCGCCGCGCAAATTCACGCGCGGCAACGCGGAGGCAATCTGTTCGTGGATGCGGCCCTCAAATTTTGCGCCGCGGGGAAAGAGCCGCGAAACAAAGGTGCTGGACCGGAAGGTCTGCCCGCGGTGCCGGAAGTCGCTGACAATTTTTAACCGGCCAATCTGGGGGGGACCCTGGATAAAACCGCGGATTTCGCGGGCAAGCGCCTCACTGGCGTATTCATCTGCGTCCAGCACCAGCACCCAGTCGCCCGTGATTTGTTCGAGCGCAAAATTGCGCGCGGCGGCAAAGTCATTGATCCATCTAAAATGCGCGACTTTGGCGCCGAATTGCGCGGCGATTTTCACGGTATCATCCGTGGAGCCGGTGTCGGCCACCACGATTTCATCGGCCATGGCCTGGACACTGCTCAAGCAGCGCGCGAGGCACCGCGCCTCGTTTTTGACGATCATGGCCAGCGACAATTTGGTTTTCGGAACGCTCATGCGGCTTGCAGTGCCGGTAAGGTAGCAGACCGGAGCCGCAAGGCGATGCGATTTGCAGCCGTACTTTAAATTGCCAGGATGGCGCAGGCTTTACCCGCCTTCGCGGGAAATGCGGGATCGTATCAACCCGCGCCGGCGGCCATGACCCGCCTGTTCAGGCGCTTCCCGGTTTCCCGTGGGATTCCGATTACTGGCCTTGCGCGATTGCGGGAAAATAATAAGAGGTAAGGGTGGTAATATCTATCGTTGGGCTGGCCGCGGTCGCCATTTCGATCTGGGAAAAAACAGCCGGGGTGGGTTTGCCGAAAACCACCGAGCCGTCTGTCATATTGATCTCCCAGCCCTTTGCCTTGTAATGAGCGAAATAAGTGGGGTCGCTCATTTGATCACTGAAATAGTCCATGATAAAACCGTTGCGCTGCCGGATGTCGCCTGATTTATTAAATAGTCTCGTACCGGCCGCCTTGTTTGTATCCACGATAAAATTGTAGGTGTAACTACAGCGAACGCCACCGGACCCGTTGACACTCCCGTAACTGAGGTTACCCGCGCTGGAGTAGTCGTTAATGGACAACGGGGACGTCGTGGGATAGGCGGGATCAAAGAACAGACGCCCGTCGCCCGCCAGCTTGGCCCCATACAAGTAACCTAAATTCTCGAACTGAGCCTGCTGGGCGTTGATGGCTGCTTCATCCTCGGCAATGTGGCCGCCACTTATCGGACCGCCGAAAACCACCCAACGGATATAATTGTCCAGATCCACAACATTTTTAGTGCGGGGATTGATGGTATTTCCACCCCAGGTGGGATACCAATCACTGTTGTCCCCGGCGTACAGGGTACACCCGACATAAAGTTGCTTCAGATCGTTAACGCATTCGGTTCGTTTGGCCTTGTCCTTGGCCGAGGCCAGCACGGGCAGCAGCATGGCAGCGAGAATGGCGATAATGGCGATAACCACCAGCAGCTCGATCAGGGTAAAGGCTTTTTGCGTCGCTTTTGTCATAGGTATTCAGTCAGTCGGGCTTTGATGGTGTTAGCGTCTCATGAAATTCCAGATGCCGCCATCGCCAGTTCTGGCGAGAGCGGTAAAGCCGGACGGGCAGGTGGTTCGCCCGGCGTGGGGCCGGCCATGGACCGGCGCCGTTTTGAACGCAAGAAATGCCTTGGGCAAAAAAGCGCCCCAGCCACATGCGGGCGGGGGCGTTGAGAACCTCATTGCTCCAACAAATTAAACAACTGGTCGTACGCCTGGTTGGAGGCGGCCGTTTCGGTGGTGGGGAGCTGGCCCGAGCTTACCATATTGAATGCGGCCTCGCTGGCCACGAATCGGACGGAGCCATCGGTAAACAAGACGTCGAAGGACTTGCTCGGATAATGGGCAAAAAACCCGGGGCCGAAAGTTGAAGTCGCGTTGTCAGCCGATGACAAAAAATCCGTGGCAAACAGATGGCTGCCACCCGATCCAGGCTCGGACCAAATGCTGCTGGTTTTAGGAAATGCGCGGGCGTATTCGGAAGCGGCCGCGCTCTTAATGCGCGGATTGAACAAGGTGCTGTCCTGGATATTATAGGTGCCGTCGCTGAAGGCCGACGAAGGCGGCCCGGTGCTCAAGACGCTCGGATTTGAATAATATTCCACGCTATGGTTGGAGGTCGAGGGGAAGCCCGGGCAAAACGAAACTTTGCCGTTGCCAATCAGCCCGCGCCCGTACAAGTAGCCAATGCAGTCATACGGGTTTTGTGCATACGCCGTCGAAGGAGACGGCAGCGGCATATTGGCTGTGGTGCCGTTCCTCCAAAAATATTCCGTGTAGTCAACAAACTCGATATTATTGAATTGGCCATTGACATTGGCGCTGCCCGTCGAACAAACCGGGTAATAGTCGCCGAAGTCGCCGGCATAGATGGCGCAGGCTATGTAGACCTGATGGAAGTTGCTCTGGCAAACCCCCACCTTGGCCCGGGCTTTAGCGCGGGCGAGCGCCGGAAGCAACATGGCGGCCAGGATGGCAATGATGGCAATAACCACCAGCAGTTCAATCAGGGTGAAGGCGTTTTTTCGCGGTCGGGACGAACTAATTGCGGTTTTCATAGTTATTAGTTGCAATGGTTTTGGATGTTTCCCCCGCATGGCATGGCCACCCGGGCTTGACCATCGCCAGTCCTGATGAGCCGTCATTCATCACCCGTGCCGGTAGCACCACATTTGATGCCGGGATGAAATCCAAGACCGGGCCGCCAGCGCGACTACAGCATGGCCGGCCCGGGCAGAATGTCCGGCGGTCACGGATTGGAGTTGGTGCTGCTCAACATATAGAATTGCTGCAGTGAATTGGTCTTGACCGCATTGGTGCCAATGAATGTAAAGTTGGCCGCCCCCAGCACATTGGTCGCAATCGCGCGCCATTGAGGACGGGGAGTCGCAAGATTAGTGGTGCTCAACAAGTAATAGGTGCCGCCGGTCTGCCCGTTTGTTCCACTAATCACCACGTTTCCACCGGCCAGGCTGAAGTTGGTAATCGCCGGAGGTATGGTTGGGACCAGCACGGTAGTCACCACGGTGAGGGTGCCGTTGAGCGCAAGAGAGTTGTTCCAAGCCAGCCCGCTTCCCAACACTGGCAGGTTGAGGGTGGCAAATGCACCGGTGTTGGTGTTGGCCACCAACAACTGGAAGGCGTCACCCGCGACCAAGGCCGCGCCAAGGTTGTTCACGGTGAGGGTGCCACCCATGACGTTTGTCCCTTTTACATTCACTATGCGGCCCGCATTGGGGGTGGCGGCCCGGTTGATCTCCACGGACAGGGTGCCGGCGAGCGTCACCACTGCGAAGTTCGTGGTATTGCCCTGATTGGTCACCGTCAGCGTGCCGATGGCGCCGGAAATGCCGGGCGCAATAATGGAACCGGCGGCAGCGGTGATAAACTTGCCGCGGATGGTGCCGTTGCCTTTGAGGGTCTGGCCTGAAGTTACCGACCAGGCCAGATTGGAACGGCCGGTGACGTCCAGGACCGCACCCGCTTGAACGTCGAACGACGCGCTGTTGGAAAGACCGGCCAGGCCCACCAGGGCCACGTTGCCATTCGTGGCGATGACCAATGAGCCGCTGAAATTGTTGGTGCCGTAATCAAGAACGATTTGTCCGGCGGCCACATTGGTGCCCGACGCCACGGTCAGGTTGCCCGTGCCGTTCAGCGGCGAATCCAAGACGAGGTTCTTGGTGGAAAAGATGGTTTCAAAAGTGGCGCCGCCCGCGTTGATGGTGACGGTGGAGTTGGTCAGGTGCTGCGCGCCGTCATAGGCTTTCACGAGGCCGCCGTTCACGACGATGTTGTTGGTGATGAAATGATTCACGAGTGTGCCTCCGTTGCCGCCGAAGCGCAGTTCCCCGGTGGCATTGACGGTGACGGGCCCGGTCCCCAGGGCCAGGTCATTTTGGTTGCCACCGTCCTCGAGGCCGTCCCGGAGCACGCCGCCGTTGATTACGGTGCCGCCGGCATAGCTGTTGGCACCGTTGGTCAACAGCAGTGAGCCCGGCCCGGAAACGGCGAGCGAGCCGTCGCCGCCAATATTGCCGGGGCCGGCGAAGATATAGTTGGTCGGGCCCGAAACCAGGATGGAATTTGGCGAGAGGGTGCCTTGCAAAGTCACGAGGGCATTCGTCGAAGAACTGTTAAAGGCCACGTTATCCTGTTGGAAGAACTGGAAGGCCGCGCCCGAGGCATTGGTCCAGTTGAAACTGGTCGCCACATCCCAGAAATTGCTCGCGCCATCGCCATGCCAGATCAGGTTTGTGTTGTTGAGGCTCACGAGAATCAGGTCAACCTCGCCCGGGGCATTGCTGAGCACCAGGGTGGCGCGTGAAGTGGCCGGGACGTTTCCGCCGAGCGTAAAGTTGGAGATGGGCCCCGGCGGCACCACGCCACTTTCGTTAAACAGGCTGCCGCTGTATTTGATGAGCCGGTATTTGCCTGGATTCAAGGTCCCGTTCAAGGCGTTGAGAGCGACGGTGCTGGCGCCGGAGAGGGTTACATTACCCTCCACGTTCAGCAAATCACCAGGATTAACCAAACCGGTCGGGTCATCCGAAATATCGAAAACACTGAAGGCGCCGGCTTCGATGGTCAGCGCGTTCGAAATGGTCAGCGTGCCGCCTGAATTGTTGAATCCCGGATTGATGGTGCCGTAATTGAACACGCCATTGCCCCGGACAACTCCAATGCCACCGAGGACTTGCGGAACGCCACCGACGGCGGTGGTGGCCACCACAGTCATCGTGCCATTGGTGATCAGGGCGGAGTCCGGGTTGCTGTTGACGTCGTTGAAGTTGGTGACATAGCCCATGTTGAGAGTATCCAAGACCGCATTGGTGGCAGCCAGGATGATGTTGGGAGAGGCGGTCAAGTCATCGGGAACGGAGATGGCGAGCACCCCGTTGCTGACGGTGGTGTTGTTGATATAGGACAGGTCCGTGGCATGGAGATAATTTGTATAAGTCGCGCCGTCGGTATTGATGGTCACGGCATCGCCATCCAAAGTCAGCCGGGCGGGACCGATTTTGGTGATGTTATTCGAGCCGGAGATCGAGCCCGAGAATTCAGAATCTATGCCCTTGCCGCCGATCAGGTAGGTCGCCGGGTAACTCACGGACGGGCCGGTAATGGTGCCGTTGCCAAACAAAGCGCCCAAGTGGATCACATCAACGTTGTCGCGGGCAAACCCGCCGCCAGTGCCGATGAAATCAAAAATGGTATTGTCACCGCCCGCAGCGGCATTGAACCAGCGGACCTCGCCATTGGTGATAATCACCGTGCCAAGGAAATTCGAGAAGGAAAGCGCTCCACCGATGGTCATATTTCCGTTGGCAAAAATGTTGGTGGCCAGCGCGCTGCCATTGAATTGACCGGCCCAGTTGTTGGCCGTGGTCGAGGAAACAAAAGTCACGGTCGCGCCATCAACGGTCGTGAAGGCGTTGCCCGGGGTGGAACTCGAAGATCCCGTGTTTGGCATGCTCATGGTGGTGTTATTGCTCGCAATCACCGTGCCGGTGCCGGCATTGGCCGCCCCGGGCCCGATGGCCAGGCCGGCATTGGCCGCCACGATGGTCCCGTTGCTATAGGTATTCACGCCATTAAGGCGCAAAGTACCGCCGTTGACCAGAATCCCGATCTTGCCGGCGATGATGCCGCTGAACGTGGAGTTTGAAGTAATGGTCAGGGTGTTGGTGAATGCGCTGGAATTGATGACCAACCCGCCGGCGCCGTTTAAATTGGTCAACAGCAGACTGGTCTGCATGTCCAGCGTGCCGCTGTTGATGGTCACCGGGCTGTAGCCGGCACCCAAGGCATACATGTTGGTCACGCGCAATGTGCCGGTATCAATCGTCGTTGGCCCCACATACGTGTTGGAAGCGGTCAGGGTTTCGGTCCCGGTGCCGGTCTTGAAAATGCCCAGCGCTCCGGACGTATTTTGGATGACGCCGGAGAACACGCCGCTGTCACCGTTAAGGCCGATGTTCAAGGTGGACGTGCCGCCGCCGGTGACGTCGTCAATGGTGCCGTTGCCGTTCAGGCCATTGACGGTGTTGACAAAGCCATTCAGGTCAAAAACCGCAGGGCTGTAAATCGTGACGTCATTGGCCCCGGCCGGCCCGGTGCTGGAAACGCCTTCATTAATGCCCAATTGGACCACGCCGTTGCTGATAATCGTTCCGCCACTGTAGGTGTTGGCGGTGTCAATAACCAATGTGCCGCCGGTGTTGATTTTGACCAGGCTCGTGCCGCCGGCAATCTGCCCGACGCCGGTGAAGGTATAGGTGTTGGCGCTGGTGTCCACCGTCACGCTGCTCGGTTGCATCGTGGCTGCCAGATTGACCGTGGGCTGAGCTGAACCCGTGGCGTTGAAGAGCACGCTGTCATAAATGTTAAACGTGACGGGGGTGGCTCCAGCGTGCCAGTTGGTGGAGGTTTGCCGGTCCCAAACCCCGGGGTTGATGGGATCGTTGCCAACCCATACGAGACTCTTGGGAGTATAAGCACTGACCACGAGATTTAAATTGCCGCCCACTGCGTTGATTTCGGCTATGAGGCCGGCGCCCAGGCCGCTGCCGGAAACGAGCACAACAAAACCACCGCTGGTAACAATGCTGCCGCTGGCCTGGCTCACCAGTTGGTAAGTACCGGCGCCCAGCGGCGTGCCGGAAGCATTGTTGACCGTGATGGCATTGCCGGAGAATGACAAGGTGCCCCGGGAGCAATACAGGGCCGGATGCCCGGAATCACCCGTGAAGCTGGTGGGTGTAAAGGTCAGCGTCAATGCCTTCGAGGCAAAATCTATCGTCCCGGCGGGATCAGCCATGACGGTGGCCGCCGTGGTGCCAACGGCAGTGCCGGCGCCACTGGCACTAAACGCTTTTGTGTCAATGATGTAATCGCTCGCGCCCAGCGGCGTCACGTCAAAAACGGCGCCCGCACTTACATTCAGGTTCGGCCCGGTTCCCAGGGCTCCCGTAGTGGACACTTGGTTGGTGCCGGCATCCACTGACACTTTGCCAATGTAGTTGGCGGGATTGCCCAACAAAACCGTCCCGGGACCTGCGATATGCAGCACACTGTCAACCGCCCCGCCGGTGAAAGTATTGGCTGCATTGCCCACGGTCATCACGTCCGTCGGACTGGTGGTGGCCAGGGTCGCACTGTTGGCGGCCAGCGAACTCATGGTGACGCCATTGACCGTGCCAACGCCGTTCAGGCGGATGATGCCGGCGTTCCGGAGGGTAATGCCCGCGTTGCCGAGGGTCACATTATCAATCTGCAACGTGGAGTTCGTCACGTAAAAATTGGCCACGGTGACGGTGCCCAGCGCGCCGGGGTCCTTCACCTCCAGGGTTCCGCCCTCCACGAAAATTCCGGCCGGCACGCTGGCGCTGGTCTTCTGCGCAATATCATTGGGACCGGACAAGATCCACAGCCCTGCGCCCTCCTTGAAGATTTGAATCGCACCGGATGTGTTTATTCCGTCATCAATGCGCGCGATGGTATTGGTGCCGGTGTTGGAACCGTTCAAATAAAGGCTCAAGGGCCGGGTGCTGGCCGAGGTGTTGGTGAGGGCGGTGAGAAAGACTGTTGCGCTTGGGCTCGTGGCATTATTTGTAATGTCGTAACGGCCGTTAGTGCTGCTGGGCAGGCGCACCCGAACCGACTGGTTAAAAATGATTGGATTGGGCTCGGCCGGGCCCACCTGAATATTGTTGCCCTGCGTGAGATCAATGTAATTGTCGTTTATGTTATTTCCGAAGACATAAGCGCCGCAGGTGGCGGTGTCAAACAAGTAGCCGGCAATGTTCCGCGCCACGTCGTTTGTGATCGGATCGCTCGCGCCGCCGATGCCGCTGATCGGGATGGCATTGGTGAAGGTGGCCACGTTCGCGCTCAGTCCGCTGGCCGCCGGATTGACCACCCCGGGAACCCCCAGGCCCACCCAATTATTGATGTTTGTAAATGTGTTATCAACGGGCGCGTTGGTCCACGTCTGGCTGGCGGCTTGAACTTGCTGGGTCGTGAGTGAACCGGCAAGGGCGACCGTGACGCACGGCAGCAGTCTCAAGGCAAGGGAGGTTAAGAATTGACTTTTCATGGCAGGGTTGGGTTTGGGTTTGGGCTGGGACAAAACAGTTGTTGGGTTGGATGAATTGGTGCGTCGGATATTGTACCAATATATTGCATTAGCGATTCTTCGCCATCGCCAATTCTGGTGACCGGGCGAAAATGGACGCAGATTTGGTTCACAGAATGGATTTGATCCGGGCAATGGTGGCAAAGCACATGTGAAACAAATACTGGTTATTTGGAGAATTTACTTAATGAAGCAACCACTGACTATCGCCAGTTCTGGCGAGGACAGGCGCGGTTATGAAATCTCCGGGCGGCGGCCCAACATCCAACATCCAACATCCAACATCCAACATCCAACATCCACCATTCAACATCCACCATTCAACATCCACCATTCAACATTCACCATTCAACATTCACCATTCAACATTCACCATTCAACATTCAACGCCCAAAATTCAAGAAAGGTGCAGATAGATCGCCCTTTGAACTTGAAGGTTGGGCGTTGGATGTTTTCCTGGATTTTCCTACAGGCTGGCGGTATCTCGCCGGGGAGAACGGCCTTGTCCCAAATGTTTGGCCACCGCCTCGGTGCGGGAGCGCACGTGCAGCTTTTCGTACACGTGACGGATGTGAGTATGCACCGTGGCGTACGAGATCTTCATCTGGTCGGCAATTTCCTTGTAGAGAAAGCCCTTGGCCAGCAGGTCGAGCACCTCCGCCTCGCGCGGCGAAAGCGAGCCGTCCGTTTCGCGTGCCTGGGCGGTGGAGTCCTGGAATGACTGCACAATTTTGCGGGCGATATGCCCGCTCATGGGCGAACCGCCGGCGTTGACATCGCGGATGGCGGCCAGCAGCTCGGCCGGCGGAGTTTGCTTGAGCAAATAACCGGTGGCGCCCGCCGCGAGCGCCTTGAAAATATGGTCCGTGTTCTGATACACGGTGAGCATGATGACCTGCGTGCGCGGCAGCATGGGCTTGAGCTTGCGCACGCACTCCACGCCGTTGATGCCCGGCAGGTTAATGTCCATCAGCGCCACGTCGGGCTTCAACTTGGGAATTTCATCCAGCGCATTTTCGGCCGAGGAATGCTGGCTGACACAACGGTAGCCTGGCGAGCTGTTGATCAGCTTCACCAAGGAGGAACGCACGCCCGCGTCATCCTCCACAATGGAAACGGCAATGCTCATGGAAACAAGCCCTGCGGGGGGAAAACAAAGTTCATAAGGGCAATCTAGCCTGTTCGCGCCGGAACGCCCATCGCCAGTATTGGTGATACGCCGGTCTTCACCCGCACGGTCATGACCACGCGCGTGCCCTGGCCCGGTTCGCTGCGCACCTCGCAATCGCCGCCCACGGCTGCCAGGCGTTTCCTCAGGTTTTCCATGCCGGAACCGCCCGCCAGCCGGTCGCCGTTCTGGGCAGGGCCGGGAGCCCCGGATGCGGCGGTCAAACCGCGCCCGTTGTCCTCCACCGCGAGGGTAAACGAATCGCTTTCAATCTTCAGCCGCAACCAGACTTCCGTGGCTTTCGCATGTTTGACGATGTTGTTCAGGGCCTCCTTCAGGGCGAGAAATAAATTATAACGCAGTTCGGCGTCCACCTGCATGGCCGGGAGCGTCACCGGCAAATCCATGCGGCAGCGAATGCCCGCCACCCGCAAAAAGTCCTCCGCATACGCGGAAACATAGTCCAGCAAACCCTCAAACGTGTCGTGTTGCGGATCCACGGCCCAGACGATCTCATCCATCGCCTTGGTCAGCTTGCGCGCGGAATGCGTGATGCGCTCCAGGTTGGCATTCGTCTGCTCCGGCTCGCGCCGCGCCAGTTCCGTGAGCAGGGTGATCTGGGTCAGCCCTGCGCCAATGTCATCATGGATGTCCTTGGCAATGCGCGCGCGGTCCCGTTCAATGGCGTGCTGCTGCTGGAGCAGGGCCAGTTTGCGCCGGTATTTCCGCGTGGCCGCGCGGCGCACCGCGATCGAAACGCCGCCCACCACCAACAGGCCCGCGATGATCTTGAAGGGCAATGTCTGGTAAAAATAGGGTCGCACAACGAAATCCACGCTCGCGCCGCTTTTGTTCCAGACTCCCTCGCTGTTGCAGGCAATCACGCGGAAACGATATTCCCGCGGAAGCAAATTTCGCAGCGGCAGTGTGCGGCGCGTATCTGCATCCACCCAGTCCGTGTCCAGCCCCTCCAGCCGGTAACGGAACCGGGCGCGGTCGCCGCCTTCAAAGCTCAACGCGGTGTAACGAATGTCAATTTGCTTGTGGCCGGGAGGCACGACGATTTTGCCGCCGGAAAGGCCGGCGAGTTCGCCATCCACCCGCACTTCTTCAATCAGCACCGGCGGCGGCGTGGACCGCGCCGTGACTTCGTTTGGATCCACCCACGCCACGCCACCGCGAACGGTGGTAAACCACAATCTGCCATCCGAAGCGCGCCAGCAAGCCGGCTGGTATCCGTCGGAACATTCCACCGACGCCATGCCATCGTGCCGCCCGTAAATCACGTAATCCAGCGTGTTCGTGTGGCCATCCGCCACGGCATTCAGCGCGGACTTGGCAACCGAGTAAATTCCCTGGTGCGTGCCCAGCCACAGCCGGCCCCGGCCGTCATCCACCATCTGGCTGATGACATCCACCGGCAGCCCGTCCTTGGCCGTGATGCGGAAAAAAGCTCCGTTCCGGAACCGCAGCAATCCTCCGCGAAACGTTCCGGCCCACAGCGTGCCATCGGCATCCGCCACCAGCGAATAAATTGGCTGTTCCGCCAGGGCGTCCATGGGACGAAAGGGGGTGAGTTTGTCCGGTTCACAATGATAAATGGTGCCGTCGTCCGCGCCGGCCCAGACATTTCCGTCCGGCGTTTGGGCCAGCGCGCGCACGGCGGGCAGGGTGGCGACATTATTGGTGCCCAAGATCCGCCGCTCGTGCCCGTCCGAATAGGCAATCCCATATTTCGTGCCCATCCAGACACGGCCCCGGTTGTCACTGAGAATGGACTTGATGCCATGCACATCCCACGACACGCGCTGAATCTGGTCGTCTGCATACTGATACAAATCCTCGCCCTCCGCCGCGCTCAACCAGGCGCCGCCGCCGGCCCGCGGCGCAATGGCAAAAACAAAATTCGCCGAGGCGCTCGCGCCTACTGTGTAACGGGTGATTACCCCGTTGGTCCAGCAGCACAAGCCGCCGCCCGCGGTGCCGATCCACATGCCTCCCTCCGGGCTTTCGCACACGGACAATGCCGTGCGCGCAGGCAGCCCTTCCGCCGTTCCCACCACATGGAACCGCCGGTCGCGCAGGCGCGCCAGTCCCCCGTGGTCCATGCCCGCCCAGATGCCGCCGTCGCTGCCCTGAAACCATGCGCCCACCCGGTCGCTCGGCAAGTTGTCCTGCACGGTCAGCCGCTGGTATCTTCCATCCGGCGTGATGTGAAACAATCCGTTGCCGTAATGATTGAACCACACTCCCCCGGCCCGGTCTTCGTGCATCCCCATGGCCCGGCCCGAAGCCGGACCCAAAAGACCGCGCCATTGCGGGACTTCCGCCGTCCATGCGCGGCCTTCCATCTTGCGCAGGCGGTCATCATCCAGCACCCAAAGGGCGCCAGATTTTAGCGGAAACAGATAACGCGGCTCGATGTCCGCCTCGCCATTGGTCGGCGTCCTGGCCTCGAACGCCTTTCCGTTCCAGCAGGCGATTTCATTTTCAGCGCCGGCCCAGACCTTGCCCTGCGGGTCGGCCACCAGCGTGTAGATGGCGCTGCCGGAAAGGCCGCCATCATCCGCGAGCATTTTGAATTCGCCCTGGGAAAACTGCAGAATATGGCCGTCCTGGGTCAGGAACCACAGGCGATTTTCGGCGTCCGCGCATTGAAAAGCCGGGGTGCCGGGCGGCGTGAAAGTTTTCCAAGCATCGCGCGGGGCGGCGGGGTCGCGTTGGAGCACCTCGCCGTATTGCGTGACGAACGTGACTAAATTGGAGGACGAGGCGGCGAGGGTGGTATGGAGGTCAAACGTGGGCTGGTCGGGCAATTCGTTGGCAAAGCCGCCGTTGGTGAACACCCCGGCGCGATACGAGGCCAGCCCGCCGCGAAAGGTGTTGATCCAGAGCGTGCCATTGGCGTCGAGAAAAAGTCCCTGCACACGCGGCTGCCCCAGCGCGGGCTGATTCGCCGGATCAAACGTCTCAAACCGCGCGCCATCGAAACGCGCCAGTCCATTGTAGGTGCCGATCCAAAGGTAGCCGTCCGGGGTCTGCGCAATGGAGGTGACGGTGCTGCTGGGCAGGTTATTTTCCGTGTCCCAATCATCCACCAGATAATCCACCGGCGCTGCCGCCAAGGCGCGAAGGTGGCAAAAAAACACCGCCGCCAGCAGGCCGGCAAAAATGCCGCGGCGCAATGCGGATGGAAGTTTCGGGTGATGCACCGGCAAAAAATATAACGCTGGCCATGAAAAATGCCACCGCAAACGCAGTGGCCCGGGCGTCTCGCCCGGGCGGTTCAGTCCGGACCGGACGGAGCGCCGAGACGGTGCCCGGCGCTCCGATCGCGCAGTTCATTGCCCGATGCGCGTCCAATGCTGGAGGTTGAAACTCACCATGGAAAGACACGGGCGGGACGCCCGTGCCACTACAGCAAGGCAAAAGGCTCTTAGAGGAGTTATCTCAAAGAGCCTCTTCGCCCCGCCGAATGCGGCGGAAAAGCGGAAAACGAGTTCAGGGATTTTGGTTGCCGGGGTAATGCATGCCCAACCATTGTTGGTCATGCTTGCTTTGCGCCTGCGCCGTACCCTTGGCCGGGTCGGAAGTATCATGGTTAAAATCGGTATCAGCCGCCCAAGCAATGGTCGCGCCGTCCACCCACTTATGAGACTCCGCATGGCCATCGGCAAAAATAAAGTCGGCAGACGTGGTGTGAAAGGCCGCCGGAGAATCCCCGAACTCGGCGTCTGAAAAACCCAGAGACTGCGTCCCGGTTGTCATTTCCCATGAGCCAAGATTCTCACCGCGCATGTCAGCGCCTTCAACAAAGACAAATTTTTCACTCGGCCGGCTGATGCCCGTCCGTTTCGAAATGTTATTGGGGCTGGTCCGTTGCTCGCCGTTCAGATACATGACGCCCGAATAGCTGTCCCAACTCCACGGTCCCTGGTATTGGCCATAAAGGCTCGCCTGTAGTTGGTAGCGTTTGTCGCCGGGACAATGCATGGCATCCGGATTCTTGCAGTATTTAAACAGGGGGCCATCAGTAACATTGTTCGGTCCGGTATTGTTTACCGGCTGCCGGTAACCCCATTCAATCATATATTGCTGGGCGTCGGCGGTGCCGACGGTTAATGACGCAGGCAAATTAACAGACATCTGGCTGATTTGGGTTCTCCACGGCACACCCTCGACGGGGTTGCCAGTCACCGTTCCAGACACGCAGTAGGTGCTTAAATTGACCAACCGGTCGTTGGATTCGTCCGAGTACATGATCCACGCCAAACCGAGCTGTTTCATACTGTTCAAACACGAGGCACTCGTGGCTTTTTGCTTGGCCTTGCTCAAGGCCGGCAGCAACATGGCTGCCAGAATGGCGATGATCGCAATGACCACCAGCAGTTCAATCAGAGTGAAACCAAATCGGCGGGAGGGGATCCCGGAAAGTCTGAGCGATTTCATAGATTATTAAAGCTTATTTCAAGTATATTTATTATGGTTGATGCAATCTTAGAAGCAACCCTCGGGAAAGTCAACTATTGGCAGGCCATATAAAAATTAGAGGGGGGATGGCATCATTATTGCTTAAACATTTGGCGGATTCGCCTTGAATGAGAATTTTGGTTTCTTTCGTGTTTCACCTCGAGCTCAAATGGGGAGCCGGCTCATGCCCGCAAGCAGGTTTTCGTGGTCCCGCAAACGTTCGCGCCAGCGTTTAAGATGGTCGGCTGACAGTTCCAGCAAGCTCAAGGTTTCCTTGATTTCCGGCCGTTCGAGCAGTTGCGGGCGCTCCTGCCCATGCGTAATCAAATTTGCCAGCGTAATGCATCCGGTGATCCGTTGAAAACCTGGCGCGGCTTTCGGCTCATGGTGGTGCCGCACGGCGATCACCATTGGCGTGGGCAATTTCCAGCGGTCCAGCAATGCCGCTCCGACTTCCGCATGCGTGCAGCCAAACTTTCCCACCTCGTACGCCAGCGACGCGGCATCTGAGGGCTTGCGGAAAATATCCCCCGCGCCCGGCTCCGGTTCCCTGCCCAGGATCACCTTGCCCAAGTCGTGCAACAGGCCGGCGGTGAACAGCAAATTGCTGTCCACACCGGCGGATTCCGCCACGAACTTGGCGTTGAAGGCGGTCGTCACGCTGTGCCGCCACAATTGGGCGGCGTCCACCCCGGGCGACAAGGCGGCAGGGAAACATGAACTGCCGTTAATCATGGCCACCAGCAGATAAACCGACTGATAACCCACGTGGCTGACGGCTTCGGCCACCGAGTTGACTTCGGATTTGTGGCCGAAATAAGCGCTGTTGCAAATCTGCAGCAGCTTGGAGGTGAGAGCGGGGTCGAACCCGATGATTTCCACGACCTCATCAAAATTCGTGTCCAGATCGCTCAATTTGGGCAGGAGCTTGGGCAACAAAGTTGGGGACATCGGCAACATGTCCACCTTGTCCAAATATTTGCGGGCATTATGCATGGAACATTGCGCCGGGGCGCAACGGCCCAATTTTCTGCCAAAATGCCGTAATATTCAATACCTTTGGGGCCTTTTCTCAACCGACCGGCGGAACAAATTCCATCGGGTGAATCTTTCGCCGCGATTTCGAGTTTCAGTTTTTCGTGCTTTTGCCGATAAGGAATGGCGAACATTTGCCGTCAGAACAACCGGCGTAATCCACCCATCAAAAACCATGAACGACCGTAGTAGATTGTTGAAGCTGGCGGGCCACTTACAGGCGGAAATACAAGCCGCCCGCGCCGGCGGCACGCAGGGACAATTCCCCATTTTAGATTTGATCGGCAACCTCCGCGACGAGGCTGGCCTGCACGCAGGACTTTCGGCGCTGGTCGCCCTCAGTGCCGATGGCTGGGAACGCACCGTGCGGATTGTGGAATCCGGCCAGCCGTTCTCGGCGGACGATATTTCCTGGCTGCAAGATTTTTTGGCGCGTGTGCAGGCGCTGGCGGGCATGGCGGATTCCTCCTCCACCAACGCCGCGCCCTCGCCTGCAACGCTGCCAGCGGCTCCCGAGGATCCAGTGTCTGACCCAAGTTCGCAGGCATTGCCGGCCCCAGCCTTGGAGCCCGAGACCACCGGGCTGGCAGAAGAGGCGCCGCTAATCTTGAACCTCGGGGAAGACACGGATTTATTGCGCGAGTTCATCACCGAATCGCGCGAGCACCTCGACAACATCGAACAAGGCGTGCTCGTGTTGGAAAATTCCCCCTCCGACGCCGAAGTGCTCAATACCATTTTTCGCGCTTTTCACACCTTCAAGGGCGGCGCCGGTTTTCTGAATTTGATCCCCATCAACCGGCTGGCGCACGTGCTCGAATCACTGCTCGACCTGGCACGCCAGGGAAAACTGGTCATTAATGCCCCGGTGATCGAGGTGATTTTGCGCGGACGCGACGTCCTCAAGCAGTTCCTGAACGAAATCGAAGGCCAGCTTTCCGGAACCCTGCCGCAAACGCCCATTACCATTCCCACCGCCCTCTTGAAAGCCGAGGCGCAGGAGCTTATCGAAGGCAAACATCCCGCCCCGGAACCTGCCGCCGTCCACACTCCCCCGATGGCAGCCCAAGCAGCAGAAGCAGCCGAAGAACCCGCCGGTGTCAAAGCCCCGCCGGTCGAGGTAGTTCCCTCCGAACCAGCGCCCCGGGAAAACCTGTCCTTTGCCACGGTCGCGGCCGAACCCCCTGTCGAAGCCGCGCGCGCCAACGCTCCCGCGGCCATGGTCAAGGTGGATACCGGCAAACTGGATGGCCTGCTCGACCTGGTTGGTGAAATGGTCATTGCCCAGTCGCTCGTTGGACAAAACATCAGCGACCTGGCCAGCCTGAATCCCCAGGCGGTGCGCAACATCGCCCAGCTCGGCCGCATCACCAAGGAGTTGCAGCGCGTCAGCATGGCTCTGCGCATGATGCCCATTCGCGGCGTCTTCCAAAAAATGTCCCGCGTGGTGCGCGACCTCGCCATGAAACAGCATAAAAAAGTCAACTTCACCACCCTGGGCGAAGACACGGAACTGGATCGCACGGTGGTGGAGGAATTGAACGACCCGCTGTTGCACATGATCCGCAATTCGATGGACCACGGCATTGAATCCCCGGAAAAGCGCGTCGCCGCGGGCAAGCCGCCCATCGGCAACCTGACCCTCCGCGCCTCCCACCAGGGCGGCAACATCGTGGTGGAAATCGAGGATGACGGCGCCGGGCTGAACAAGGAAAGGATTTTCAAGAAAGCCGTGGAGAGCGGGCTGGCCCGCGAAGGCACCCCGTTGACCGACGAGGAAATTTTTCACTTCATTTTCGCCGCCGGATTTTCCACCGCCGAGAAGATCACCGATCTCTCCGGCCGCGGCGTGGGCCTGGACGTGGTGCGCCGCAACATTGAGCGCCTGCGGGGCCGCGTGGATATCTCCTCGCAGCCCGGCCAGGGAACAAAATTTAAAATCAGCCTGCCGCTCACCCTGGCGATCATTGACGGATTTATCGTCAAGGTGGGTGAGGAACGTTACATTCTACCCACCTTGTCGGTGCGCGAATCTTTCCGGCCCAAGCCGGGCATGGTGTCACGCGTGCAGAACCGGGCCGAGGTCGTGAATGTACGGGGAAAGATCATCCCGCTGCTGCGACTCAACGAGGTCTTTGGCACTTCCAGCACCTCCTGCGAAGCCACCGACGGCATTGTGGTGGTGGTGGAGGCCGGCAAGGATTTGCGCTGCCTGCTGGTGGATGGTCTGCTGCACAAGCAGGAAGTGGTCATCAAGAATCTCAATGACATGCTGGTCCACAAAAACCAGTTGCTCGCCGGGGCGGCAATCTTAGGCGACGGCCTGGTGGGACTGATCCTGGATGTCAATGCGCTGGTGCATTTTCAAATCCAGCCGCAAGTCACCCGCACGGCTTGAAAATTCCATTGCCCAGCCGGCGGAATTATTTGCGCTTCCACCAACTCGTCATGCGTTTGGGCTCGCGCGCCTCGGGTGCCTGGGTTTGTGCGAACAGCAACTGGCTGCGCGCCGCTTCCAGCGCCATGATGAGCTGGTCATAGCTTAAGAAACGGTCCCCGGGATTTTTCGCCAGCGCCTGGGCGATGGCATCGCTCGTGGGCTGGGAAACGTGTTGCGCGCCCTCCACGTGGTTCGGCGGCGTCAGGGGCGTATAAACGTGCGCCTGCACCACTTCCTCCGGCGTGGCAGCTTCAAACGGCACCCGGCCCGTGATGGCGTGATACAAGGTCGCGCCCAAACTGTACATGTCTGAAAGAAACGTTTCCGGCTCGCGCTTGATTTTTTCCGGGGCCACGTAATACGGCGTGCCGCGAGTGAATTCGGCGGTTTCCATTTCCGCATCCGTTTTGCGCGCCAGGCCAAAGTCCACCAGTTTCGGTTCGTGGTCGGAATTGAACAGAATGTTCCCCGGCTTGATGTCGCAATGGAGCATGTCGTGCTTGAGCGCCATGTTCAGCGCATTGGCGATTTTGATGCCGACGTCCAGCACCAGCAATTCATCCAGTTGCCTGAGTTTTTCTATGCGCGTATCGAGGCTGCCCTGGTCGGCCAGTTCCATGACCAGATACGTTTCGCCTTCCCATTCATCGAAGGTATAAATGTGGATGATGTTGGTGTGATTCAGCTTGGCGCAGGCCCGGGCTTCGCTGATGAAATTGTCGAGGGCATTCGGTTCCAGGAGGATTTCCTTCTTGGTCAGCTTCACGGCGACAAAGCGTTCCAACATGGTGTCCCACGCGCGGTACACCGTCGCCATGCCGCCGGAGCCGACCTTGGCCCGTAACTCAAACTGCCGCAACTGCATCGGCATCATGATGGCCGTGCCGCATTTCTTGCACGGCTCGGTGGCCAGCGGCGGCAAGTCACCGGGGATGAACACCTTGGCGTCACATCCCGGACAGGTGACCATTTTCAGGGGCTTGCTCGATTCGCTCATGTGAGACACTTGAATCTAGCATCATCCCTGATTCAGACAACAGCTAAAATATCAACTTGGTAGCAGGTGAAGCCGGCTGCTAAACCGCATTGACAAACGCCGGCAAATGGGGTTTCATAAGGATGTTGAAAATGAACACGACGTTCACCAAACAAATTACGATGCATGTGCCCGTCAACGGCTTTCTGGCCGGTTGGCAGTCCACATCCCGTCTCATTGGCGTCGTGGGAATGAAAACTTAACTGATTTAGAAAAAGATTTTCCAAAACCCGCGATTGCCAAGGCAGTCGCGGGTTTTTTGCTTAAGTACACCCAAAAAAGAACCGAAGATAGAGAGATACGTATATGAATAAAACGACCCATAAATTAAGAACCAAGTTCCGCCCGGAAACGCACTTCGCGCTGCGGGCCGCCAACGAGGCGCCTTTTCGTGCCTGCCTGGAAACCGAGTTTGAGCGGCTCAAAAACCGCCTGCTCACCGAAACATTGCTGGACATAGCGCAACCGGAACTCAACGCCGCCATCCGGCGGGCCGCCAACGAGGCGGCCGCGCTCGCCTGGGTCAGCTTACAGCCGCTGCTGCTGTTCCCGGTGTTGTTCGAGGAAAAGATCCGCCACGTCCTCAGCCACGCGGAGCGCCAGGCGCGCATTTTCGCCAACAGCCCGGAACTCGTTACCGCCCTATGAAAATGCGCGCATCCATCTGGTGACGGGTGACAAGTGACAGGTGACGTCACGATGTCACCTGTCACTTGTCATCCGTGGCCAAGGTTGTGGGGAAGTGATCCGGAGCGCGGGCGGCGGCAGA
>Ga0302320_10008438_pt1 | contig 22418 bp, 14 predicted proteins | sample Bog_T0_3_FD_202130 | JGI IMG/M metagenome (GOLD analysis project Ga0302320, IMG submission 202130) | Peat permafrost microbial communities from Stordalen Mire near Abisko, Sweden - Bog_T0_3 | ecosystem: Environmental > Terrestrial > Soil > Wetlands > Peat | place: Sweden: Abisko, Stordalen Mire... | reverse complement strand
ACATTTGCCGCGTTAGATGAAAAGTTCTTGCCGCGTTCCAGAATTAAAAACCGTTACCAGAAAACCTCGTGGCAGAAAAAGACGATTATTTGTTGGACTTGCTGGTGGACCTCGGCTTCACCAACGCCGGACAGGTCGCCCAGGCCCGCACGGAGGCGCAAGCCGCCGGCATCGGCGTGGTGGACCAGTTGGTGGCCAGCCAGGCCATCAAGCCCGGTGATGTCACGCAGGCCAAGGCCGCGCAGTTCGGCGCGGAAGTCGTTCATCTCGCCAACTTGAAAATTGAGGACGAGGTCCTCTCCCTCGTCCCGCGCCACGTCGCCAAAAAATACCGCGTCGTCCCGCTGTTCAAATCCGACGGCAAGGTCGTCGTCGCCATCGCCGACCCGTCCGACCTGAACACGATTGACTCGCTGCACCATCTGCTCCAGGCGGAGGTCGAATTTCGCGTGGCCTCGGAGGCGGACATCGAGACGGCGCTGAACAAGTATTATGGCGGCGAGAAAAAAACCCTCGCCGACGGCGCGTTCAAGGACGTCATCCAGGAGCTGACGGAGGCCGACGTGCAAATCGGCAAGCTCGGCAAGCTGGAGGACGACGGTGGTGAAATGGACGCCGACGGCCCGCTCATCCGGCTCGTCAACCAGATCATCGTGGACGCCTTCAAGCTGCGCGCGTCGGACATCCATCTGGAGCCGCTGGAAAAAAGATTTCGCCTGCGCTACCGCATTGACGGCGTGATGCAGGAAATGAAATCACCGCCGAAACGCCTGCAACCGTCCATCATCGCGCGCCTAAAAATCCAGTCGAACATGATCATCTCGGAGCACCGCATCCCGCAGGACGGGCGCATCCAGACCAAGGTCGGCACGAAGCTGATTGACCTGCGCGTCTCGTGCCTGCCGACGAATCACGGCGAAAGCATCGTGATGCGTATTTTGGACAAGGAAGGCCTGAAGCTCGGTCTGCCCGAACTGGGATTTTTCACGGACGACCAGGCGACCTTTGAACGGCTGATCGCCATGCCGGACGGCATTCTGCTCGTGACCGGCCCGACCGGTTCCGGCAAGACGACGACGCTGTATTCCTGCCTGCATTACATCAACCGGCCGGACAAAAAAATCATCACCGTCGAGGACCCGGTGGAATATATTCTGGCGGGCATCAATCAGGTCCAGGTCAACGAAACCGTCGGCCTGACCTTCGCGATGGCGTTGCGCGCGATCCTGCGCCAGGCGCCGAACGTGGTGATGATCGGGGAAATTCGCGATCTGGAAACGGCGTCCATCGCCATCAACGCCTCGCTCACCGGTCATTTGGTTTTCTCCACGCTGCACACGAATGACGCACCCGGCGCGGTCGCCCGTCTCGTGGACATTGGCGTGAAACCTTTTTTGGTCGCGTCCTCCACGCGCTGCCTCATGGCGCAACGCCTCGTCCGCAAGATCTGCAAGAAGTGCATCGAGCCTTACACGCCGACCGATTCGGAAATGCGCGCGCTGGGCATCACTCCGGAGATGCTGAAGGGCGCGACGCTGATGAAGGGCCGCGGCTGCAACAACTGCAACAACACCGGCAACCGCGGACGTTTCGGCGTGTTTGAAATTTTCGTCATTGACGACGAGGCGCGGAAATTGATTTACGACCAGGCGCCAACCTCCGTGCTGCGCGCGCGCGCGCGCGAAATGGGCATGCGCACGTTGCGCGAGGACGGCGTCCGCAAAATCCTCGCCGGCCTCACCACGCCCGAGGAAGTCATCCGCTCCACCGTGGGCGACGAAGCGTGAGGAAATGTCGAAACATGAATTTCAAATTTCAAATTAAAACCCGCGCGACGCCGACGGCAAATTTGCCGTTCGTCATTCGCCATTCGTAATTTTTTATGTCCTACTCGATGTCCGATCTGCTGCAGTTGGTGGTGTCCGAAGGGTCGTCCGACCTGCACATCCGCGTGGGCGTGCCGCCGGTGATCCGCGTGCACGGCATTTTGCACCGTGTCGAAGGCCCGGTGCTCCGGCCCGAAGACACCGAGGAACTGATGCGCAGCATCACCTCCGAGGAACACATCCAAAGCACGCGCGAACGCGGCGGCGCGGACTTCGGCTTTGCGTTCGGCGAGCTGGCGCGGTTCCGCGTCAGCGTGTTCAAGGAGAAAGGCAATTTCGGCATGGTGCTCCGGCAGATTCCCAGCAAGATGCTGACGATGGAGCAAATCGGGATTCCGCCCAGCGCGAAGGAACTGCTCTACAAGCCGCGCGGCCTGGTGCTGGTGACCGGGCCGACCGGCTCCGGCAAGACGACGACGCTCGCCTCGATGATCAACATCATCAACGAGGAGCGCGAAGAGGCGCACATCATCACCGTCGAGGATCCGATCGAATATTATCACAAGCACAAAAAGGCGCTGATCACCCAGCGCGAAATCGGCGTGGACGTGCCAAACTTCGCCGAGGCGCTGCGCCGCGCGCTGCGGCAGGACCCGGACATCATTCTGGTCGGCGAAATGCGCGACTTGGAAACCATCTAGGCGGCCATCACGGCGGCGGAAACCGGCCACTTGGTGTTCGGCACGCTGCACACCACCGGCGCGGCCAAGACGATTGACCGTATCACGAACGCATTTCCGACCAACCAGCAGGAAATGGTGCGCATCCAGTTGTCCACCGTCATGCAGGCGGTTATTTCACAACTGCTCATTCCGCGCATTGACAAGCCGGGCCGCGTGGCCGTGTTTGAAATCATGGTCAACACGCCGTCCATCGCCGCGCTCATCCGCGACAACAAGACCTTCCGTATTCAATCCGATATTCAGACCGGCTCGAAATTCGGCATGGTGACGCTGGACAGTTTTCTGATTGAAAAATATCAGCAGGGCATGATTGCGCGCGAAGAAGTCATCACCAAGGCGCAGGACCCGACGACCATCCAGGCCAAGCTGCAGGAACTCGATCTGGAGCAATCCGTCGCCCAGGGCAAAGGTGGCAAAGCGAAATAATTTTTACGATGTCCGAAGAAATCTCCAATCCGCTGTTGTCGCTCATCCGGGAGCAGGGCCTCGTGGACGACCTCCAATACGAGGATGTGGCCGCCGAACTCAAGCGCAGCAACGGATCCGTGGTCCAAGTGCTGCAGGATTTCGGCATCATGAAGCTCGACGACATCCTGCACGTCGAGGCGAACTACCTCGGCACCGAAGTGGTGTCGCTGAAGGACCGGGAAATCTCCGCCGAACTGCTGAAGATCATCCCGGCGACGGTCGCGCGGATGTATCGCTGCCTGCCGGTCGCGCTGCAAGGCGACACGCTGCAGGTCGCACTGGCCGAGCCGCTGGACCCGGCGCGCGCGGATGAAATTCATTTTGCCGCGAAGCGCGACGTGCAAATCATGGTGGCCGACCCGACGGAAATTGACCGGACCATTGACCGGCTTTACGGCGCGGGCGAGTCGGAAAGCTTTGCGGAAATCCTTAAGGAAATGACCGCCGGCAAGGCGGGCAAGGACATCGCGCGCGAAGTCAGCAACGCGGAAGACGACGAGAAGCTCATGGCGGATCTCGCCAACGACGCGCCCATCGTGAAGTTCGTGAATCTGGTGCTGCAACAGGCCGTGGCCGACCGCGCGAGCGACATCCATTTCGAACCGTTCGAGACCGAGTTCCGCATCCGCTACCGCGTGGACGGCGCGCTGTATGAAATGGCGCCGCCGCCGAAACATCTGGCGCTGCCCGTGACTTCCCGCCTGAAAATCATGGCAAACCTGAACATCTCCGAACGCCGGATGCCGCAGGACGGACGCATCACCCATAACGTCCTCGGCAAGCAGGTGGACTTGCGTATGGCCACCTTGCCAACGCAGTTCGGCGAATCGGTTGTGTTGCGCGTGCTGGATCGTTCCTCGGTGACCCTGGAGTTGGAATCGCTCGGACTGCCGAAACCGGTTTATGATTTCGTATCCGACGTGATCCTGCGGCCCAACGGCATTTTTGTCGTCACCGGCCCGACCGGTTGCGGCAAGACGACCACGCTGTATTCCTGTCTGCGCCGCGTCAACACGATTGATTCCAAACTGCTCACGGCGGAAGACCCGGTGGAATTCGACATCGAGGGCATCATGCAGGTCGCCATCCACGAGGCGGCAGGCATGACGTTCGGCAAGGCGTTGCGCTCGTTTTTGCGCCAGGACCCGGACATCATCATGGTCGGCGAGGTGCGCGATCTGGAGACGGCGCAGATTTCCATCCAAGCGTCGCTCACCGGCCATCTGGTTTTGAGCACGCTGCACACGAACGATTCGCCCGGCGCCGTGACGCGCCTCGTGGACATGGGCGTGGAGCCGTTTTTGATTTCCTCGACGCTGATGGCCGTGCTCGGCCAGCGGCTGGTAAGGACGGTCTGTAAAAATTGCCGGACGCCGTTCGAGCCGACGGAGGACCAGCTCGGCCTGCTCAACCTCTCGCCGCACGATCTGGGCGACAAGACGTTTCATTATGGTCGTGGCTGCTCGATCTGCAACGACACCGGCTATAAAGGCCGCAAAGGAATTTTTGAGCTGCTCGTCGTGAGCGAACCCATCCGCACGCTCATCAACGAGCGCGCGCCGACGGTGGTGGTGCGCCAGAAGGCGGTGGAGCTGGGCATGGTCACCTTGCGCGAAGACGGCTTGCGCAGCATATTCGAGGGTGATACAACCATTGAGGAAGTCGTCAAATATACTTGAAGAAGTTGATAGTTTTTAGTTGATGGTTGACAGTTCAAGTTCAACCTCAGCCGTCAACCAACGTTTCTGTCAACTATCAACTACTCGCTATCAACTGAATTGATTTATGCCTATATACGATTATGTGGCGCTGGACCAGAAGGGTGCCGAGACCAAAGGCTCGATTGAGGTGGCGAGCCAGAACGAGGCCATCGGCCGCGTGAAGGAAATGGGGTTGTTCCCCACCAAGATCACCGAGGCCAGCAAGATCCAAGATAAAAAGGCCGCCGGCAAGAAGGCCAAGGGCAAGGCACCGGCCCGGGGCGGCAAAAAGGGCGGGGCCATGAGCATCAACATCAAGATTCCCGGCCTCGGCGGCGGGGTGAAGCCCAAGGTGTTGACGACGTTCACCCGGCAGCTCGCGACGCTGGTGGACGCCGGCTTGCCGCTGTTGCGCGGCCTGCGCGTGCTGGAAAAACAGGAGCGCAACGCGAACCTGAAAAAAATTCTCGGCGACCTGTCGTTGTCCATCGAGGGCGGCAGCACTTTTTCCGAAGGCCTCGCCCAGCATCCCAAGGTTTTCAACAAATTGTTCGTGAACATGGTCAAGGCCGGCGAACTGGGCGGTGTGCTCGAAGTCGTGCTCAAGCGGCTCGCGGAATTTTCCGAAAAGGCGCAGAAGATCAAGGGCAAGGTCAAGGCCGCGCTATTTTATCCCGTGGCCGTGTTGATCGTCGCCGTCGGCATCATGATTTTGCTGATGTGCTTTGTCGTGCCCAAGTTCCGGGACGTGTTCGCCGGCATGGGCATGGATCTGCCGGGGTTCACCAAGTTGGTGCTCGGCATCAGCGAGATGATCAAGGATCACATTCTGGAAACGATGGGCATGGTGGCCGTGGTGGTGGTCATCTTTCTGATTGTGACCGGCAAGACCAAGGTCGGCCGCCTGCTGTGGGATAAGTTCAAGCTGAAAATGCCCGCGCTCGGCCCGGTCATCAGCAAGGTCGCCATCTCGCGCTTCACGCGCACGCTCGGCACGCTCGTCAGCAGCGGCGTCCCCATTTTGCAGGCGCTCACCATCGTGCGGGAAACTTCCGGCAATGTCGTCATCGCCAACGCCATCGGCAAGGTCCACGAAAGCGTCAAGGAAGGCGAGACCATCACCGCCCCGCTTGAGGCGTCCGGCGTTTTTCCGCCGATGGTCGTCAGCATGGTGGACGTCGGCGAGCAGACCGGCGCCATGCCCGAAATGCTTTTGAAGATCGCCGACAACTATGACGAAGAAGTGGACAACGCCGTCGCTGCCATGACCTCGCTGCTCGAACCCATCATGATAGTTTTCTTGGCCGTCATCGTCGGCAGCATCGTCATTGCGATGTTCCTACCGCTGATTGCCATGATCAGCAACATGAGCGGTGAAGACAGCAGCAAACCCGGCGAATGACCGTCGCCCGGCCCGGTTTTTGCCTAAAAACCACAAAATTTCATTGACAATGAAGGCGCTCAAGTGTAAATACAATGTAATCACATTGCATGGGCGTCTTATTTACAATTAACCCGATATGGAGTTCGATTGGAACAATCCGCCCTTCGATTTGGATGGTTCTTTGAATCAGCGGGAAATTGAAGAGTCTTTTGAAGATCCCTTCGCGGTTCGGCTGTTGCCCGACTCGCCAAGGTTTGGCGTTCAGACGCGCTTTTTCAACCTCGGCCTGTCCGCCGGCGGCATCGGCGTTTTCAGCGTGTATCGGACCAACGGCAAATCCGTCCGCGTCCTGTATGCCCGCGCGTTCGAGCCGGAAGAAAGATTTTTCTACCAGCGGAAGATGGATCAGACGCTGGCGTGAAAAAATCGTCCTCGTCCTCGTTCTCGTCGTTGTAATCGAAAACAAAATCGAGGACGAGGACGGGAATGAACTGGAAAAATAAATGCGAGCTTTTGCCAATTGGGAAGACGTGCCGCTCTTCGACAGCGAGACGGCCGAGTCGGATTTCTGGTCGGAGAACCGGCCCGACCTGCGCCTGATGGAAGCGGCCACGGCGGGCAGCGCCGAGTCGTCCGAGTCCGTGACCATCACGCTGCGGATTGACCCGCGGATGCTGGCGCGCATCAAGCGGCTGGCGCGGTCGCGGTATCTGAATTATCAGAGCATGATCAAGCAGTGGCTGAGCGAACGGATGGAAAACGAAATACGCGAAAAATGAAAACTATGAAACGTGACAAGTGGCAGGTGACAAGTGACAGGACAAACAGCGCGGCGTCCGGCACCGGTTCAATTCGCAATTTGCAATTCGCAATTCGCAATTTCGCCGGCTTCACCCTCATCGAGCTGCTGATCGTCATCTCCATCATCGCGCTGCTGGCGGCGTTCACCGTGCCCGTCATGCATCAACTCAAGCGGACGGAATATATCAACAAGACGAAGGCGGAGATGGCGAAACTGGAGACGGCCATCGACAGCTACAAGGCCACCCACGGGTTTTATCCGCCGAACAACCCTGCCAATCCAGGCAGCCCGCTCATCAATCCGCTCTATTTTGAGCTGCTGGGCACGACCAACAACAATAGTGTCTATTACACCCTTGATGGAACTGCCAACATCAGCGCCGTGTCCCCTCCGGCCGCTACAGACATACAAAAAGCATTTGGCGTGAGCGGTTTCATCAATTGCACCAAAGGTTCGGGTGAAGATGCGGTGGTCGCCAAAAATTTTCTTCCCGACTTGAGTTCGAGACAAATCGGGCAAAATGTCACAAATAACGGCATACCAACAACCCTGCTGCTCGCTTCTGTCGGCGGGCCGGATGCTACCTACAAACCATTGGGTGTCTCCGGTTTGAATCCGTGGCGTTACGTCTGTCCGGGAACCAACAATCCTGCCTCGTATGATTTGTGGGTTGATCTTTCCATCGGTGGCCAGACGAACCTGATCTGCAACTGGACCAAGGAAGTCCAGAAGAACACCACACTGCCCTGAAATTTTTATGTGCCTCAAGGCGATATTCCAAAAAAACCGGCGGCCCGCGAACTCTCTCCGCGTGGACTGGCACGATTGCGCGTGGTCGCCGGCCATCGTGGTCCAAGGACCGGCCGTCGGCGACCGTAATGTGACGATAAAACCATTGCCCACCGCGCCGCCGTTTCGGCATACTGGCGGTCGCTCAAATCATCCAAAAAACATGAAAACCATCTCCTCGCGCCGCCTGCGTGCGGGCTTCACCCTCATCGAACTGCTCGTCGTCATCGCCATCATCGCCATCCTCGCGGGGATGCTGCTGCCGGTCCTGTCGTCGGCAAAAACTGCGGCAAAGAAAAAACAGGCGCGGATTGATGAGCAGGGCATTGTCACCGCCATCCAGGCTTACGACCAGGACTATGGCCGGTTTCCGATCACAACTCCCGCTTCCGGTCCAAATTCAGAACAAAAGGAAGCGAATGGAAATGATTTTACCACTGGCTACGTCCAAAATCCGCAAACCGGGATTACCTGGCCTGCCTCAACTGCGGCCTATGGTAATGCAGGATATTCCTTCGACAACAACAGCAACGTGGTGGCCATTCTGATGGATCTGACCGCTTATCCCAACGGCACTCCGACCGTGAACACCAATCATCAATACAATCCCAAGTCCGTCAGCTATCTGACCGCCAAGCCTTCCGGTTGGGATGCTTCGCAAGGCGGGACGCCGCTGCCCGGCGTTGACAACACCGGAATTTACCGTGACCCGTGGGGCAATCCCTACGTCATCACCATGAACACGAGCTACAACGATCAGGGGGTGAGCGATCTTTTTTATTGCCAGCAAAAAGTTTCGCAGCAAAACGGCCAGGCCGGCTACAACGGCTTGTTCAACCCGGTTAATCCAACCGGTGCCAGCGACAATTTTCTCTACCATGGCAAGGTGATGGTCTGGTCCGCCGGGCCCAACCGGCAAGTTGATTCCACTGATCCGGCCAACGACCACGAAAACAAGGACAATGTCCTGAGCTGGCAGTAATATGACAAGTGACAAGCGACAAGTGGCAAGCGGCAGGATGACGGCAACGCGCGTGGCTCGTTCCTGTCACCCGTCACCCGTCACCCGGCACCTTTCTGCTTTCACACTCATTGAACTGCTCGTCGTCATCGCCATCCTCGGCATCCTGGCGGGGCTGGCCGTGCCGGCGCTCAAGAACCTCGGCAAGTCGGAAGGCAATGTCAGCGCCGCGCGCCAGTTGCTCGACGACGTCGGCCGCGCCCGCCAGCTCGCCCTGGCCAACCGCACGACCGCGGTCTATATGGTGTTCGTGCCTCCGAATTTCTGGAACAATCTGAATTATAACAATTCGGCCACTTATAATAATTGGTGGAACAATCTGTCAGCCCAGCAGCAGTCCGCCGCCACCAATATGTGCGATCAGCAACTGGCGGGCTACACATTCATGGCCAAAGGCGCTATCGGCGACCAGCCGGGAAATCATCAATGGCATTATCTCGCGCCGTGGCAGACGCTGCCGGAAGGGACGTTTATTGCAACAAACAAATTTTCATATCCCGGCACGGTGATTTCTTCATCTTCTCAGCCGCTTTATTCAGCTTGGAACCAAGATTACCCCCATTCAGATCAAAACACGGTTTATGCCTTTACCAACATGGTGTCAGTTCCTTTTCCCACGGCTGATTCGACGAATTATATTTCGATGCCCTGTATTGCGTTTAACTACCGGGGCCAGTTGATTTTTGATTTACAGCACCCAGAAAATCCGTCCACCCGCGACGAATATATCCCGCTCGCGCACGGCAGCGTGGCCGATGCGGCGGACGGAAACAAGGTGTTGTATTTTGCCCCCCCCGTGGTGAAGGAAATTCCGCCGGGCAACAGCACCAACCTGGCCTACAACCTCGTCCACATTGACGCGCTGACCGGCCGTGCGGTGCTGGAATACCACAAGCTGCCATGAAAATTTTCTTTTCCAGCCCGGGTAGGCGCCGAGGTAACGAGGCTCTCTGCAATTCCGAATTCCGAATTCCGAATTCCGAAATAGTCGGAGCCTCCTCACGTCGGCTGCCACGGTTTCAACCCTTGCCGCGCCGTCGCGCAGCGCAGGCTTTCCCAACCATCAACTATCAACCATCAACTATCAACTGTCGTTCCGCCTTCACGATGATCGAGATCGCCATCTGCCTGGCCATCATCGGCATCGCGCTGGTCGCCATCGTCGGCGTGCTGCCGCTGGGCATGAGCGTGCAGCGCGAAAACCGCGAAAGCACCGTCATCAACCAGGACGCCACCGTCTTCCTTGAAGCCATCCGCAACGGCGCACGCGGCCTGAATGATTTGACGAACTACGTTTATTTCATCACGAATAATTGGGCTTTGTATAACCCTAATGGCACCGTTAACAAAAGCGGAGGGAACGGTTACACCGGTTACCCCAATCCGACAACGACCATCGCGCCGGGATATGTTACTGCATCTGGCACTTTCACAACACCAGCGGCAACCATCAGCAACGGCACGAACATCATCGGCCTGTTGAGCACGCCGGAGTTCACGGATGTGAACGGCCTCCCAATCAACAATCTTCTCAACGGAAATAATTATTACAGCAACCACATCGTCGCCTACGTCCGGTCCATCAGCGGACCGGCGGTGGAAAAACCGCCGCAGGACAACCAACTGCTTCAGGAAGACTCGTTCAGCTACCGCATTTATTGCGTCAACGCGCCGGTTCCGACGGACACGAACTTTTTTAATACGACAATCTATCCCAATGGTCCGCCCGCTTACAACCAGCAGCTCGCCGCGAATCTGCACGAATTGCGCCTGACGTTTCTCTGGCCGCAGCAGCCCAACGGCAATCTGGGCAAAGGCCGCCAGACTTTTCGCGCGCTCGTCGCCGGCCAGGTGGCGACCAATGCCAGCTATGGGCCGATGCTTTATTTTTACCAGCCGCAATCGTTCGCCATCACCAAGTGAGAACTGAATTTAAAATTTCAAATTCCGAATTCCGAACCGGTGAACGGAGACGCGCCGCTTCATTCTTCATTCTTCATTCTTCATTCTTCATTCGCCGCGCCTTCACCCTCATCGAGGTCATGGTGGTGATGGTGCTGCTCTCGCTCATCGTCATCGCGCTGATGGGCGTGTTCAGCAGCACGCAGGCCGCGTTCCGCGCCAGCATCACCCAGACCGACGTGCTCGAAGGCGGCCGCGCCGCGATGGACCTCATCACCGGCGACCTGCGGGCGATGGCGCCCTCCGGCGGAGCAAGTAATACCAATGGCCTGACTGCCATGACGCTGGCGGACAGCGGCCAGATCCCGGTCAATTATTATGTCACCGTAAACCAGGCCACCCCGCCGTTGGTTCAGCCGCTCGTCGCCAGTATCAGCGGCGTTCCCCGGACCAATGTGGTGGAAAGTTTCTTTGTCTTGAGCCGGAACAATCAGACCTGGACCGGCGTGGGTTATTATGTGGACACGGCGGCGACGAATGCCGTCAATCCACTTTATCGTTTCTCGATGAGCACCAACGTCTCGGCGGTGAATGGCGCGGCGATGCTTTATTATAATTTCCGCAGCACCGCCCTGACCAATTCCCCGCCGTGGAGCCATCTCCTGGACGGCGTGGTGGGCTTCCGCGTCCGCGCCTACGACCCCAACGGCCTCTGGCTGACCAACGGCTGGCCTTCCGGAACTTCCAGCACGTTAAAAGACACGGCGCTTTTTCTTCCGGTTCCCCCGGTTAATGGTGAGATTGACTGCTACATGTTCAGCAATTCGCTGCCGGCGTCGGTGGAGATTGAAATGGCCACGCTGGAAGACCGCACCTTGCAGCGCGCCGAATCGCTGCCGAACGACCTGCCGTCGCTGCCGCCGAACGACCGGCGGACCCTTTACTTGCAGCAGCAGGCCGGCAAGCTCCACGTCTTCCGCCAGCGCGTGACCATCCCGAACGTTGACCCCGCCGCCTACCGATGATGAAAATAAAAAGTGACATGTGGCAAGTGACCAGTGACAAGAGGAAACTCGCGGCGCGCGAATTGGATTCGTGTCACCCGTCACCCGTCACCTCTGGCGGCCATCAACTATCAACCATCAACTATCAACCGGCCGCCTGCGGCTTCGCCCTGGTCATCACGCTCATTTTGCTGTCCGTGACACTCATCATGGCCGTCGCGTTCCTGGCCATCAGCCGGCGCGAACGCGGCGCGGTGGTCACCACCACCGACGCGGCCACCGCGCGCTATGCCGCCGACGCCGCGCTGGCCAACGCCGAGGCGCAGATCATCTCCTCCGCGCTGGCCACCACCAATCCTTATATCAACAACCTGCTCGTCTCGACGAATTTCATTAACGCGCAGGGCTTCACGACTGGCAGCAGCAATCCAACGAACGTCAGTTACAATTACAACGGCGGCGGCTCCTTGTCGGTGGGGGATTTTGAACAAAACGTCGCCAACCTGCTTTACCTGCCGCGCGTTCCGGTGTTTGTGCCAACCAATGCGCTTGGCGCAAGTGATTTTCGTTTTTACCTCGACTTGAACCGCAACGGAAACTTTGAGGACAGCGGCCCGCAACCGCAGGTTGACTCCGCCGGATTGTTCATGCATTCAGACGGCACGGCGGACAGCTCCAGCCTTAAAAATGTGCTGACTAATTTCATGGTCGGCGACCCGCAATGGATCGGCGTGCTGGAGCGGCCGGACGCGCCGCATGGGCCGAACAACCAATTCCTGGCGCGCTACGCCTTCGTCGCCGTGCCCGCCGACAACATTGATTTGAATTACAGTCACAATCAGGCATCCACTGCTGCGCTAAATGACGGTTACTTCCGCAACCAGGGCGTCGGCTCATGGGAAATCAATCTGGCCGCATTTCTCGCCGATTTGAATACCAATCAATGGGGGCAAGTCATCGGCTCACCCGCCAATGGAAACAGCACATTTTACTATTATCAGTATCAGTCTTTCAACAACCAGGGTTCTGCGTTTTATGATGCTCAAGGTTTGCTGGGTTATCGCTACAATTACAATCCGTTACCGTGGCTTTCCGCAGTTTTGCCAAATTATCCCAATCCCTTGGCCGGCAGTCCGGTTGACGTATTTCCATTTGGGCCGGCAATGACCAACACTGCCGTCCCGTCTTACATTCCCAATTTGAACAAACCGTGGCCGGGCGCGGACAACACCAATCACTTTTTTGCCCAGCTTTCAGATTTATATACTCCAACCACGACGGAACGAAATGTGGTTGCACCGGCGCTTGGTTTTACCGACCGCCTGCTCTTGGCAGGCAACACCAATTCCACCTATGACCGCTACACGTTTTACCGGCTGCTCGCGCAGCTCGGCACGGATTCCTCGCCGGACGCGGGCAAGATGAATCTCAACTACGACAATCTGGATCCAGGCCCTCCCAGCCCAGCGCCGCCCCATTTGCGCCAGCCGGCCAGTGTGACCAATTTCATGGCGTGGACGCCGCTCGCCTTTTTCACCAACGCCGCCGACCGGATGCTGCGGCTCTACACCACCAACTGGTTTCAGGCCGATCCGCCACACTTTTTGGCCACTTACTACGGATTTACAAATGTCGGCGGTTATTACCCCAACAATCCCGGCCAGTATTTTTACGTTAATGGGTCCGGCAACACCATCAACTACGACCAGAACGGTTCCGGGCTGACGAACATTCCGTTGTATGGCATGACCAACCAGATTCCGGCGTTCGGGATCACGAACATACCGGTTTATATCAACGGCCAGTTCGTCTATCGGTCCGCCGTCCAGCGTGTGCTGCAACTGGCCGCCAACATTTACGACGCCTCGACCAATTCGTTTTACCCGTCGCGGTTCCGGCCGGTGTTTACCAAGATGATCTTGGCGGCTTCGGCTACCATTTCAACCACGAATGTCTATGTTTCCGGCTACGCAAACCAAGTGACGCCGATTGTGCTTAACTCCGAACTTAACACTTTTAACGACCTTGCCTATTTAATGACTGTCGAGGATTTTGCGTCCTCATCAGCCTACAATTATAATCAGCCTTACCTGCTGAACATTTACGGTGTGCCTTGGATCATCGGTGCTAAAAAAGGTTTTCCAAACTTCAATGAGTTCAGCATGGAGAACTCCATCCAAGTGACGCGCAAGTTGCAGGTGAAGCGTCAAATCAACCCGCCGCCAATAGCACCATCCAATTACCAGACAAACCAGATGTATAGCTTTTGCATTACAAACTTCTACGGCATTGAATGCTGGAATTCTTATTCCAACATTATCTATCCGCCGACACCTGCGCTCAACCCAAACGCCCAAAATATCGTCATCGTTTGGCGGACCCAGTCCACCATGATACTGTCAAACCCGGTTGCTGGACAGCCGCCTTTCACCAATCAAATAAACCGGTTCGGCCGGATTCCGCTGGCCTTCTGGCCGAGCAATTCGTTTGTGGTTCCACTGAACACAAATGATTTTTTATTCTCCAACAACGCTGTCAATTTTGCCTATAGTTTCGTCACCAACAACTTTTCGGATAGTGGCATCTACCCGCTGCCGCAATTTTTCTTTAGTGTCACTAACTATCTACAGTTGGCCATCATCGATTATTCCGGCGGCGGCGGCGGACAAATTGTGGATTATGTGCATCTCGGCCCGTTGACGGGCGGCCCGCGCAACATCAATGCGGAAATTGCGGATGCGAACACGATTGCTTATCCCGACGCTGGCTCCACCGGTCTGTGGAGCACGAATCTGGGCAATGCCTCGCCCAGCACAATTCCGCAGGGAGTGATCAATCAAATAATGACCAGCCGTAAAGGTGGTAAAGTGCCTGCTGTAGATACGGGCGAAGGCAGCTGGGATCCAAATAAGCCGCAGCTTCCGGCAAAGCTGGCAGGCCAGTTAACTCTAATACAGGCCCAGCAACTTTTTTTTACAGCTTTTTTTAGCGGTAGCAGCACGATCAACGTTGTCGGCAATGACGGCACTCTTTACACGGTCACAAACCTTCAAAGCCAAATGCAGGCACCCTACACGCCGTCGCGCCTCCGGGTGCAGCGGCTGACCTGGCAGGCGAATGATCCGCTAGTGCATTATCTGGCGAGTGACTTGAACGACCTGGCCGACGACACCAACTCCCAGAACGTCCTAGAATGGAAAACCGGCAACATAGGATTGGCGAATTCTTTCCAGAAGTGGAGTGGAGATCGTTACGAACCGTGGGGCAATTATGGGAATGCAAGCACACCGGATGATCCGAAAACAGCGAGCGCAAAAAACATGGCTTTAAAAGATCCAAATCTGACGAGTTCCGCAGGATGGAATTTCCCGACGAACAAATATCCGACCGTGGGCTGGCTGGGCCGGGTGCATCGCGGCACACCGTGGCAGACGGTTTATCTCAAGGCACTGGACATCACGAATACCAGCAGCGGCACCACCAGCGGCACCAAGATTTGGCGAACTTGGACGGGCGATTTCAACACCGCCGACGCCATCAACGAGAGGCCGGTTCAGGACCGGCTGCTGTTCGACATCTTCAGCATTTCGGTCAACGACAACGCGTCGCGCGGCCGGTTATCGGTCAACGTGGCCGCCGACACGAACAATCCTGCCGCCGGGCTGGCGGCGTGGTCGGCGGTGCTCAGCGGCATCGCCGTGCCTACTAATGCCGTGGGCGGCTACACAATTATCCCGCCAGCCGGTGCAGCGGGCATAAGTTCACCATTTTTGGGGACATTGGTTCAGGGAATTAACAACACGCGAGCAAATACCAATTTGTTTCCGAAACAAGCTTTTGAACACGTCGCGGATATCTTGTCTGTTCGGGCCTTGACGGAACAATCACCGTTCCTGACGCCATATTTTAATTCAGCACTCACGAACCAGATGACCGACGAAATGTATGAATGGCTGCCACAGCAGACGCTCTCGCTGCTTCAGTGCAGCACCGCGCCGCGCTATGTGATCTATTGCTATGGCCAGACACTCAAGCCCGCACCAAACGGCGTGGTCACCAGCGGCCCCAATCTCGCCAACGGACTCAGTCCATTCGGCATGGTCACGAATTATCAGGTGGTGGCGGAAACGGCCACCCGCGCCGTGGTCCAGTTCCGGCCGGTGGTGGTGACCAACTCGGTGACGGGTTTGAGCCAGACGAATTATGCCGCGACGCTGGAGCAATTCAACCCGCTGCCGCCGGATTGAAACGGGTTCACCACCAAGACACGAAGGCACGAAGTGGGAACAACATTTTTGAAAATGAAAATGCAATTCGGATACGGATATTTAGAGCGGATTAACAACCTGTTGCCGCCAAAAGACGCAAAAGTCACAAGATAATGCTTTCTTTTGAGCTTTTTGTGCATTTTTGTGGCTGTGGATCTAATTGATTTGCTCCCGAGCGCCGGCGGCGCGGCAGAAAATAGCCCACAGCTTGAGCTGTGGGTTGGGTGATGGAAAAATTTACCAGCCCCGGATGGGGCGGAAGAACGGTTGTTGTGAAACGGGTTAACAACCAAGACGCGAAGACACGAAGATGAAAATAAATTTTAGATTGCAACTTTGGGGAGCGCAGCCGCCCCCGGCTGCGGTTCGCCGCGCCCCGCGTCGAACACCCGGCGGAGCAGTCAGATCGTCGGGGCGGCGGAAGATTTTATGCCCGTGCGCCCCAAAAGGTCAACGACGAGGCATCGTTGACGGCACGCGAGGCGCGTGTGCTCCCTTGGGAATTGAATTTTTTGGTTTTTGAAAACGAATCCTTGGTGGCTTGGATCCTTGGTGGTGAAATTGCCGTCGGATTGATCATGAAAGCGAAGACAACATTTTGTGGAATGATTGCCCTCTCCCCCAGGAGAGGGAATGGCGTCCGCCTGTCTTCGACTTTGCCCATTGCCTCCCGGTCAACCCGCTCGCCGGATTGTGGCAGAAAAGCTGAAACGCTTCACCCGCTCCCCGTGGGTGAGGAAGGGAATTGCCATCCCGTGTTGCCGGGCAACCAGCTTCGGATATCATTCAGGGGGGGAAGATTTCACGGTTGGGCGGTTTTTGGGGGTCAAAAACAGCTCAAATCGGGGGCGAACAGGGTAAACGCAAAGATGGCATTAACCTTTTCCCTGAACAAATTAACCAAGTCCGTGACTTCCTTAACCAAGTCGCTCACTTCCTTAACTAATTTGGTGACTTTCTTAACTAAATCGGTCACTTCCCTAACTAAATCGCTGATTTCTTTAATTAAGTCGGTGACGAAATTAACTAATTGGCTGATTTCCTTTGCCAAGTCGGTCACTTCCCTAACCAAGTCCGTGACTTCTTTAACCAAATCGGCGACAGACTTAACTAATTGGGTGGCTTTCTTAACTAATTTGGCGACGGACCTGGTTAATAAAATGGTCAAAAATCGCCAGTTGGCGGTTTTGACCCATTGCCGCCGGATTGAAACGGGTCAACCACCAAGACATGAAGGCACGAAGTTGGAAACGAATTTTACAAGCGGCGGAGGAGCGGCAGAGAACCGCTCGCGGCTTGAGCGGTGGGTTAGAATGGTAACCATTTTACCAGCCCCGGACGGGGCGGAAGAACGGTTGTAGTGAAGACAAAATGAAATTGTAGTTTGATGGTCATGGTAGTTTCAGTTCAACATTGGCACGTTTGCCGACCGCTGAAAACAGCGGCGGAGGGCCGCCGCACTCCAAGACGCTGGCGCGTTGGGCAACCGTCACCGGGCCGCGCGAAGCTTTTGGGAGTGCGCCAGCCCTCTGGCGCTTTGTCCTCGTGAACCCGGATGTGTTGATGTCAACTTGAACTGTCATTGAAACCTTGGCGTCTTGGCGCCTTGGTTGTTTAATTTGATTTTAATTTTATGAAAATGCGTTCCTGGAGTTTGATTTTGTCGTGCCTGCTGTTGCTGGCGGGCGCGTGGCTGTTCTGGTCGCCGGGTCAAAACCGCGCGGTGCAAAAAACGGTCACACCGGCGGTGCGGGCCGCCCTCACCACCACCCGTTCCGCCGCCACCGCGCCGCTGCTGTTTGGCTCCGGCAACGCCGCCACGAACAGCGCACCCAAGACCAACGCCTTCGCCTATCGCCTGACCAACACGCAGAAATCCCTTGGCCAGTTGATGAGCGACCCGCACGCGATCCTGCTGGAAAACGCGCTGCTGGACACGCGCGTGGCGTTGAACCTGTCCATCCCGAAACCGTTGCAGGCCCAGGGCGATCCCGGCGCTTGGATCGTCCAGGCGAACGGCCCGATCACCAGCGCGTTCCGCGCGGCGCTCGCGGCGGCGGGCGCGCAGATTGTTTCCTACATCCCGAACAACGCCTATCTCGTGACCGCCACGGCGGGCGGCGCGGCGGGACTGGCCGGCCAGCCGGGCGTGCAGAGCGTGAACCCCTACGAACCGTATTACAAGATCAGCGCGTCGCTGCTCGGGCTGGCAGTGAACCAGAAAAACCTGCCGGATAACTCGGTGCTGACCCTCGGCCTGTTTCCGAACACGGCAGCGCAGACGGTGGAGCAGATCAAGCAACTCGGCGGCACGGTGGTGGCGAACGACCAGTCGCCGTTCGGCCCGATCGTGCGGGTGACGCCGCCGCAGAACTGGACGGCGCTCGCCGTTTTGCCCGGCGTGCAGATCATGGAACTGGCGCACCGGCGCGCGGTGGCGAACGACCTGGCCCGCGTGACACTGGGCATTTCCACCGACACAACGACAACGAATAATTACATGAATCTCTCCGGCAAGAATGTGCTGGTGGAGGTAAATGACACGGGCATTGATGCGACGCATCCTGATTTCAGCTTCGGTGGTAGCGCGGAAACTCCGGGCACCGTGCCCCCCCCAAGCCGCATCATTGGTGATTCGCCATTGAGCTTGGTGGACACCGACGGACATGGCACGCATGTCGCGGGGATCATCGCGGGCAATGGTTCGGAATCCTACACCGTCATCAACACACCGCAAGGCTCGGTGACAAATGCGGATTTTCGCGGCAAAGCACCGGCGGCGCAGTTGTATTCCGTGGTGGCACAGGACTATTCCGACAGTTACCTGCAAACCGCCCCGGCGCTGACCAACGCGCTCATCTCCAACAACAGTTGGACCTATGATGGCGATAGCAGCTACGACCTGGCGGCGGCCAGCTACGACGCGGCGGTGCGTGACGCCCTGCCGACGGTCACCGGCTCGCAGCCGGTATTGTTCGTGTTCGCAGCCGGCAACGACGGCGGTGGTGATGACGCTGGTGGCAGCGGCAACCCGGACACCATTTTGTCACCGGGCACGGCCAAGGATGTCATCACGGTCGGCGCGTTGCAGCAAGATCGCGGCATCACCAATACCTACACGCCGCTGGATACCACCAATCAGGAGCAGGCATGGTTTAATGGCACATCCAGCAGTTATTTGGTAGCCGGCTATTCATCGCGCGGCAACGTGGGCATTGGCACGGAGGGAACTTATGGACGATTCAAGCCGGACGTGGTGGCCCCCGGCTCGTTCGTGGTCTCGACGCGCTCGGAACAGTGGGACCAGAATGCTTACTATAATCCGACGAATGACAATATCACAGTGCTACCCGACTTCGTGGATCCGCTGTCCACAAGCGACCCCAACTCCGCTTCGTTTTTTGTTTATGACAATGCCGCCGTGGTGACAATCCAGTTGCAGCCCATTGCCACGGCGACCTCACCCTTGACTAACAGCCTGTCCATTTATGTCTGGCCGGGAACCGATCCCACGACGACACCGCCAATAATTTTTACGAGCACCAATTTTGTTTCGCTTCCGTCCGTGCCTAATGGCACATCCTGGTCATGCGCCGTTAGCAACCCCACCTCGACGACCGTCAGATATAACATGGTTGTGGACGTCCTGACGACCAACGACCTAGGTGACTATTTCACCGTATTGAGCAATTTGAACGACACGATTGGTCCGTGGTATCGCTACGAATCCGGCACGAGCATGGCAGCGCCCGCCGTGTCCGGCACGCTGGCATTGATCCAGGATTATTTCACCAACACGTTGCACGCCACGCCCAGCCCGGCCTTGCTCAAGGCGATGCTCATCAGCGGCGCTCGCGCCGTCGGCAATTACACGTTCACCGTCACCAACGACATCAATTATCAAGGCTGGGGCTTGGCCAACGTGCCAAACTCAGTGCCTCTGGGTTTAAACAACCAGTTGGGCACAGCTTGCTCCACCTTCTTTCTGGATCAAAGTCCGACCAAAACACTGGCGACGGGCGACGCACAGAGTTTTCTCGTGGCGGTCACAAACTCAATAGCACAGTCCAACCCTTTACGCATAACGCTGGCGTGGACCGATCCGCCCGGCAACCCTGCCGCCGCCATCAAACTGGTTAACAACCTTATCCTGATGGTCAGCAACAATATCACGGGCGATGTTTATTTCGGCAACGATATTCCATCGAGCAGCACGTTCAACGAATCGTGGGACACGAACGCCGCGCCAAATTTGGACACCATTAACAATGTTGAAAACGTCTTTTTATCCGCAGCCGATGGCACCAATTATACCGTCACCGTCCTTGGATACAGCGTGAATGTGAATGCCGTCACCGCGCAGTCCAACAACGTGGTGCAGGATTACGCGCTGGTCATTTCATCCGGCGATGGCAACAGTGGCGTGACCAACGCCATCACGGTCACCGCCAATGCGCCGGTTTCCAATCCCACCGGCGACCAGGACATCACCGTGGTGGGGGTTGACGCCACTGGCATGGCCACCAACTCGGACGCCACCGGCGGCGTCTTCCTCAACCAGCTCGCCGGTGCCAACACGCCGCTGCTCGGCACGAACACGGTGGACGATGTCTCCACCAATTACAGCAGCACCGCCGTGGTGACAGTGGGCATGACGAACCAGTGGCATTTCTATGTGGTCCAGAACAACACGACGTTCACCAACGCGGCCTTTGTCACCTTCCTGCCGGACACGCTCTCGATTCCGCGCATGGGCGTCTACGCGAACCCGTCGCAGAATCCAACGACGCCGGAGGCGGACATTGACATGTATGTGTCAACGGAGCCGGGATTAACGAACTTGGATCCGAACGTGATTTCCAATTGCGTCAACGGCACGCAGGTTGGCGTGTCGGCGGCCGGCGTCTTCAACGGCGCGTCGCTCAGCGGCGGCGGCACGGAATATGTCGTGGATACGGGTTCCCAGGCGGGGCAGGTTTATTACGTCGGTGTGAAATCGGAAACGGCCGTCGCGGCCGAATATGGTTTCCTGCCGGTGTTCAGCCAGCAGCCGTTTAGCCAAGGTGGTGGAAATAACCCCGAAACCGTCAACGGCCTGCTGCTGCCCACCCTGATTCCCGACGGCAGCCCGGCGCATCCGGGCAAGCGTTATATTTTTGCACTCGCCATCCAGCCAATCGTGGTGCAGGACGTCATCGTCAGCAACCAGATCGTGCATCAGAACTTCGGCGACCTCGTCGGCACACTTTCCCACAGTGGCCAAGGCGTGGTGCTGAACAACCATGATTCCCTCGGTAATCCACCGGGACCTTATTCTTTCAACTATTACGACGGCCCGCAACCACCGCAAACCACCGCCGCCTTGAACGCCCAGCCGACCGACGGACCCGGCAGCCTGAACGAATTTCAAGGGCAGGAGGGCATCGGCCCGTGGATTTTGACGGAGGTGGATGATTCACTCACACAGACCGGCGCGGTGACCGGGTTGACGCTCACGCTCACGCCGCACCAGAAATTGACCGGTGCCGGAATCTATACCCTGATTCCGGGCAAGAGTTATTTTTACGGTTACGTGGATGCGCCGGTGGGCGTGACCAACCTGACCATTGCCGCGACCAATGTCAGCGGGATTACCACGGCCGGCGGCGACTTTACCGGCATTACCCTGGACACCGCCAATCCCGGCCAGCTCTTTGAAAAACTGGGCGAGCAGCCAGTGCCAACATCAGCAATACCTCCGTTACCGCCGACGAATTATGACCAGATGGTGATCTTGAACAACCCAGCCACGCCGCCGCCCAACCCGGGCGGCGTCATCACCGTGGGGCCGTCGGATGTGCCGCCCATCGAACCGGGCCGTTATTATGTGACGCTGTATAATGCCAGCCCCAACCCGCAGGAGTATTACATCATCGCCACGCTCGGCATCGGCCAGGTGCAGCCGGTGAACTTCGCCCCGACCGGCCCGGTGCCGCTGCTGGACGACGCGGTGAGCTATTCCTACATCAACAACCCTTTCCATCCCGGCGGCACCAACGAGACCATCGCCTCGATTGCCGTCGGCCTCCGCGTGGACCATCCGCGCATCTCGGACCTGGTGTTCACGCTCATCAGCCCGGACGGCACGCGCTACCTGCTGATGCAGAATCGCGGCGGCACGAGCACCAACGGCGCGGGCGCGACGATTTACAACACGAATACGGTCAATGTCGTGGCCAGTGGTAATAATGCGAGCGACACCAATGTCGTCAATGTTGGTGAAACACAAGGGACTTTTCCGATCTCTTATAACTTTTACACCGTGCCGGATCAAATGACCGTTTATTACGGCACAAATCTGGTTGCGGCTAATATAATTTATAACTCCGGTCTAGTAGGTGGCACCAATAACATTTTGGTTAGTTTTCCGCCGCCATCACCGACGGAGATTTCGTCGAATCTGACCATCGTAATGAACCAGTTTGGCAACACCGCCACCAATGGAGATTTATGGACCTACACGGCGGGCGGA
>Ga0302320_10008436_pt1 | contig 22424 bp, 15 predicted proteins | sample Bog_T0_3_FD_202130 | JGI IMG/M metagenome (GOLD analysis project Ga0302320, IMG submission 202130) | Peat permafrost microbial communities from Stordalen Mire near Abisko, Sweden - Bog_T0_3 | ecosystem: Environmental > Terrestrial > Soil > Wetlands > Peat | place: Sweden: Abisko, Stordalen Mire... | reverse complement strand
CGGGATTCCCGAAAAATGGAATCGGCCAATATTCTCCATGAATGACATTCTTGGGAAATTTGTCATGACTGAAACGCCAATCTTCGAAAACCTCATTAAGGAAATTTGAGATTTCCGGGTTTTTATCCATAAAAAGATCGGTTTTAACAAATTCCATAGATGATTTAAACACAGCGGCGAATATTGTGCCCAAACTTCGCCATTTTAGAACTGCATTGTCAACGGCGAACAGAAAACACCGCGAGCCATTTCAAATTGGTTCACGCACGTTCAAAATCCAGCCATTCAGCTACTGTTCGGCCTGCTCGAGCGACTTCCCGAAAGTGAACGAAATGCTTTTGTGCGGGGCCACTGTCGGATCCTGCCGACCCTCGATCATGCGTGCTTGGCGAGCGAACCGGCAATCATTGACCACGTGCGATCCCTGCTCAGCCGCCCCGCCGGTTTAACTTTGATCTCCGGTCAATCATATTATGCACGGCATTTCCTGCTGAGCGCCATCGGCAACAGCTTTTCCCAGCAGGACGCCAATCATCGACCGATTGCCGGTTTGATCTGCAAGCCTCCCGGTCGCCTGGTGCCCTTAAATCGCGCGTTCTACCTGGCATCGGATTTGAGTTCCGAAATGGCGCTCCGAAAAGTAAATCACCTCTGGCCGAAGATTCGCGATGCGGCGCCGATGCTCTTACTGGACGGCGTCTGGCTGCGGGCCCCCCACAAACGGGCGGAGATTCTGAAACTGTCCCTTGCCCGGCATGTAGTGCTTGCCGATGAATTTGGCCCGGGCGAGCCTCCAGTTCTAAAAGGGACGCAATTCACCCTTCTGGAGGTCGACGGCTCGCCCGGAAGCACCCTTCAAATAAAAATCCGGAGTTGATCAACGAGTTCGGTTACCAGAGTCATCCAGACTAACCTCCTGTCAACACCGTCGGCGAACACGGTCACCCTGACGAACGCCCCAGGATACTACCGGTTGAAATTTTGAAAGATCCTGATCGATACGCCGTTCGACGTATTGGCGGGGAAGTCCGATTGCGGTCTATTAAATTATGAACCAAAAATCGCCGGTTGGTTTGCGCCGTGTAAAGAATCACAAGGATTTTCTGGCCGCCATTTTTCTGCTGCTGGCCTTCGGGGTGGCCCGCGCGGAAATCCAAGTGCTGCATACGTTCGACAATGCACCGCAATATCCGCAGTCGCAATTGGTGCAGGCGGCCGACGGAAATTTTTACGGCGTCACGCCGCAAGGCGGCAGTGCGGGCGGCGGCACCTTGTTTCGCGCAAATCCCACGGGCGGGGTCACCGTGATGGCTTCCTTCACCGGCGGGGCTGCGTCCAATCCTCGCGGCGGACGAAAATTTTTATGGCGGCACCGCGTATGGCCCGGCGCTTGGCACTACCTCGGCATATTCTTACGGAACGCTTTTTCGCGTGACGACCGCCGGTGCATTTACCCAACTGGTGGGCCTGACCAATACACTGGGCTATGCGCCGGCCAAAACTTTTGCGCTTGGCGCCGACGGGGCCATTTACGGAACGATGTCCGCGGCGGTCTAAATGCGAACGGCCCGGCGTTTCGGCTCACCACGAGCGGAAATTACACCGTGCTGGCCAGCTTCACCGGCGGCGCCTCCGGGGCGACGCCGGTGGGCGGACTTGCGTTGGGGGCGGATGCCACGACCAATTTTTACGGCACCGGTGAAGGCGGCGGCGGCAACGCGGAAGGCACCATTTTCCGGCTCGCGGTCAATCCAAATGCTCTCACCGACAGCACGCTCAGCGTGCTCGCCAGTTTTTACAGCACGACAAATGGTTCGCAACCGAGCGCCGGCATCACGGTGGGCAAAGACGGCAAGCTTTACGGGGCGACTTATTATGGCGTGGGTGGAGCGTGGGGTTGCTTTTACTCAATGCCGACTAAAGGCGGAGCCATTTCTCTGCTCGGACTGTTTAATAATGGCGGCGGTCTGTTGCCCAAGTCGCCGCCGGTGCTCTGGCTGGATGGAAATTTTTATGGCACGACGTGTTCCGGAGGCCCGGGTGACAGCGGAACCATTTATCGCGTCACCACCAACGGCGCGTTCACGCAGCTCGTCACCTTGGGCGGCACCAACGGCATCAATCCCAGTGCTCCGTTATGTATCGGGGCGGATGGCGCGCTCTATGGCACGACTTATTCCGGAATTTGGACCAATATTGTAACCCTGACGGCCACCAATTCCCTCGCCAGTTTTGGCGACACGAATGCCTGGAAGTTTCCCCAACGCTTTTATCGCACAGCCGCGCAGTGAGGAATCCTTGACTGGATATATAGACTTCGGCCGGGTTTAGACGGAGCTGGTATTCGGGGGTAGATCCGACTCAGGCCTACAAAGGGTCCTATTTTGGCAACAAACCAAGCCATGCCTCAAAATCGGGCAATTGAAACCATGACCGACCTTTTTATTGCCTGAGGATGCGCGCGGCATCCTGCCGCCAGCGTTTCATTTTCCGACAGGCCCTGAGACGAGAGGCGGGGCAATTCGTCCGTCAGGGTAAGAACGAATTGGCCGTTTTACGGGTTCATAAATAAAAACACTAAATGCGTGCCGAATTGATTTGATTTATGCGATGGCATTCGTTGACCTGCATTTTTTGGTCTCGCTTCACATGTTCAAGTGGAGGTTTAAGGTGCCAGGCTCATAATCCTGAGGAGCGGGCTAATTGTCCAAACACAAAAAGGCACCGGCAAAATTCCCGGCAAATTTGAGGTGGTAAAATAGTCTGGTCTCCCCATTGCGTAAAAGAAATTGGTGCATTCGGAGGGACTTGAACCTACAACCATCTGATCAGACGCAGCGGCTTACCTTTGGTGTTCCGAATCAACTTCGCGGGGTGATTGCCTGCAGATGTGTGTGCATTTTCAACCATGTTTCGTGGCCTAACACGAATTCATGAATCAAAGAGGACTTTCGCGTACCCGGTTTCCAGATTCCGCCCCTCAAATAAACCTCATCTCGCTTATGCCGCGTCGCACTCAGGGTTCTCTGCGCGGAGCGCGAGGAGGAGTTCCCACGTATCAAGAATTAGAGGAAATGACTGAAGTGCCCAATGGCGCGGTCACGGGCTGCTTGGCGAGTGGAAGGGCGACCGACCGCTGAGTCCCTAATTAAAATGCGCGAAAGACTCACGGAACGGCCGAGTCAGGAAATCGTGGCACAGTTATACCGCCCGCTTGGCGGGAGGTTGCTGGCTAAAAACCAGTTGACACAAAAACCCTAACGCTTATTTTTTTAAAATGCTGCAAAGAAGGACATTTTTCGCCACGTTGACGGCCGCGCTTTTTCTTTGTCGCAGCTTTTCCAATTTGTTAGCTGATGGCGCTTCAAATTTCGCCGCAACACTGGGTCGCGCCGCTACAAATACCCAACCGGTGGCAAATTTGCAAACGCTCTCTGCCGCGCCAACGACGGAAGACATTTTTCGCGCGCACATTTTTGCCGAGCCGTTGGTTCCGGTCGGAAAAACACCGGCTACTGAAGAAAACGCTGAACTATTTGCAGCGTTGAAGAGTTATGCGAAACGCCGGGGCCCGGACGATTTCAGCAGTCTCACCGGATATTTAAATTCGCACCCGCACTCGTCGTGGAACGCCGCGTTGTTGACCGACCTCGGTTTGGAATATTACAATACGGCGCATTATTCGCTCGCGAGGGATGCGTGGTTGCGCGCATGGTCGCTGGCCACGAACGCAACCGACGCGAAGTCGGTCGCAATCGTCAGCGACGCCTTCGGGGAGCTGATCACGATGGATTCGCGGCTGGGCCGGATGGATGAAATGGATCGGCTGCTAAAATCCGTTGGCAATCAACCGCTGCCTGGCGCGGCGGGGGAACGGATTGCGGAGGCGCGCGCCGCCCGGTGGGACATGGAAAATCGCCCGGAAATTTCCTTTCGTTGCGGCCCGCTGGCATTGCGGAGCATCCGGGAGGAATTAAATCTGCCGGCGACTAATGACGCGGAAATCATCAAGTCCGCTTCCACGCAGCAAGGCTGTTCGCTGCTGCAGGTGGCGGCGTTGTCCGAAAAAGCCGGGCTGAATTATCAAATGGCCTTCCGCGAGGCCGACGCGGCGGGCGAATACCCCAGGCCCTCGGTGGTGCATTGGAAAGTCGGGCATTAATGACGGCTCCCAGATCCGCTTTTATTACGAAAAAAATTCCAGCCGCATCACGCAAGTCACGGACGAGCAAGGGCAAAGTACCCATTATACTTAGCCGCAGCAATCCTCTCACGTTCACGGTGACGACCAACCTGGTTTTGTTCGCGCGTTTCCAGCCGTTTACACTCAAATGGGTGAACACGGCGGACGGCGATTGGAACGCGGCGACGAACTGGACGCCGAACCTGGCGCCGTCCACCAATGAGGACGTGCTGATCGCCCATAACGTGACGGTCAGCGAAAGCAGCAACGTGTACTTGCGCAGTTTGGTGCTGGCCAACGCCACGTTATCCGTCGGCGGTTCGGTGACCGTCTCCAACCTGGCTTTAAACGGCACCGTTGCCGGCACCGGTCAGTTGACTCTCACGAGCGCGGGGGTATGGACGGCCGGGACCATGCGGGACGCCGGCGAGACGATCATTGCGTCCAACGCGACGCTGTCCATCAGCAACACGGCGGGCGATGTGGTTTTGAACTTTCGGACGCTGGACAATGCGGGGACGGTGAACTGGGTGACGGGGACGGGCGGGCTTGAGCTTTACAACAGCGGCGTCATTACGAACGAACCGGGATCCCGGTTTGAGTTGCAAAATCCCAAACGCTTCTACTTTCATCAGTTTGGCAACGGCGGCCCCGTGCGCTTTGACAATGCGGGCACGCTGCAAATTCCTGGCGGGGGCACCACCGCGTTCAGCGGCATTCCCCTGAACAACTATAATTTCATTGATCTGCACACCGGCGCGCTGGCGGTGAACGGCGGCTATAATTCCATTTCCAATTCCGTGCTTTATTCCGCACTGGCCGGAACTTTGGCCGGGATTAATTACGGCCAATTGCTCATTTCCGGGGTGGTGACGCTCGCGGGGACGATCAGCGTGGGTTTGACCGACGGCTACGTCCCCGCGACTAATACCGCGTTCACGTTGGTGAAGGCCGACACGCGCAAAGGAATGTTTTTCAATTTCGGGTATCCCGCAGCGAAGGTCGCCCTGACGCTCACCAACACGCCGACCGATGTTATTGCCATCGTCACGAATGATGTCGTTCCGTCCGGCCAGATCCTGCCTGCGCTGAATTTTGAAGGCCTTTCGGCGGCCGCCGCGAGCCTCTCCTGGTCCACCAATTACCCGGACTTCCAACTGCAGTACAATGCTTCGCTCGCTTCCACAAACTGGATGGCTTATCCGGATCCGCCAGCCGTCATCGGCGAGAATTTCGTGGTGACGAACCTATTGTCCAACGCACCGCAATTTTTCTTCCGGCTCTACGCCGCGCCATACAGATAGTTGCCCGATAAAAGAGGGGTGTCATACGGAGAAGCCCCGTCGTTGGCTCCGGCCCGGCTGTAAAGTGGTGTGAAATTAGAACTGTCGGCATTGAAGTTGAACACCTCGCCATAGCCCGCAGTGCCCCCGGGGTGAGTCGTCCCATAAGGCAAATTGCCCAGCAAAGCCACGCTACCCAGTCGGCTGAAATTTGGTTTTGATTGTCGGACGGGCAAAAATATTCCACAGTGGATTATTATGACAAATACCATTCGGTGGCCGGACGGGGAATTTACACTGACAGCGGCGGTGGAATTAAACGCCGGCGTTTCGCAGGCGGAAATTCGGAAGCAGCTCGCCAAAGACATCGCCGCAAAAACGATTATCCAAACCCAAAAAGGCAACGGCAAAATTCCCGGCAAATTTGAGGTGGTAAAATAGTCTGATCTCCCCTTCGCGTCGAGGGGTCCCGCATTGGCAATATTATTTTTGGTTTTTCGGGGCGGGGCGGGATCAAAAGGGGACGCTGCGAGTTGAAAAGGGGACAGGTGAATCGGGATATGGAACTGTCCCTTGGTCGAGGGCTCTCGTCGGTCTTCGCTACGCTCGGACCCCTTCGAGTCCTTGACTAGTTATGTGTCAATTGTCGGTACACTTGTCTTTTTTTTGCCCATGCACCCTTGACTAGATGCCTTCTGCTTCATCTGCCGCCGGCCAACGGATACTGAGAAATCTGGAGTCGACGGCTGAAGATGATAGGGCGTCGGGCTGCTAACGGGTGGCTCGCAATATGCTTATGACGCAGGTCGGAAAAAATGACAAGAAGTTTCGCAGATGAACCGGGCAGCCGGTTTCCCCAGTGAATCATTCTTGAAGCGCGAAGTTGGGCGACGATTTCCCAATGCGCTGAAAGAGGGGGCATAAAGCAAACTGCTTCATGCCACCTCACGATGACGTAACTACTCAAAAGATGAAAAAAGTTATCAGCAAGTCAGGCATAGTCCGGACGGGCGTTCGTTTTGGCGGGTTGGCGTGTTTGCTTATTGGCGGTCTCACCCTTTCGGCGCAAGTGGCCGTCCCGGTTGGCGCGGGAGCGTATGCTTCATTCGTTCCGTCCTTCGATGCGCAGACCGACGAATATTATGCGCCGGGGGCGGGACAGATGATTGATTTGTATTCTCATCTCCATCTTGCCCCCGCGCTCACCGGTCAGCCGGTGCCGAGCAACAAGTGGTGGACCGATGTTTTGATGGGAGTCCGTTCATGGAGCTATAACGCCACCAATAATCCGCCGAGCGTCCTGACCCAAGACCCGTTTGGAGGTCAACTCTGGGCATTCCCGGTCATGCTGGCCCCAAATTCATCCGGGTTCAACCTGTATTTTCCCAGCTCCTGGAATTCCAATGGCAACCCGCCGATCGGAGGGTTCAATCCGGGCGCGGCTTTGCCCATCACCGGAGTTTTGCCCGCGAACGGGCAGACGTTTTCGGCGGAGCAATCCCTGGTGACGGGCTGGAGCGACTGGGGTTTTCAATTTGAGCTGCCCGACACCAACGGCAACTATATGCAGATTACCGTGGCGCGCGGCGTGCCGTTTGTTTGGAACACTTATTCCGGGGTAAATCCGGTCATCAATATCGGCGCCAGCACGCTCTATGATACGAACGGCAATGTCATTCCGACCAATGGCGGCAATTTTGTGGCGACGGCTTTTTCGTTCGTCCATCAAGGTTCAATTTTTGGGGTGTTTGCGCCCAACAATACGACTTTTTCCGTGGCCGGGACGGGGGTAACCGCGCAGTTATCAGGAACCAACAATTATCTCGTCTATGGTCTGCTGCCGACACAATCCAATCTGAATGAATTTGCCCAATATGCTTACGCCGAAGTCACCGGCACCCGCATGGACTGGGCTTATGACCGCGCTCATGGCCAGGTGGACAGCACTTGGACGCTGACGACCACCCCGCTCAAGGATGGACAGACCAATACCCTGCAAGGATGGCTGCCGCATCATTATCGTACGACGCATAACAATCTGATCTTCAAACCCTATACTTATCTGACACCGCGCGGCCTGATGAAGGTGGCGGCCGGGAACCAATTCCAGATCGACTTCACTTTTCATGGGATTGCTCCGGAGTTGCCCGCCCCTCAAACCAACGGCCTGCCCAATGATTATGTCCAGAGCTGGATGCAAACGTATGTGCAGAACTTTGCCAATGCGGGACATCCCTCCGGCGGCGAGACTTATGGGGCCGGAAAGGATTTCGGGGTGACGGCACAATACATGACCTTTGCGGAGCAAATGGGGCTGACCACGGTGGCGACCCAAATCCGGGGCGCGCTCGAGTCCGGTTTACAGGATTGGTACACGTACACCCCCGGGAAAACCACCCATTTTTTTGCGGAATACACGAACTGGCCCGCGATGATTGGATTTGATGCCAGCTACGGTTCGCAGGCCTTCAACGACAATCATTTTCACTACGGCTACTTCATGGTGGGCACCGCGCTGGCCGGGTTGTCGGATCCCGCGTGGCTGAGTCAATACGGGCCGATGGCCCGGCGGGTGGCCAAGGAATACGCCAACTGGGACCGTTCGGATACGAATTTCCCCCTGTTCCGCACGTTCGACATCTGGGAAGGCCACTCCTGGGCGGGGGGGACCAGCAGCGGCGGCGGGGAAAACCAGGAGTCCTCTTCCGAAGCGATGAATTCATGGGTGGGCATTTTTCTGATGGGCAACGCGCTCCGGGATGACGCGATGACCGCGGCCGGAGCGATGGGCTATGCGATGGAATCCACCGCCGTGAACGAATATTGGCAGGACATCTACCAAACCAACTTTCCGGCAACTTACGGCAAGAAGATGAACGGCATCCTGGGCGGAGGTTCGCTGGCGTTTGCCACCTATTTCAACGGCGATCCGGCCTGGGTGTACGCCATCCAGATGGTGCCGCAGAATCACTGGAACAATTATCTGGTCCGGAACAAGGGCTATTCCCTGATTCAATTTACCAATATGTGGAACGACCGGATCAACTGGCGGCCGCAGTGGTCCAACACAGCGGCGTATGCCAGCGGTACTTGGGTGAAATACAACGGGTTTGTCTGGAGCGCCAATGCCAACCTTCCGGCCGGCCAGCCACCCCCCGATTTCTCCAACGCGAATTGGAGCGAGCAGGCGAACATTTCCACTTCCACCGCGCAGGATTTGGGCGCTTATCCGGGCAATTATATTTTGACCTGGGAAACGTTGTTTGACTCCGACGATGCCGCCGCCCTGTTCGCCGCCAGCCATGCCACCAATGGCCCCATCACGAGCGATGGCACATACTCCGGCATCACCTACTACCTGACCCATGCCTTGCGCGGCCTGGGAGATCAGGATACGAATTGCTACAGCGACATTCCCACCAGCCAGATCTATTACAATTCCCGGACCGGCACCCGCACGGCGGTCATTTTCAATCCCGCCGCCACGTCACAAACGGCGACGATTTACAGCAATGGAACTCCGGTCTATGCCATAAGCGTGCCTCCGGGGACGCTGACCGTTCATGCCAGCCCGTTGCCGGGAAGATTTGAGCCAACGCTGACCCGGAATACTCAGCTTAGCTGGCCAACCGTCGTGGGCAACACTTATCAAGTCCAGTGGACGCCCGCACCCGCCAGCAACCATTCGATCTGGAGCAACCTAACCGGCATTCTGCCGGGCAACGGCGCGACCAACGCCATTTTTGATCCCCTTGGAGCCGGCGGCGCCCGCGCCTACCAGGTCCAGGAATATACCACCTATGTGGTCACCAATATCGTCAATGGCGGCTTCGAAGCTGGCACGGGGACAAACGCCAGCCACTGGACTTCTGCCGGCAGCGAACTGCCTTATCGGGTCAATACCAATGCGCACTCGGGGGCCTGGTCCATGATGCTGGCCAATCTAAATCCCGCCGTGGGCGGAATTCAGTTTTACCAGGCCGAACAGACCCAAGGCGCTCCGGCGGTGGTTCCCGGGCTTGCCTACACTTTCTCTTTCTGGGCCGAACAGCTGCTCAACGGCGCGGGCCTGGTTCAGAGCTACAACCTCGCGTGGCTGGACGGCGCCGGAGGGACCATCAGCAGCGTCACGGCCAGTTTTTCCGGCGGAAGTGGTTACTGGAGTCAAATCGTTGTGCCGGGTCTCACGGCCCCGGCCAATGCGGTCCAGGCCAAGATCACTTTTAGAGCCACCACGGGTAACACTGCGAATCCCGCAGGCGAAGTCTTGATCGATGATGTCCTATTGACCACTAGCGCCCCCGGTCCCTCCTATCTGTTGCCGGTCACTGTCCAGCCGGGCTGGCAAGTCAGCTGGCCCTCGGCAAATTATGTCACCTATGGTGTGGAACGGGCGGCGGCGCTGGGACCGGCCAACGTTTGGACCGACTTGGGCTCGAGCTTTACCGGCACCGGCGCAACCCTTTCCGTCTTCGATACCTTGAGCACAAACCAATTCCAGTTCTACCGGGTTTATGCGCAACCTTGATGAATACGGTAGATTCCCTCGCTCCGTCTGAAAAAAGGCCGGATTTGGACCTGGGAGCAGGACAAATTGCCGGGCACCAAACCTGACCGCGAAGTCGCGACGCTTTTGAAGCGTGCCGTGTACACGGTCGCCTGACGCCGCCGCTTGCTTAGGAATCCCTGTTGCTAAGAACATCGTCCGTGGCCCAAACGGGAGCTGGCCCTGCTCGGCTGGTCACCGGCGAGGCACCCGGATCAGGCGCAACGTCAATTCCGGGGCCAGTAGCGTCCACAACCGACACCCAATGGCGAGCGGGCGTAGCCGGGGTTTTAGCGAAGTCACCAAGCGGTCTCGCTGATTCTGGGCGCGCCGAAGTTGGCAGTCTTAAGCCAAAACCAGCCGAATTCTTTGCAGCAACGCCTCCGAAGAATAGGGTTTATCCAGAAAATTGGCAGTTTCGCGCAAGGCGGGTCCTTCCGCGAGCACTTCATCGGAATATCCGCTGGCAAAAATCACTTTCAAAGTGGGTTTGGCGGCCAGAAGCTGCTGGCTTAGTTTCAGGCCGCTCATGGCTCCAGGCATCACCATATCGGTAAAGAGCAAATCGATGCTTTCTTGGTGATCGCGCCAGATTTTGATCGCGGCCGAGCCCGAATCGGCCTCCAGCACACGATACCCATTTCGCTTGAGAATCAGCGAAGCCAGCGTACGAACGGCGCGGTCATCTTCCACCAGTAAAATCGTCTCGGTCCCCTGGCATTGCGTGATCCTGGGCCGAACGAGGAAATCCGTGTCCGCGAGGGTATTGAGGCGCGGCAAGTAAACATCGAAGGTGGTGCCGGCTCCAACCTCGCTTTTCACTTCGATCCAGCCCTTGTGCTGTTGAACAATTCCGAACACCGTGGCCAATCCCAGTCCGGTCCCTTTGCCGACTTGCTTGGTGGTGAAAAATGGCTCAAAGATCTGTTTCAAATCGCCGGCGGCAATTCCGCAACCGGTGTCGTTCACGCTCAGGCGAACGAACCAGCCCGCCAGCTGCCGGCCCGCCGGCGCGGAAATTCTCACGGCTTCGGTGTGAATGGTTATGGCCCCGCCGTTGGGCATCGCATCCTTGGAATTGACGGTGAGGTTCATCAGGATTTGCTCCAACATGCTTGGGTCCGCCAACACCGAGGTATCCTCCGCGCTCAGAATCGTTTTCAGGGAAATGTTTTCCGGAATCAGTCGCCGCAACAGCTTGGCGATGCTCTCCACCACGCTGTTAACCTTAACCTCCCTGGTTTGCATCGCCTTTCGGCGGCTAAAGATCAGAAGCTGGCGGGTGAGATTGGTGGCCATTTCAGCGGACTTTCCGATTTCCGCGAGAGCTTGCTGCTGCTCGTCGTCCAAACGATCATCCAAACCAAGGATCTCCGCATTGCCAACAATCACCGTCAGGAGATTATTGAAGTCGTGAGCCACGCCGGCGGCAAGGCGGCCAAACGCCTCCATTTTTTGGGCCTGGCGGAACTCCTCATGCAATTTTTTTTGGGCGGTGATATCTTCCTTTACGGCCAGAAAGTGCGTGATCTCACCATTGGTTCCGACGATCGGCGAAATGGAAGTGGATTCCCAAATCAGGTCGCCGTTCTTTTTTCGGTTACATAATTCGCCATGCCATTCGTGGCCACTTCGAATCGTCCGCCAAAGGTCGCGGTAAACTTGCGGAGGAGTTATTTCGGATTTGAGGAAACGGGGGTTTTTCCCGAGGACATCCGCCAGGGTATAGCCGGTGACATTTTTGAATTTCGGATTCACGTACTCGATATTGCCCTTTGGATCCGTGATAATGATCGAGACGGAAGATTGTTCGATGGCCCGGGAAAACTTGCGCAATTCCTGTTCCGCCTGTTTTCGCTCATTGATGACATCCAGCACAGCGACAACATGTTCCGGATCAGGGCTATAGAGGGATACCGAAAACCACGTTTTCGAGGCGTTCATGTAAATTTCAAATCGTTCCGGCTTTCCCGTCGAGGCCACCCGGCCAGAACGCTCCAAAATCTCTGGATCCAGCTCCCGAAAGTTAGGGAACCGGTCAGAAATCCGCATTCCCACTATGTCGTTGACGCCGATCATGTCCTTGAAAGCCTGATTCGCCTCCAAATAAATCCAGTCGTACGCCTTCCCGTTCTGGAACAAGACTTTGCAATAAATCAGACCTTGCATCATATTGGCAAACAAGGACCGATAACGGTGCTCACTCTCCCGCAAAGCCAATTCCGTCCGCCTTTGCTCCGAGATGTCGGTCGCCAGAAAAAGCAGAAAAGACTCGGTGGAATGGGTAAATCGGACAATGCGCAAATTCAACCAAACCGGCTTGCCCTGCGAGTTATTCAGGGGGAATTCCCGCCATACTTCCCGTCCGGACGCCAGCACCTCTTCCGCGGCAGCCAGGATCCCGGATTGCTTGATCCATTCGATTGCGCGAAGGTTCCGCTTCAAGGCTTCATGGATGGAAAGCCCGCCGATGGCCGCAGCGGCGGCATTGACGGATACAACTTCGCCATCGGCTTTGCAGCAAACGATGCCCACCGGGCACGACTCGATGAGAGTTTTTTGATAAGCCAGAGCGGCGCCCACGCAATTCTCGGCAGAATCAAGTTTCTTTTCTGGCGCATGGGGGTCTTGCGACCCATTTTCGTCGGGGGGCGCGGAAGGTTGGATTTGAGCCTGCATAGGGATAGCATTAGGTCGCGAAACGTCAGGCGGGAGGGTTTTCGACTGGCAATGGCACCGGATTAATCATGATTTTTACGGCGTTTCAAAACGCCAATCTAACGATTTATCGTCACGAAAGCTGCATACTAAAGACGAATTATTCACCCTATATTGGCATTATCATTAACCTTGATCTCCGCCATGGCCGAATTTTTTTCTCCACGTCGGCCGCTACCTGGTTCCGAAACGTTCGGGCCGGCGCTATATGCCACATAGCCGGGTGTCGCGGCGGATTTGGCGGCGGCGGGCCCGGTCAGTTTAAACGTTATGAACTCAAAGAGTTGACCCGCGGGGGCCAGTGAACAAATAATTGAATACCAAACCCACAACCAGCTAATTCTTGTGAAAAGCGTGTTAAAATCACTGGGAGTCATATCCTTAAGCATCGGCATCTTGAAGTTTGCCGCCACCTGCGCCCGGCCGGCGAGCCAATAGAATCGTTTTGGCCCCCAATTATCGGACGCCCGGAGACAAAATCCATCCAACCTTTACTTCAACCGACCATGAAACTATTCCTTCAATCAACCCGACCGTTCCACTTCCTTGTTTTTATTTTCTGCACTATGTCATTGTGGGCAGAGAATTCCAGCCCCACGGTCGGACGCGAGCGGCTTTCGCTGGATCGCGGATGGTTGTTCCACGAGGGCGACATTCCATTTCCCCCGATTCTCGGCCATCAAATGTCCTATAACAACGCCAAAGCGGGCAGTTCGTGGGGCGCGGCTTCGCCGGGATTTGATGATTCCACCTGGCAACCGGTGGATTTGCCGCATGACTGGGCGGTGGCGCAGCCATTCGATCAAAAGGCAAACATCTCGCAAGGTTACCGCGAACGGGGAACGGGCTGGTATCGGAAATATTTCCGCCTGGATCCCGCCGATCACGGCAGGCATCTGGAACTCCAGCTCGACGGCATCGCCACTCACGCCATCATCTGAGTCAACGGGGTGCTGGCGCAGCGCAATTGGTGCGGTTACACGTCGGTCTATGTTGACATCACGCCGTTCGCGAACTTTGGCTCCGATGTGAACGTCATCGCCGTGCAGGTGGATGCCGTGTCAGAGGAGGGGTGGTGGTATGAAGGTGCAGGACTCTACCGCCAGGCCTGGTTGGTGAAGCGCAGCCCGGTGCATATCGAGACGGACGGTATTTTTGCCAACCCGATTCGGCAGCCCAATGGCAAATGGACCCTCCCGGTTGAAGCCACACTTTACAGCAGCGACAACGCTTCGGCGGATGTCGAAGTCGAGTCCACGCTCATCGCCCCGTCGGGCCAAGTGGTAAAAAGCGGCCGGACCAAAATCACGGTGGAGCCATTGAAAGAGTCCGTGGCCAAATTCGCCCTGGCGGTGGCGTCGCCGGAAATGTGGTCGCTAGAACGTCCGGCCTTGTATTCCGTCCGCACCGTGGTGAAGCGGGAGGGCAAGATCGTGGATGAAACCATTACCCACTCCGGTTTTCGCACCATCCGGTTCGACGCCGACAAGGGATTTTTTCTGAATGACCGGCCCGTCAAGCTTCAGGGAACGTGCAACCATCAAGACATGGCCGGGGTTGGCGTGGCGGTGCCGGATTCACTCTGGGATTTCCGGGTGCGCCGGTTGAAAGAAATGGGCGCGAACGCCAACCGCTGTGCGCATAATCCTCCGGCAGCGGAGTACCTTGATGCATGCGACCGGCTGGGAATGCTGGTGATGGACGAGAACCGCAACTTCGGTTCCTCGCCTGAGTATTTGAAGCAGCTGGATTGGATGGTGCGCCGGGACCGCAATCATCCCAGCATCATCCTATCGCGGCGAGCCCCAACCCTTATCTTGGCCGGCGACCGGCTCGTCCTTTGGGTGCATGGATCTGTGCGGCTTTCCCAAAACGGCATACTGGATTCATCAGGCGCAGTGGATTACCAATCGTCCGATTCTGCATCTTGTGCCGCATTGGAACTGGGCGGGCAGCGAAGGCAAACCCATCAAGGTGTTTGTGGCCGCCAACGTTGAGAAGGTGGAACTGTTCCTCAACGGCAAATCGCTCGGGGTCAGTCGGGTGGACAAGTATCAAATGCTCACCACCGAAGTGAATTACGAACCCGGCAAGCTGGAAGCCGCCGGCTACAACGGCGGCCACGAGGTTGCGCGCTTCGCGGTCGAGACCACGGGCGCACCGGCGAAATTGCAACTGGTTCCCGACCGCGCGAACCTTGCCGGTGACGGCGGCGACGCGCAGCCTGTAACCGTTCAGGTCGTGGACACGCAAGGCCGGGTCGTTCCTACGGCCAGCCAGTTGGTGAAGTTTGAGTTAAGCGGCCCCGGCAACATCATCGGCCTGAACAATGGCGATCCCAATTGTCACGAACCGGAAAAGGGTGATCAACACAGCGTTTTTCACGGACTCGCCCAGGTGATTCTCCAAAGCGGATTTGGCGGCCAAGGCAATTTAACGCTGCGCGCCACCAGCGAGGGACTTGATCCCGCGGAAGCCACGATCGGGGTGACCCCCCGTATCGGCACTTCCTGCCGTGCCGATTGCGTATCCGAGCCTGGACATCCGCAACTGGCGGGTGTCGCCGGTCACGAACAACGCTGAGTACCAAAGCACCAATCCCGCAAACGGGAAAGTCCGCAAGGGTTTGACGAACGCGGCTTATAACGACCATGTCGGTCAATAAACCGCCGTCGGCCAGAGTCCGTAACCAAACGTTTACATTGTCCTTTAGTGACGAAGAGTTTTTCAATTTCCGTTATGTTCCCGACACTTTGCCGCGAGGCAAGTAGGCGCCGCAGGACTCCCGGACGACCAAGGTAGGCTTTAGATAAATGCTGCTTGCGGGCAGGGAAGGGTCGGCGAGCCGCTGGATCATCGTCTGAAAGGCGGTTACCGCAATATCCCGGCAAGGCTGATGGACGGTGGTGAGGGGAGGGGAAACCAGGGTAGCATACTTCACGTCGTCAAACCCGGCGACCCGCACGTCGCGGGGAACTTTCACGCCAATGGATTCCATCGAGCGCATCAGCACCGCAGCGGTAAAATCATTGGCGCAAACAATCGCGTCGGCGGGATGTCCCGAAGTGAGGGAGCGGACAAACTTAACGTCATCCGGGGCTCCGCTGCGCACCCAGTTGGGCATGGGCTCAATCTGGTTTCGCGCCAGTGCCTCACGAACACCGGCGATCCGGGCGTCCACCGAGGGGGCGGAAAGCGGGCGGGCCACAAAATAAATCCGGCGGCATCCCAGCTTGATCAAATGTTCGCCCAGGATATAGCCGGCGCTCATGTTATCCAAGCCGACCAGGTCGAAATCACTTCGCATCGGATACTCCAGCATATCGCGGTCGATCAGCACGACCGGGATGCCGATTTCGCGAAGGGATTCGGCGAGCGCGCGGTTTGCCTCCTCTTGCCCGGATTGCAGTTCGGCTGGCGCGAAGAAAACCCCCGCGACTTTCCGGGCGATAAACTGTTTGCACAGTTCCTTGGCCTGTTCGAGTCCGACATCGTCGTATTCGCGATGATTGGTCGATCCACCCCAGAGGAGGCCAAAATCATGGACGCGTGACAGGCTGGCAATTTCGCCGCAGATAATCTGAAAGATTTCGGTCGAAGCCAGCCCGGGAACCAGGAGCCCGAAAATACGGTTCTTGGAGCTCTGTTCGGTTTTTCCCCGCACAAAGGTCCCGGAGCCAGCCCGGCGTTCGATCAATCCATCCGTCTCCAGGTCGCGCAAAGCGCGGCCCACCGTCGGGCGAGAGACCTTAAATTGTTTCACCAATTGAGCTTCGCTCGGAAGGCGGGCGCCGATGATATACTTACCGCCGGTGATGGCGGCGGAGAGATAGCGGCTGATTTCGCGGTGTTTCGGTTCTTCATTCATAAGCGGGATAGTGCTGCTAGTGACAGGTGGTACTGTTGTAATAGCAGGAATCTGCATAGCTGTCTAGTCTGAGTTTGTATTACCTGAGAGGAGACCCTACAGTTGCCACCATGAACCCCTTGTTTACCAGTCGCCGCAGTCTTGGCGTTGATTCGCAGACTCGTGCTGGGAAGGGAATTCATAAAGCCAGCCAACCGTCGTGAAGCCTCAACACCCAAAACGAAAAAATGAAAGCTCATCTCAATAACCTTAAAACCGGGGCGATTATCGTCGCCTGTCTGCTTGGTTCCCTCGGGGGAGCCCGAGCACAGGAAGCAGACACAAACGCAACGACAGTAGCCTATTGGAAACTTGGCGGCGCCACGCCGATTACCGAAAACGGGGGTACGCTCGGCGTGCTCGACCTGGCTACCAACGTGGGGCAGGGCGTTATCGCCAATTCCGGCCTGGTGCCGCCGTCGGTGCAAAACCTTTGGTATCAAGGCCCGATTGCGGGAGCGCCGACGTTTACAAGCGCGACGCCGCCCGCCTCAATGTTTAATGCGAATAATTATTTCAATGCCGGGACGGGCTCCTGGGATTGCGGCGCTGATGAATATTCCGGCGCGGGGGGTAGTCTTATTTGCGACAACACGACCTATGGCAATTCGTTCAATGGTCCGGATTTCACGTTTGAGATCCTATTCAAATCAGATTCCACGAACGATCCGGTGACCGGGACTAACACCCAGGTACTGATTTTTGATCACCATCAATCGGCTTATGCCTTTCTTTACTTGAACGATAACGCTGCCGACACCAATAATATCGGCAGCATCCGCTTTTGGAGCTGGAACGTGGCGGTTTTCGGCATCGATTGCCGCATCACGGCCGCGCAAAACCACAATCACCGGTTGGACGACGGCCAATGGCATTATGTGGCCGCCCGCTTCAATTCCGCGACTGAAACGATGAATTTGCTGGTTATCAACGAGGACGGAACGAGTGTGGAAACCTCCACCTACATCACGGTGCCGCTTAATCCGGGTGGGTCGGGCAGTCAGGGACCCTTGTTTCTGGGATGTGATGAAAATCAAAATCTGGCTTTTGATGGCCTGATCAATCAGATTCGGTATTCGGATGTTTCCCTGCCCAACAGTAATTTAATCGCGGCTGCTTCCGGTTGCACGGCGCCGGTCTTTAATGATACGCCGGCGACCAACACCGTTTCGGTGGGTGATGTTTTGAACTTTTCACCGGCGGCCTGGCCGGTTCAGGTTCTGGGTGGCCCCCTGGAGTATCAATGGGAGTTAAACGGGGTGAATCTGCCCGGGCAGACCAATCTGGCCATTAATCTTTTCCCGGTCGCGGCAACCGCTGCAGGCACCTACACTCTGATTGCGACGACTCCGTGTGGCGGGATTTCCGCCACGAGCGCGCCGACCGTTGTGAATGTCACTCCAAAAGTACCAAAGCCGCTGGCCCGGTGGGGTTTTAATTTTACCGAAGCGACCAACAATCCCCAGGCAACGGTTGATGACCTGATATCTGGTGAAAGCTATAATCTGATTACCTTCAACAATGCGCCCAACCCGAGCGGCATTGGCGCGAACGGAGGGATTGGGTTAACCAACGACGTTCCGCCGGGCTCGATGTTTATCAACGGCAATAACGCGGGAACCAACGCGTTTGACCCCTCGTTCATTCAGAATGTGGATGGGGTGGTGTTTTATCCGGCCGGGCCGGACGTATTTGACTTCCAAACGTCTTTCTCGATCGAACTCTTCTTCCAGACGTATGGCGACCAGAGTGCCAATGGCACGATGGCATTGCTGTGCCAAGGCACGGATGGCGGCAATACCGTGCGCTACAGCCTCAATCTAAACCAGGCGGGGAATGGCGCGGTTAATTTCAACATCAACAATTATGCGGTGGCTCCCGCCGGTCCGTCGTTTGAAGACACCAATGCGGGCATCCAGTCTGTCGTGGTGAATGATAAAAACTATGCGGATGGCGCCTGGCACTATCTACTGGCGAAATATGATTCCACGGCGAATACCATCAGCGTGGCGATTGCGAATCCGGATGGCACGGGAACCAACTTCACCAAGGCGTTGCCCGCCGGCTACAGCCCCTTGCCGGCCAAATTCGAAGGCAATTTGTTTGTCGGCCGGTATCGCTATCCGCACTCGGATGGTTCCCAGACCGATCCGCGCACGTTTATCGGCGCGATCGACGAGGTGCAAGTCTCATCCGGCTTGATCACACCCAGCACCGGGCAGTTGGGATATTTGCCCGGTTCGGTGCCGCCCACTCTTACGGCGATTGGGGTGAGCAGTGGAACGGTGACGATCAAATTCACGGGCAGCCCCACGGCGGCGGCGGGGTCCTTTACCCTGGTGGGTTCGAGCACGGTTAACGGAACCTATTCGGCTTTGCCGGCGACGATCACGTCGCTGGGCGGCGGCAGTTTCCAGGCGACCACCCCCGTCGCGGGCGCCGCCGAGTACTATCGTGTGACGCATTAGCCAAGCGGGGATCGGCCGGCCGGCGATGGCAGAAATCGCGGGCCGGCCTGATCCTAAATTTTCGTATTGATAAGAATTGATTAAAAGAAATGGTTATGAAAAAAAATAATTACATCCGGATTGACCGGAAGGGTGCGGCCTTTACCTTGATCGAGTTGCTGGTGGTGATTGCGATCATCGCGATCCTGGCGGCGATGCTTTTGCCCGCGCTCGCTTCCGCCAAACGGAAAGCGGTGCGGATTAGCTGCATGAACAATTTGAAGCAGATGGTTTTGTACACGCAGATGTATACCGACGACAACAATGACTATTTTCCGACGGCGCTGGGCACGACGTACGGCAACTATGATACGTCGGACGAGCTTAGCAACTGGTGGGGAACGGCGATCTGTGGCGGCACGACCAACAATTACAATTCCTTCCATGATCCGGCGGTCAGTATGCCGATCACGTTGCCGGGCGGAGCCGTGTGGAACTGGGCTTTTAATTTTAACCTGGTCGGTTACGGCTACAATTCCTTCTTTTTAAGCTGCACCCCGAACACGCCGGGCACGACGAGTGTGGGAGGTTATCGGTTTACGAGCTCCGCGAACTACAAGCGCAGCGCGATCCTGCATCCCGTGGACTGCCTGGTATTTGCCGACAAGCAGCCCAAACCTGATTTGACGGCCAGCGCCTCATTGTGGTGGCCGCATGCCAGCATGATAGAGCCGAGCTCGACGGGAGCTTATGAGGGAGTGGACACCACCCGCCACAGCGGGGGAAAGACGCTTGGCGTGGGCAATGTGGGATTCTCGGATGGGCACGCCGAAGGCCGGAAAGACGCAAATATTAATCCTCCCCAAGACCCCCAAGGCGGGTCGGCCACGTCGCTGAAAAACTCTCAATACTGGGATCCGAAACAAAGTGCCGGCCAACTGTAGCACGCGTTTGCCGCATGAATTCCCAATGGAAACCCCTGTCCGGCGGAGTTCATCCGGTGGATGATGGTTCCGGCGGGGAGAGGCTTCCCACCAAAAATGTCCGCGGCGTAACAGGCGATGAAATAAAATCCAAAAAATGAGCATCAACCTTTCAACCACATCGAAAACAGTCTTATCGGCCGGGCAAAAAACCGCTCCGCTCAGCGGACGTCTGTTTTTCTGGGCGCTCGCTTCCGCACTGGCGGGATTTCTCTTTGGCTTCGACACTGTGGTGATCTCGGGAGCCGAGCAGAAAATTCAAGCGCTTTGGGGGCTGAGTGCGGGATTGCACGGCATCGCCATGGCCTCGGCGCTTTATGGCACCGTGTTGGGAGCGATGACCGGCGGCTGGCCGACGGACCGGTATGGGCGCCGGGCGACGTTGCTGTGGCTGGGCGTGCTTTACCTCGTTTCCGCCGTCGGAACGGCGCTGGCCACCAATGTCTATTTTTTTATCGCGGCGCGTATCATCGGCGGCCTGGGCATCGGCATCTCCACGGTGGTGGCCCCGCTGTACATTTCGGAAATTGCTCCGCCCAAGCATCGGGGACGCCTGGCCGGCATGTTTCAATTTAACATTGTTTTCGGCATTTTAGTGGCCTACGGCTCCAACTGGCTCCTCTCCGGCCTGGGGGAAAACGCCTGGCGGTGGATGCTGGGGGTGGCCGCCGTTCCATCGCTGCTCTACACGGTTTTTTGCTTTGGCATTCCGGAAAGCCCCCGCTGGCTGTTGACTCGCAAAGGCGACCGCGCGGCGGGCGTGGCCGTGCTGCAACGCATCCAACCTGGCGCCTCGCTCGCCGAGATTAACGCCGAGGCCGATGAGATTGTGGCGGCTTCCTCCGCGCAAACTTCCGCGGGGCACTTTTGGACGAAACGCCTGCGGGTGCCGATCCTGCTCGCCTTTTTTGTCGCCTTTTTCAACCAGATGTCGGGGATCAACGCCATCCTCTATTTTGCGCCCCGGATTTTTGAGATGACCGGGCTGGGCGAGAAGGCGGCGTTGCTCCAATCCGTCGGCATTGGCATCACCAACCTGATCTTCACTTTCGTGGGTTTGTCGCTGATTGATCGTTTGGGCCGGCGCACGCTGCTGTTCATTGGTTCGTTCGGGTATATCATTTCGCTCGGGCTGGTGTCCTGGGCATTTTTCACGGCGCACTACAGCATCGTGCCGATTTGCATTTTTGCGTTCATCGCCGCCCATGCGGTCGGGCAGGGGGCGGTGATTTGGGTGCTGATCTCCGAGGTCTTTCCCAACCGGCATCGGGCGGAAGGCCAGACCCTGGGCAGTTTCACGCATTGGATCTTTGCCGCGCTCCTGACGTCGTTTTTTCCGAAGATGGTCACGGAATTTGCGCCCGGTTATGTTTTTCTGTTCTTCTGCGGCATGATGGTTTTGCAACTCATCTGGGTTAAAACCATGGTCATTGAAACCAAGGGGGTGCCGCTGGAACAAGTGCAGAAGCGTCTTGGCATCGAGTAATATATGAGCTTTAAAGTTGTTGGCATTGGCGAGGTGTTGTGGGATTTGTTCCCGGACGGACCGCAGCTGGGTGGCGCGCCCGCGAACTTTGCGTACCACGCCCATGCCTTGGGCGCGGATGCGGCCGTCGTTTCGCGGGTGGGCAACGATCATTACGGGAGGGAAATCCTGGGACGTTTCAAGGAGCAGGGGTTGCTGGCGGGGACGGTGCAGGTGGATGAGGAGGCTCCCACCGGCACGGTGACGGTAGCGCTCCAAGGCGAGGGGGTTCCCCGCTTTATCATCCATGAGAACGCCGCCTGGGACCGGGTGCAAGTCACCCGGGCGGCCTTGGAAGCGGTGCAGGAGGCCGATGCCATCTGCTTTGGCACGCTGGCGCAGCGCAATGCCATTTCACGTATGTCCATCCAAAGGCTGCTGGGAGCGGCGTCGATGGAAGCCTTGCGAGTCTGTGACATCAACTTGCGGCAGGAATTTTATTCCCGCGAACTGGCCGAACAATCGATGCGCATGGCGAACGTGCTTAAATTGAATGAGGGTGAGCTGCCGATCCTGGCGGGAATGTTTGAACTGAAGGGGGGGCGCCGCCAACAAATCGAGTGGCTGGCAAAAACCTTTGAACTGCAGTTGGTCGCGCTGACGTGCGGCGCCCAAGGCAGCCTTCTTTACCAGAAGGGACGATGGTCGGAGCAAGCCACGCCGCCGGTGGAGGTGGTGGATACTGTCGGTGCGGGCGACGCTTTTACGGCGGCTCTAGTCATGGGGTTGCTCAACGGGATGAATCTCGACGAAGTTCATGCTGCCGCGTCGGAAGTAGCGAGTTACGTTTGTTCCCAGGCGGGAGCCACGCCGGCACTGCCGGCGAATCTGC
>Ga0302320_10008433_pt1 | contig 22435 bp, 19 predicted proteins | sample Bog_T0_3_FD_202130 | JGI IMG/M metagenome (GOLD analysis project Ga0302320, IMG submission 202130) | Peat permafrost microbial communities from Stordalen Mire near Abisko, Sweden - Bog_T0_3 | ecosystem: Environmental > Terrestrial > Soil > Wetlands > Peat | place: Sweden: Abisko, Stordalen Mire... | reverse complement strand
GCTGTATCGCGACGCCAAGGCGAGGGGGAAATACGGAAGACGCTCGTAACATCCGCCCGCCGTATGCCCGCGGTGAAGCCAGTCGGAAAGCCGGAATGCCAGAAATTGGCACGTACGGTTTGATGAGAAACAGGGTGACGCCGGATGGCCCAAGCCACTGCGCCCGTCTTCGACTCTACCGGACGGGGGCAGCCGCGCCCGGCGCCGGCCGACATCGGCAAGGAATTCCTGAAGGGACCCATGGCCGGCCGGGACGGTGAGGAGAGTCTCCCCGGAAACACTTCGGATATCAAACACAGGAGGGCCTTGGCTGCGCCAGCGCCAGGATACCGCACGCTGACGCCTGGACAAACAAAAAGTGGGCGGCGCGCTCCAGCGGCAAGGAAAACCGTCCGGCGGCGCTGTCAGCCCGGCGGCATGCGGACAATCTCCCGTGCCGTCTGGCCATCGTCCCGTGGACGGCAGCACCACAAAGCCCGCCGCCAGCTGTGCGGTCCGGTGAATGCGTCGGCAGCAGGCGGGGTGCGGACGCGGACTGGATCCGCAAGCTGTGGCCGCTCCGCGGCATGCCATCCGGGTTGCGCGGTGGGTGTCGGCGGGCACCATGACTGGCGTCGGCGGAACCCCAGCCCGGACCGGTTCCCCCCGCATGGCCCGGCCTCCCGCCCTGTCAGTTGTGGTGGCCGGAGAATCCCGGCGGCGAGGGAGGCATGGCAGTATTTCAGCCGATTGCCATTGCATGTTGCCGCAGCCGGCCGTAGCGTGCCGTTGTCGAATGCCTTCAGAACCTATGGAGCGGGCTATGAGACCAAGCATTGGCGACCGCATCGGGATGCGGATCATGGATGGCGACGCTGAAATCCAGGTTGGGGACATTCCCGACGGGCAGCCGCTCGAAGCGTCCGGCATCCTGATCGTAACGGACAGGGATGGCGGGAAGCACCTTATCGGCGAGGATGCCGGGATGTGGGTTGCGATGGCACTCGGGCGCCTGTCGGATCGGCAATTCGAAGCCTACGAAGCTTACGAGGATGGGGCATCGGTCGGCTTGAGCCGTTGAGCCGGGAACCGCAGGCCATGTCGACCAGCCGCTGACGCGCTCTGGCTGCGTCGGTTAACGGTGCCATAACGCCAAATATTCAGCGAATCAAAGGACCACGGGCCGCAGCGTCCCTTTATGCACGGGAGGGCCTGTTGGATACAGACGGCCGCCGCCCGGTAATGCGCGTCGGACATCTGCAGGCCGCAACGCCTGCATACGCCTGCGCAGGCTTCGGCAAGCAGCTTGAGGTGCTCGAGATCGCCGCAAGCCTCGCGCAGGATAGCAAGCGTGTGCTTTTCGGGGCGCGTCTCCGCGTAACGGGCCAGGCCGAGAATCTCGCCGCACGCGATGATCACCGAGGCATGCGACTCTGATGCGGGTCTGTCGAGCTTTGGCAGATTTATGCCCAGCGCGTAGGTGTGCGCCAGGCGCAGGTCTGATGCGACATCGCATGGGAAGCTGAACCCGTCTTTCCACGAACCGGCGCTACCTGTGGTCATTTCCTTGTCATCCCATGGCTGTCCGTCATCCCGATATTGCGCCGCGAGGCGGTAAACCGCCCAATGCGCCGCAGGGTCGGCAGCGGGGCTTTTCCCAGGACCCAGGTTGCCACCGCCAGCGGTACGGAAAACCGGTCCAGAAGACGCGCGCCGCAGGCAATCGGCGATCGCCAGGATTTCCTTCCCCAAGGCGGCTGCAGGGGAATCAGCCTGACACGGGGAGAGCCTGTGGCCAGATCCGGTTCCACTGCCCGCCTGATGACGTGGCGCCCCATGCTTCCGGCGTTTCAGCCCAGGGGTGGCCTGGACGGTGATGGAGGGCGGCCCGGAACCGGCCGGAAATCCGCGGATGGCGGACGCTGTCCTGGGGGTGGCTGAGCCCCCATATGGGGCTGGCCAGTTCAGTTTTGCTGCGCGCCGGCGCGCGCGCCTGCCGTCCCGGGCGGAACCGGGAAACGTTGCCATTTTTAACGCTTCCTTGAGCTTTCTGCCCGAGAAGGGGGCGTAAACACAAGGGACATCCCAATGCATACGCCAAAGACCATCCTTGCCGCCGTCAGGCTGCCCCGCGCACCCGCGCAGATCACGGTGGCCGCACTCCTCGCTGTCGCCGTCTTCGGCAGTTGGGGACTGCAGGAAGCGATTTCTGGCCAGCCGGTGTCCATGCCAGTCCAGGCGCAGGTGGCGCAGCCGGAATGGCAGCGGGTTGATTACTACCGCGGCCTGGCCATAAACACCCTGGCGCCGTCGTCCATGACCCGACAGCAGGCCGGAGCCCGCGCGGCCGCGTTCGCCGAGGCGACCACTGGACCGCTTGCCGCCGACGCGGTAGAACCGTCGAAAGTGGCGGCAGCCATCAGGTCGCTCGGCCTCCTTCCCGAGGCCGTTGGGCAACTGTCAGAAAAGGTGGCGTCCGGCGCGGTGACGATGCGGTATATCGAACTGCTGAATGATTCCACCGCCGATGGCGATTCGGTCGCGGTGACGGCCGGCGGGATCACGTCCGTTGTGCGGCTCTTTGCCAAGCCGTCCGCCGTTGCCATTCCAGTGCCGGCTGGAGGAACATCCGTCAGGGTTACGGGTGTCACTGACACTGGAGCGAAGGGCATCATGGCGGCTGTTGTCGCGGGCGGCACGCTGGTGCGCATTCCGGTCGAATCCCCTGGCCAGTCGGCCGCCTTCCAGATCATCTGAAACACGGCGACGGCAATATCAGATGGCGCCGCCACCATCCGGCGGCGTTGTCTGGGACCTGGAATGCCCGCGGCACCGGTGGTCCATTCGGTGCCGCTCCACAAACGTCGCCAGCGGGAACATCCCGCCGCCGCCACCGGACAACGGCGGCCAATTCCTTCACCGGCTGCTGTTTGTGTGTTCCGGCTCCGCGCCGGGCTGGATTCCGGCCAGCCGTTCCAGCGCGGCGCTGTCGCGCACCTGCACGGTGGTTCCTCCGAACCAGATGATCCCGTCGCCCTTCAGCAGTGTCATCGTGCGGCTCACAGTTTCGGCAGTCAGTCCCAGGTGGTCAGCGATGTCTGTACGGCCCATCGGCAGGTCGATTACGTCCTGGTTTCCGTGCGGCAGACGGCGCGCCATGTCGTGCAGCAGGCCAGCCAACCGCCCGGCTGCGCTGTTGCGGGTCAGCGCCAGGAGCCTGAAGCAGGCAGCACGGAGATCCCGTGCGGTCATCTCGCGGAGCCGCCGCGACACCGAGCCGTCGCGTTCCGCCAGAGCCTCGACGAGCCGCCGCGGATAGCGCAGAAGTGCGGCGTCAGACACCGCCTGCGCGGCAAAATCGTGGGTGTGCGCCGACGCGAAGCCGAAGAAGTCTCCCGGGAGCAGGAATTCGGCGACATGCCGCCGCCCGCCCTCATCCAGTCTGACCGTCCGCACGCAGCCGCCAAGCAGACGGTAACAGGATTCCGCCGCGGCGTCCTGTCCGTGGATCTCCCGGTCGCGGGCCACGGCGACAGCCGTGCCGAAATCCTCCAGCATGGCTGGCAGGCCTGAATCCCGGTTCACCGCTGGCATTGCCCGGGCGGCTTGCCGTCCGGGCACCCGCACGTCAGCGCCCATTCACCGGCAGGCAGGCATGGTTGGCGGTCATCCGGCAGGCCATGCCTGCCGCAGTGCGCAGGTCATGCCAGTTTTGCGAGGCTGCAGGCTTTTTTTTCGTCAATTTCACGGAACATGGCACGCACATCGGCAAGTGCCGACCGCTCGGCCGGCAGGAGATCGCGTGTCGGCGCAAAATGGTCAAGCAGCACGGCAAGGGCCTCTTCGATGCGGCCGAGCTGCTTGCCGTAACTGGCGACACCGGAGAGGATGTCCTCCTCGACGCCAGGTGCGGATGACATGCCCATCTCGATGCCTTGCCCAATTCCACGGGACGGGCCGGACGGGTCCATCCCTGGATTGAAGTGCCAGGTCAGCGGGTTGGACGGCGGTGCTTGGTTTGCGGGAGCTGCGATCGGCAGGAGAAACATCGGCACAGGCTCTACTCCTTCGGGGCAGAATATGGTGCGCACAGGGATTTTGGTGCTGGCCAGCCAACGGCTGGAAGCGGCATTTCCGCTGCACACACATAGCGTGTTGCGGCCCGCGGTTCATCAACCCATTTGCGGGCGGGGCGGAAATGATCGTGCTGGCGGGCGGAAGCGCCATGTCCGCGACGTCATGCCAGCCATGGAGCAGGGGGGCGGGGCGGCGGATCGTGCGGCTGGCTGTATCGGCCTGCCGCTCAGGCAAATTCGGAATGCTCGGGCGCACGCGCCAGGACATGTGACGCCACTCCCTGCGGGGTCAGCAGGAGTGAATCCACCTCCGCGATCGAGCCCTCGTCCTCGCCGGTCAGATAGCCGATCACCTCGGCGCCGCGCACCAGGCCTGCGGCGACGCTCGCGAGTTCCGCCGGGCTGGAAACGCCGATCCGGTCGTGCACGTGCTGCCAGCGCCTGTCCATCGCGGCGGCGATCGTCTCCGTCTGTGCGGACCCGTCCGTGTGTTCCCCGGGGACGCCATCGATCATGCCGCAGACATTCCCGCGCCCGGAACCCTGGCTCAGCACCAGGCTGCGCCCGGCGCGGCGCAGCAGACAGGCCGGCTGTTCCGCCCGCGGCGCGTATAGCAGGCAGCCGGACAGCCCCTTCCAGATATTGACCGCCACCACCGCCGGGACGCCGGTCACGGGGCAGCACAGGCCGATCATCAGCTGCACGTCTGACGGTCGGCTCCAGTTGCGCACCAGGGCGCCGATGACCGCCTCTCCGAGAAGGTCTGGGGTGCGCTTCAGCGTCTCGGCCAGCGACGGTGATGTGGCCAGCGATGGCGAGGCGGCGAGCGCGCCGGCGCGCCATGCCGACCGGCCAACCGCCTCCACCGCATCGCTGTTATGGCAGCGCGGTGCGGCGCCGATTTCGGCAAGCAGCCGCCCAAGGGCGGCTTCGGTGCCGCCATACGCCTGCGTGCGGCCGACCACCATCTCCGCCACCGCGGCCAGCGCCTCCGCATCATCCCCGCCGTCAGGCACGCAGAGCGGCTGCCGCAGCACGGCCGTCGCGGCCTCGGCAAGAGCTTCCGGTCCTGCGGCAGCAGCCTCCTCCAACGCCTGCTCGAACCGCAGGGACAGGCGCGAAACGGGGAAACCGAGCACCGAGAACCGGCCGGCGCACATCATCGCAGACGGAACCGGGCCGCGGAGCCGGTGCAGCTTCACCTGGCGGCCTGTCGAAAGCGTTTGCGCGGCCCGGTAAACATGGCGGTCGCTCGCCATTGCCACGCCGTATGCGTTCGCGACTGTCACCTGGATCGTCATGGAATTACTATCACGATGTCGTGATCGGTTATAGGCCGAGACGATCCGGCGCGCCAGAAGAATTCCTGGCAGCCCAGGTGCTGGAGGAATTCTTCTGGCGGACAGGCGGAAGTGGAGGACGGAAAACGACCAGGCACGGGCCTGGGCCAATTTCACACCTGAAACCCGCTGCGCCAGGACAATGCCACAGTCCATGCCGTCGGTTCGGACCGTCCCGCGGCGGACCGACGGGGGCGAACCGGCGGCAATTGGAAGTTGGGAAACGAATGGCTTCCGCGAAAAATCCGAACGTCCCTGGCGCCGGCGTGATCCGCCGGCGCCAGCCGCCTCAGGCCGGAACGTTCCAAATCTCCCGGGCATATTCCCGGATCGCGCGGTCGGAGGAAAACCAGCCCATGTTGGCGATGTTCATCACCGCCGAGCGCCCCCATGCGTCCCTGTCCATCCAGCGCGCGGCGACCCCGCGCTGCGCGGCGGCATAGGCATCGAAGTCCGCCGTCACCAGGAAGTAGTCATTGCCCGTCAGCTCATCGATCAGGGGACGGAAACGGCCGGTGTCGTCGTGCGAGAACACGCCGGAGCCGACCGCGTCGAGCACTTCCCTGAGCATGGGCGTGGCGGCAAGGGTATCCCGCGGTCCCGGCCCCTGGCGCCGGCGCACCGCAACCTCTTCGGCGGTCAGGCCGAAGATGAAAATGTTTTCCGCGCCGACCCGCTCCAGCATCTCGACATTGGCGCCGTCCAGCGTGCCGATGGTCAGGGCGCCGTTCAGCGCCAGCTTCATGTTGCCGGTGCCGGATGCCTCCATGCCGGCGGTGGAGATCTGCTCGGACAGGTCGGCCGCCGGGATGATGGTTTCCGCCAGGCTGACGTTGTAGTCCGGCAGGAACACGACTTTCAGCCTATCGTGCAGGGACGGATCGCCGTTCACGACGCGGGCCACATCGTTGATCAGCTTGATGATCAGTTTGGCGCGGTGATAGCCGGCCGCCGCCTTGCCCGCGAAGATTTTCACCCGCGGCACCCAGTCCAGCGTCGGATTGGCCCGCATGGCGTTGGCCAGCGCGACCGTCTCCAGAATGTTCAGGAGCTGCCGCTTGTATTCGTGGATGCGCTTGATGTGGACGTCGAACATCGCAGACGGATCCACCCTGATGTCCAGGCGGTCCGCAACCAGCGCGGCGAGGTCAGCCTTGTTCGCCAGCTTGATCTCCGCCAGCCTGGCGTGCAGGGCAGGGTCTCCCGCCTGTCCGGCCAGGACCTCCAGTGCGGACGGATCGTCCATCACGCGCGGTCCGGCGACCTCCACCAGCAGCCTGGTCAGGCGCGGGTTGGCGCCGAACAGCCAGCGGCGGAAGGTTATGCCGTTGGTCTTGTTCGTTATGCGGTCCGGATAGACGCGGTGCAGGTCGTGGAACACCGTGGCGCGCATGAGGCCGGTGTGCAGCGCCGACACGCCGTTCACCTTGTGGGATCCGACGAATGCCAGGTTGCCCATGCGGACACGCCGGCCGCCGCAATCGTCGATCAGCGACACCGACGAGAGTGGCGGCGCGTCCGGGATGCCTCTCAGGCCGTCCAGCAGGATCTCGTTGATCCGGTAGATGATTTGCATATGGCGCGGGAGCAGCCGCTCCATCAGCGGGACGGGCCAGGTCTCCAGCGCCTCCGGCAGCAGCGTGTGGTTGGTGTAGGACACCGTGCGGGTGGTGATGTCCCATGCGTCATCCCAGGGCAGGCCGTGCCCGTCGGTGAGGATCCGCATCAGTTCCGGCACGACGATTGCCGGGTGGGTGTCGTTGAGCTGGATGGCCGCCTTGTCCGGCAGCAGGCGGACGTCGCCGTGCTGGTGCATGTGGCGGCGCATCAGGTCCTGCAGCGAGGCGGAAGAAAGGAAGAACTCCTGCCGCAGCCTGAGCTCCTGTCCGGAAGGCGTCCCGTCGCTCGGGTACAGGATCTGCGAGATGGCGTTGGCCCTGGTGCGGGCCGCCAGCGCGCCGACATAGTCGCCGGCGTTGAAAACATCCAGGCGCATCGGATCCGCCGCCCGCGCCGACCAGAGGCGCAGCGTGTTCACATGCTGGCCGCGCCAGCCGGCGATGGGCGTGTCGTAGGCGACCGCGGTCACGGTCTCTCCAGGGTGCCAGGAGAGCCGCTTGCCGCCATCCGCATGGCGGGCCGTCTCGACCGAGCCGCCAAAACCGATCTCGTAGCTCGGGTCGGGGCGCTCGAATTCCCACGGATTGCCGAACGACAGCCAGTCCTCGGGGTATTCGAACTGGCTGCCGTCGCGGATCACCTGACGGAACATGCCATTCGCATAGCGGATGCCATAGCCATAGGCGGGGATGCCAAGCGTCGCCATGCTCTCCATGAAGCAGGCCGCCAGCCGCCCCAGGCCGCCGTTGCCCAGGGCGGCATCCGGTTCGACGCCGAGGAGCCTGCCGAAATCCACCCCGAGTTCCCCAAGCGCGGTGCGCACCTGCCCGGCCAGGCCAAGATTGGTCAGCGTGTCATTCAGCAGGCGTCCGATCAGGAACTCGAGCGACAGGTAATAGACCCGCTTGCCGTTGCTGGCGTAGTTCGAACGGGTGGACGGCATCCACCGCTCGGTGATGCGGTCCCGCGTTGCCAGGGCGGTGGCAACGAACCAGTCGCGCTCGGTCGCGACAATGGGGTCCTTGCCGACCGAATAGGTCAGCCTGGCGACGATGGCGCGGCGGAGCGTCGCCACATCCTCGTCCTGGGCCGGGAGGGCGATGTGCCGCGCCGCGCCGGTGGAGATGATCGCAGAGCTCATGGGTCTTCCTTTTCGGTCTGCCGGTCATGACGGGAATGCTGGCCGGGCCGCCGTTCCATGCCGGAGGCTGGTGCCCGCAGGCGCCGGTCTCCGGCATGGACGCTATGCGTCCTTGAAGAGGCCGTGGATGACATCAAGTTCCCCCCGGCTGGCATGGCGGGGGGTTCCCGCCAGGATGCCGGTCACTTCGCGGAACGGCCTGCCGATATGCATGCCGCTGGCGTCAATCGAGAACTCGCGGATGTCCTTGTCGTGCTGCGAGCCGCGCATTTTCAGCACGGTCAGGCCACGCCGCATCTCGCCGTACATTTCGACGTAGCGCAACAGGATGATCAGGTCGGTGATGGTCGAGATGTGCGCCTCGGTCACGGATTCTCCGCCCAGCAGGTTCGGCGTGGTCGCCGTGAAGAGCCCCGCAATCTCATGCTGTTTGATGAATGAGGTCAAGCCGATAACGAACTCGCGGTATCCCTTCGGTCCGGAAACCCGCTCAAGTGCGGACAGGCTGTCCACCGCCACGCGCTGCGGCCGGAACGCCTCTATCAGGCGCTTCATGCGGATGAGGTGGTCCTCCAGGCCGTCGTTTTCCGGGTAGGCGCAGACCACCTTAAGGGTGCCGTCGCGCTCCATCCGCTCGTAGTCCACGCCCCAGCCGCGCGCGTTGCGGAACAGCTGCTCCCGGCTCTCCTCGAAGGCGAACAGCAGGCAGCGCTCGCCCATGTCCGCGCCCCCCGCCATGAATTCGGTCGCCATGAGCGTTTTGCCGGTGCCGGTGGCTCCGGATACGAGGATGACCGAATCACGGAAGAATCCGCCGCTGCACATCGCGTCCAGGTCGGCGCTGCCGGAGGTCACCCGCACGTCCGACGACTTCTGCTTGAGCTCGATCGCCGAGAGCGGGATGACCACGATGCCTTCGCCGTTGATGACCGCGAAGGGGTATTCGCCCTTGTGGTGGGGCGTGCCGCGGAACTTCAGGATCTCCATGGTGCGCCGCCGCGTCTCGGCCTCGAGCACGTTGCGGAGGATGATGACGTTGTCGGCCACGAACTCCTCGACGCCGTAGCGGGCGATTTCGCCGTACTCCGCCGTGCGCTCGGCGGTGAGCAGGGCGGTCAGGCCGAGCCGTTTCAGGGCTATCGCGATGCGGAACATCTCGCGCCGCACGGTGGCGCTGTCGGTGAACTGGGTGAAGATGGCGCCAAGCGAGTCCATCGACAGGCGGCGCGCGCCGACCCGCTTCACCGCGTGCTCGATCCGGGCGAGCAGCGCGCCCAGGTCGTAGTCGCCGGTGACCACCGACTCGGAGTCGGGAATTGGCGACGCGTCCACGAACGCCCAGAGCCCCTGGGCCTCCCAGGCGGCGACGTCCCAGCCGAAGCCAAGCATGTTGAGCCTGACGTCGTTGGCGCTTTCCTCGAAGGTTACGAAGACCCCGGACTGGCCGCCGTGGCGGATGCCCTCGGCCAGGAACTGCGCGGCGAGGATTGTCTTGGCGCTGCCTGCGGTGCCGCACACAAGCGTGGTCCGCCCCATGGGCAGCCCGCCGTCGGCCACGTGGTCGAATCCGGGTATGTGGGTCGGCAGCTTGGTTATCGTGCGGTTGTCCGCGATTTCAGGCGCGATGTGGCTCATGACTTTGCCGGGGCGGACCCGTCCTCTTCATTGGGCTGGATGGCAACTGGCTGGCTGGGGCAGGGCACGGCGGCCTTCGCGGACGGCCAGATGTCGAGGCCAAGCAGGACCTTGCCGGTCTCCGAAAGATCCCCGATGACGCGGCGCAGCGGCGGCGGCAAATGCCGCACGAGCGTTGGCGTGGCGAGGATCTTCTCTTCCTCCGCGAGCTCGGGGTGATCCAGCACGTTGATGACGATGATCTCGTAGCGGTCTTCGAGTTCGGCTTCGCACAGTTTCCGCAGGTTGGCGATTGCCCGCCCGGCGCGGGGAGTGTCCCCGGTCACGTACAGTTTCAGGATGTATTCGCTCATTGCAGTGCTACTCCCTTGATGGCGCGGAAATCCGGCCTGCACGGGGCCATCCGTTGTGCTGGCTGCGGTAGGCGTTGAGCAGGCGGCCCATGACTTCAAGCAGCACGAGCCTGCCTGCGTCGGCAAGCGCCTGTGCGCGCTGCGGCGTCTCTCCCGCGGTCAGCGCGGGGAGCACCCTGGTGTGGAGTTCGGCGACGTCGCGCGCGCCGCCGCGCATGCCGAGCAGCGTGGCCACAAGGTCCCGGACGGCGGCGGATGTGAGATCCCCGGTCCGGAACATGCGCTGTTCAAGCGCGCTTCCGACCAGCCTGCCGTATGCCGCCTCCATCCCGGCGAACTCCAGTGGCGCGGTTTCGCACAATCGGCCACCGCCCCCGGCGCCGTGCCGGAGCGTGTCCCCCGCAGGTTCCCCAAGCGCGCGGATTTCCGCATCGTAGCTGGCCTGGCGCTCGCGCTCGAACTGGCCGCGCCAATGCCGCTCGCTGGCACGCAGCGCGTCGATGACCGCCTTATGGCGCAGGAATGCCTGCGCCCTGGCCAGCAGCTCACGGTTCTCTATCGGGCGGGCCAGATAGCCGTCGCATCCGGCGTCGACGCCCTGGACCACGGCGCTGCTGTCGTTGCGGAGAGCCGAACACAGGACGACGAATGAACCGCAGGTTGACGGGTCAGCCTTGAGTCTGCGGCACACTTCCAGACCGCCGATGTCCGGCAGCATCACGTCCAGCAGCACAAGGTCCGGATGGGACTGCAGCGCCAGATCAAGCGCCTGTCCGCCGCTGTTGGCCTGGGTTACCGCGTAGCCCTCCCGCGAGAGCACCCGCGCGGTGGCGGATGCGATCAGCGGGTCGTCGTCAACCACAAGGATGCGGGCGGTCGCCAGGGCCTCTGGTCCGGAGGTGGGACAGGTCATCCTGGCCGTCCTGCCGGAACGTCCACCGGGGCCGGCGCCGTGCCAGGACCCAGCCCAATCCCATCGCCGCCAGCCGGCTGCACACGCATTCGTGCATCCGGCCGTGCGGGTGGCTCCGCGCCGGGGGCGAAGAAAGCGGCCTCCGGGGTGTGCCCGGCGCCGCCCATGCTGACCTGTGTCATTCGCCATTCCTAGACCGCCGCGATTAACAAACCGTGCCGGCGCCATGTTGATGGGCCTTGTTGTTGGAGGCTGACGCGGGGTTCGTGCGGCTGGCGGCTGATATGGGGCGCCGCCGCTTCCGGGAATGGCTGGGCTGCAAGCCAGGACTGATGGTGCCAGTTGGATTGTATTACCGCAAATGATGGGCAGGCTTAACGTATAATTACGCACTAACGCGGCTGGCGAAGGCGGATTGTTCCTGCTAAATGGGCTGCGTCGGAAGCATTGCCACCACAAACGGAGGCGGGCCGCCAGCCATGACCGTCTGACGCCGTATGGCTCCCATACGGGCGCCGTGGGGGCTGGCTGGCTTCGCGGAGGGCTGCAGGTTGCTCAAAGTGCTGATTGCCGAGGATGATCTGATGATCGCCGACATGGCGGAAGAAATTCTGGTGGACGCTGGTTACGAAGTGTGTGGCATCGCCCGGACGGTCGCCGAGGGGGTCGCGCTCGCCGTCCTCCACAAGCCTGACCTCGCGGTCCTCGACCTGCGGCTGGCCGGAGGCGGTCTCGGCACGGAGATCGCCGCCCGCATTGGAGGCCCCGGACCGAAACTGGGCATCCTGTATGCTTCCGGCAACATGGGGCAGCTTTCGCTGACCGCTTCGGACGGCCACGCGTGCCTGGCCAAGCCATACCGCTCATCCGACCTGGTTCTGGGCCTGCGGATTGTCAGTGACATCGCCCGGTCCGGAAAAACGCGGCTTTGCCCTCCCCATGGGTTCCATGTGCTGGCGCCCGCCCTGGAGACGGTGGGCTGACATGGACCAGTGCCCTGGGCAGCCGGCGGTCGACAGGCTTCTCCGGCAGCAGGCGGCCATTGCGGCGTTTGGCAGCTTTGCCCTCCGCGAGAGCGACCTGATGAAGATACTGACGGAGGCGGCCAGGGCCTGCGCGGAGGGGCTTGGGGTGCCATACTGCAAGGTGTGCCGCTATCGGCCCGCAGAGAACGATCTGCTCATCGAAGCCGGATACGGCTGGCACGCCGGTGTCGTCGGCCACGTCGTTTCGCGCGCCGACGAAAGCTCTCCCCAGGGGCGTGCCTTCATCACCGGCCTGCCGACAGTCTGCGACGACCTGCAGAAAGACCACCATTACGTGTTGCCTTCATTCTATGCGGAACACGGTATCGTCTCAACCATCGATGTCATCGTCCGCGGCAGCGGCCACCCCGACGGGACGCCCGGGGCCGATGGCGGCGGGGATCCGCAGGATGTCGCCCAGACCTACGGCGTGCTGGAGATAGACAACGATCGGCAGCACGATTACGACCAGCACGACATCGATTTCCTGACCGGATTCGCCAACGTCCTGGCCGCGGCCGTCGCCACGGCTTCGCGTACGTCCATGCTGGTTGCCACCATTGCCGAGAAGGACAGGCTGCTGGAGCAGAAGAGGGTCCTGATCGACGAAAAGGACAGGCTGCTGGAGCAGAAGAAGGTGCTGGCCGCCGAGCTGCAGCACCGGGTGCGCAACAACCTGCAGCTCATCTACGGGATGCTCAGCAAGCAGCTTGACGACACCGCGGACAAGGCCGGGCAGAAGGGCATCAAGTCCATCGCGCTCCGCGTGACCACGCTCGCGCAGGTGTATGATCACCTGCTCGGCACCGAGATGACGCGGACCACCGACTTCGGCAGCTACGTAAAGGCGCTGTGCGAGAATCTGGTTTCGATCCAGGCAACGCCGGGCGCAGTCACTCTTGCATGCGACGGCGAGCGGGTCATCCTGGATCTCGACACGGTAACGGCGATGGGCATTGTCGTCGCGGAGCTGGTGACCAACAGCTATGACCACGCATTCAATGGCGATCGTGGGGCAATCGCGGTGTCGGTGCGCCATGACCCGGAAGATGCATCCGCCGCGACCATAAGCATTGGCGACAACGGCCAGGGCTTCGTGCCCGAGCCGGGAAGCAAGCGTCAGGGCATCGGTCTGGTGAAACGGCTTGTGCAGCAGGTTGGCGGGACATCCGAGATGAAGTCCGGCCACGACGGCACGCTTTGGACCATCCGGTTCCCGTTGGTCGAAGTGGTGCCCGCCGTGGCCTACCAGCCGGTTCCCGGCAGGGCATGCGGGCCATGCGCCAGGCCTCCGCAGTGAACGGCAGTCCCAACAATCCGGTGTCCCATGCTCAAGGTCATGATTGCGGAAGACGATCTGCTTATGGCGGACATGCTTGAGGATGTCCTGGTCGACAACGGCTACGAGGTGTGCGGCGTCGCCCGCACCGTCGAGGAGGGCGTCGTCCTCGGCCTGCGGTGCAAGCCCGATCTGGCGCTTCTCGACGTGCGGCTGGCGGAAGGCGGCCTGGGAACCGAAATCGCCGCCAGGCTGGGACGCCCTGGCCCGGCGGTTCTCTACGCCACCGGCAACGGAACGCAGGTTCATCTGACGGGTGCCAACGGGGATGCGGTGCTTGACAAGCCATACCGGACCGAGGACCTTGTCCGGGCGCTCCGGATCGTCGAGCAGATTGCCGCAACCGGCAAGACCGCCCTGCCGTTTCCGGGCGGGTTCCATTTGCTGGCGCCGCCTGCCGAAACCGGGCCGGCGCCAGCCGCCGTCACCCGCCGGCGCAGCGGCCTGGCGCAGATCCTCTCGCAGCAGGCGGCATTTCTGAGCTTCATCGGCTTCGCCCATGGCGAGAGCGACCGTGGCCGCGTGCTCGCCGCGGCGGTCCGCAGCTGCGCCGAAGTCATGGCCGTGCCGGTCTGCATCGCCTGGCGTCACCGGCGGGAGAAGGACGATCTCGTTGTCGACGCAGCGGCCGGCTGGCCTCCGGGAGGGTCCGGGCTGACCATTCCGTGCGCCGACGCGGCGTCGCCGCACGTTGCCGCGTTGACCGGCGGGCAGCCTGTCGTTTTCAAATGCCTCCCCGAAACCGCGGACACCGCTCCGCCGCGCTGCGGATACGGCAGCGGCGCCGAAACCGTGATGGCCGTGCCTGTCGCGGACAGCGACGGACGGCCCTGGGGCCTGCTCGAGATCGGCACCCAGGACCCGGATGGATTTGACGCCGGCGACATCGGCTTCATGACCGCTTTCGCAGGCGTCCTGGCTGAGGCCATCAGCCCGGCCAGGACCAACAGCGTCCTGCGGAACAGGGCGGAATGGATGAACGGGCTGATCGCCGGGAGACTCGAGATGATCAGCGCCCGTGAGCGCAAGGAGGCCGCCGGGCTCGCTGCCCTGAAGGAGAAGCTTGCCGTCACGCAGGAGATGCAGCACCGGGTCAGAAACAACCTTCAGCTTGTCTACGGCATGCTTGGCAGGCAGATGCGGTCAGCAGCGAGCCCGTCCGAGCGGGATGGCATCGGCGCGATTGCCCGCGCTGTCATTACGATGGCAAGGGTCTATGACCACCTGGTGGGCACCGGCCTCGGCGAGAAGATAGATTTCGGCGCGTACCTGTCGTCGCTTTGCGCCAGTTTCTCCGAGATGGAGGATCCGCAGGCACCCAAAGTGACGATGGCCTGCCACGCCGGGGAGGTCATGCTTGATCTGGATACCGTGACGGCACTGGGCCTCATTGTCTCGGAGCTGATTTCGAACTGCTACTTGCATGCGTTTCCGGGCGGCACCGGCGCCATTGGCGTAACCTTGCTTCCAGGCGTGGACGGCGGTGACGCCACGCTCTTCTTCTCAGACGACGGCATTGGCTTCACTGAGGCCGTCGAGGACAAGCGCCGCGGCCTTGGTCTGGTTCGCCGCCTTGTCAAGCAGATCAACGGGTCGGCGGTCCTTCAGTCGGGCAAGGGCTCGCTCTGGACAATACGGTTCCCGATGCCCGCCGTGGACCACCTGAATGTACCGTGTGCCGACGCAGCGCCGGACGGGCTCCGGAACGGAGGCAAAACCGTTGGCCAGCCGATGCCCGCCGCGATGGCGAGCTTCGCCGCCGGGTGAGCTGGTGGCCGTGCCGGCAATCACAGGCCAACGGCTTTGCCTGCTGCGGTTGCCCGGTCAGACGGCGGACGGCGTTGGCGGAGCGCGCCGGTTCCGTGGCTCGGCATCTGGCCGCCTGCCCACGCCGTAGTCCAGGCCAGGCCAAAGCCGCGCCCCGCCTGGGGGCTGTTGGCCAAAGATATCTTCCAGCGCAATGGCGCCAAAGCGCGCCGCCCCATGCCGCCCGTCAGGTGCAGTGGAGTCAGCAGGCGGTGTGTCCTGGCGTGACCGCCGAGAACGAGCGGTCGAGTGCGGCCACCAGATCATTGAGGCGGTAGGGCTTTTTCAGCACCTCCACCTCCGTCGGGCCGTTCCATTCCGCCAGCAGCTGGCTGTAGCCTGTCGCAAGCAGGACGGCGACATGCGGATAGCGCACCCGGAGCGTGACAGCGAGATCCACCCCGTTCATGGTGCCTGGCATGATGACATCGGAGAACACGGCATCCACCTTGTCACCGGCACTGAGCACAGCCAGGGCGTCATCGGCGTTCGCCGCGCGCATGACAGTGTAGCCGGTGTCTTCCAGCATCGAGGCGGTGAGCCCGGCCAGGTCCATGTCGTCATCGACGACCAGTATGGTGTGGCCGGCGGCCTGCCGTGCCACACGCGGCGCATGCGCATCGTCTGTCCGTGGCGCCGCGGCTGCGATGGCGGCCTCCGTTGGCCGCATGAAGTGGAGGACAATGGCGGTGCCATTGCCTTGCGCGCTTTCTATGCTGACGTCGCCGCCGGACTGCTTGGCGAAGCCATACACCTGCGCGAGGCCAAGCCCCGTGCCCTTTCCTGGTGCCTTGGTCGTGTAGAATGGCTCGAAAGCGTGTGACATCACGTCCGGCGACATCCCAGGTCCGGAATCACTGACCGTCAGGCAGACATAGTCGCCAGCCTCGCGTTCCAGCGTCTTCGCCAGCGTCGCATTGCCGGTCCGGATGGTGAATACGCCGCCTTCCGGCATCATGGCATCACGCGCGTTGACCGCGAGATTGAGGACCGCAACCTCAAGCTGGCTGGGGTCGGCTATTATCGGCCATAGATCAGGCGCGAAATCGGTTTCGATTTTGATGTGCGATCCGAGCGCCGGCTGCAACAGCACAGACATGTCGGCGAGGCGGAGGTTCAGGTCGAACGCCCTTGGCTGCAGCACCTGCCGCCGGGCGAAGGCGAGCAGCCTGCCAGTCAGATCCGACGCCCTGCTGGCCGCGTGCTCGATGCTGTCAAGCAGGGTGCTGCGGCGCTCCTCCGTCAGCCCGGACCGCCGCAGCAGGGAGGTCCCGCTGAAGATGACCTGGAGGATGTTGTTGAAATCATGGGCGATGCCGCCGGTCAGATGGCCGATGGCCTGAAGCTTTTCCCCCTGGCGCAGCGACTCTTGCGCGAGGCGGCGCTCCGCCATCTCGCGCAAGAGCGCCCGGGTGCGCTTGTCCACGAGACTTTCCAGCGCCGCCTCGCTGGTCACCAGCAGGCCGTTCGCAAGGGCCAGGGCCTTGTTGGCCACCTCGCTCGCCAGCAGGTCGTTCTGGCCAGCCCTCGTCTCCTCCTGCGCCAGCGCCAGCGCCACGGCGCTTGCCACCAGATCATCCAAAGTCAGCTTGGTTTCCGCCCGCGACGATGCCAGGGCAGCTTCGCTGGCCAGGTTGACGGCTTCCGACTCGGCGCGCAGCGACGACAGCGCAACAACGCTCGCCAGCAGATCGGCCTGGCCGGCCTTGGTTTCCGCGCGCGACGACGCCAGCGCCGCCTCGCTTTCCTGCAAATCCGTCCGGCCGGCACCGGCCCCTGACGGCAAAGCCGCGGCAGCCCCGGTGCCTCCGCCAACATCAGGCGGGTCCCCGCTCCGGTGGCGGCGCTCGGCCGCTTCCAACGCAGCCTCAAGGGCCGCAATGCGGGCGCGCAACGCTTCCCGGCTGTCCGTCCCCATCGCCGCCTGCCTCCATCGTCGCCCGCCGCTGGCCCACCAGGGCGCAATCAGTCTATTGCCTGACTTCTCTCGTGGCGACCCGGACCAATCCGCGGGAATGCAAAAGAAGCGTGGATTAACGTCATTATGTCTAATTTTTACGGTCTGTTACCGCGCCACACTCGCCGTCCGCTGCACCTGCGCAATGCGCAACCGCCGAACTTGCCGCTGGCACCAGGTCTCCGAAGCCGCATCGCCCCGCCAATTTTTGGAATCCAGCCTCAAGCACCGAAACTCCGCCCACGGGTCTGCGCGTGGCGTCCGGTCGGTGATGCCACGGCTTCTCCGGCACGGGACATCCGATGGGAGACCCCGGCTGGACAGGCCACCAATGCGGGCAAGAAATGCGCCTTGCCGATGCCTTTCAGCGCAAAACGTCGCGTTTGCCCTCGCGGACCTTCCGGATCATCGTTTCAGAGTAACGCCTTGTCTTCGGAGACATGCGGTCGAGTTCGGCCCTTATCGTGCGTTCGCCGGCCTCCGCCGTCTCCGGGGACGCGTAGTCTTCGAGGTATTCGACGAACGTGGACAGCGCATTTGGCCCGCACATTTCCCGGATCAGGCCGGGCTTTGCCATGTCCATGAAGTCCTTCCCGGTCCGGCCCAACCGGTAACAGGCGGTGCAGAACGACGGGATGTAGCCGATGTCCGAGATGTCCCGCACGACGTCTTCGAGGCAGCGGTGATCGCCGCGCGTGAACTGGCTGGCGTCCTCGGCCTCCTGGTTGGTATAGCCACCCGGATCGGTCCGGCTGCCGCCGGAAATCTGCGAAACGCCGAGCGCTAGCGTCTCGCGGCGCATCTCCGGCGTTTCGCGTGTGCTCATGATCATGCCGGTGTAGGGCACAGCCAGGCGCAGGATCGCGACGATTTTCCTGAAGTCGGAATCGGACACCGCGTGCGGCGGATGCTCCGACATTTCCGACCCGACCGCAGGCTCGATCCGCGGCACGCTGATGGTATGGCAGCCCACGCCGAAGGCCTGTTCCAGGTGCGCGATGTGCTGCATCAGCGCAAGCATCTCGAACCGCCAGTCGTAGAGTCCGAACAGGACGCCGAGTCCGACATCATCGATACCGGCTTCCATGGCGCGGTCGATTGCCGTGACGCGCCAGTCGAAGTCGGCCTTCTTGCCGCCGGTGTGCACCTCGGCATAGGTCTGGCGGTGATAGGTTTCCTGGAACAGCTGGTAGGTGCCGATTCCGGAACCCTTGAGCGCGCGGAATTCCTCGACCGCCAGCGGTGCGACGTTGACGTTGATGCGGCGGATTTCGCCGTTCCCGCGCTTGACCGCATAGATGGCGGCGATGGCATCGAGCAGATACTGGAAGCCCTTTTCCGGGAAAGCCTCGCCGGCGATCAGCAGCACCCGCTTGTGCCCCTGATCGACCAGGGCGGCGGTTTCCTGCGCCACCTCCTCAAGAGTCAGGATTTTGCGCACCAGGTCCCTGTTGCTTTTCCTGAAGGCGCAGTAGACGCACTCGTTCTGGCAGATGTTCGAAAAATACAGCGGCGCGAAAAACACGATCCGCTGGCCGTAGATTTCATCCTTCACGAACCTTGCCGCATCGAACATCCCGGCGAGCAGTTCGGGCGACGTGACCGCCGACAGGGCGGCCACGTCCTCAAGGTTCAGTCCCTTGAGTTCACGGGCCTTGTCAAGAATCCCGCGCACCCTGGCCGGATCTTCATGCCCGGCCTGCCCCAGCGCATCGGCGATGGCGGCCTCATCTAGCCAGGCGACCGTCGTGACATCGGTCATCGTTCAAACTCCGGTTTCGGGCGACCGTAGCGGCTTCGGCAGGTACAGGCCATAACTTATCGCGGCGGTCAACATTTACGCCGCCAAGGCGCCAGGGCCACAGCTTCCAATTCCAGGCATCAGCGGCAGGGAGCCGACGGCCAATGGAGCATGGCATGCCACCGGAGCCGTTGTCCGTCGGGGGCATGCGCCCAAAAAAAAGCGGCCGCAGCCGAGCGATATGGCCGGTGCGTCCGCGTCGTTCAACCCGGTTTCATGGAGCAAATGCCCCCACGGAATGATATTTCAATCGTAATTACGCCAGCAGCGCGACTCCGTGGCACCGTCCGGGATCCATCAACCCGGTTTTGTCGGCAACCATGCCTCCCGGGTTATGCTGGGCGGCGCCAAGCGGTGCTGATCATGGCGTCCATCGCCTCGAAGATGCGCGCGGCATTGTCCGCCAGCGATGCGACGGGATCACCCAGAGCGTCGCGCGGGACGTGCGCGATCTGAAGCGGATCAAGGACGACGGCACGACCGTCGATTACGAAGTGAGGCCCGAAATGGCTGTCGCTCCGGCCGAACTCAGCCACAGCCAACAGCGGAACGACCACGCGTCGCGTGAAATAGCGAAACCGGTTTGATTGCACGACAACAACAAATGGAATATCCCGCCGACTCCTGCCGGGGTTCCGATGAACATCGAACTGGTCCGGCATCAAAGAGTGCCAAACTCGTCGGCCCAGCCACCGTGCTTCGCAATGAAGGCATTGCTCGCGGCGATGTGTTCGTCGATTTCCCGTTGGCGCCGGGTGTCCCTCACCTCGGCGGCGTCGACAAATCCTGCCAGCAGGGTTTCGACCGTTTCGGAGAGGTTGCTGGTTAGCCCCCGCGCCTGCCGAACGAGGTCCTCGTTCAGCGTCATGTTCACTGGCCGCTTTGCCGCTGTCCTGTCGAATCCCATCCCCACCTCCATGCCTGCGCACCATATGCGCATGAATGGCTGGGACTGCAAGTCGGCCGCACTCCAATCCCAAGCCGCAAACCCCTGGGGCCTTTCAGGGGCATTTGCTCCATATTACCGATTCAGCGTCTCGGACGGCGCCAGGGGTTTCGGCTGGCATCCCCCGGGCGGCTGACCCCTTCCAGGTCCAGGGGAGAACAGGGGAGAACGCGGGTCCGCCAGGGATTTCTTCGGGCGGCAAAAGCCGCCTTCGCGTGGCGTGCCGCCGCGCTGCGCCTGCGGACCCAAGAGCACCGCCAACCCCGGCACGCGCATCCTTCAGCGGCGTGGCTGCGACGGACGCTGGAGGATGTGCCTGCGACGGGTCCTGGAGAACATCATACCGGTCAGGGCGGACGGATCCGATGCAGGCGTGCAACACCGTGCAGCCGTCCCCGTCCGCGAACAGGAGGCCGACGTCCCGTCGGGAAAGCCGTCCACAAGACTGGCAGCCATTTCCAGATCAGGAATGGAGCCATGCCGGAGAATTCCGATGATTTCGGCGTAGTCCGCGACATCGTCCACTTGCCTGCTGTCCCTCCGGATGCCATGGGTGCGGACGGCTCCTCCCGGACAGTCCCGTCCCGCGGAGTCCTCCGCCGGGCACGATTCCGCCTGTCGCATGACATCCTGGCAGATCGGGAAGCAGCCCGGCAGGACTTCCGCGGGACGGCCTCCGGACACTGGCATGGGACGGGCTGGGCAGGAGCCGGGGCGCGACCGAAGGCCAAAGGAAACGTCCATCGCCGAGGCAAGCCTCCAGAACGTGTTCCATGCCTTGAGGTTGACATTTTGCATTGCCAGCCCTCCAATCGGGGGCATCACGGGGATGGGGGTTGGCAATGGGCGGCAAGGTGTTCCTGTTCGTCGCGCCGGACGGCATTTGGTGCGAACACGCCTGCAGGGGAGCGGCCGAGGCATACAGTGCGGCCATGGACGCCAGGGTGGTCCTCGTCGACCAGGCGGAGACCTATGCGGGACGCTAGCTGCCTGAAGGCTGGACGAGGATCACGGCCGACAGCGGACTTCCGTCTGGGGGAGCCATCCTTGAGCGCCTGCCGCCCGCCGTGTCGGTTGTTGTGTTTTCACCGATCATGGCGGGCGGCATGCAGGCTTGCGCTGACCTCGCCCGGCGCGGCCTCACGGTGTTTGGCGCGCCATTCTTCTGGCCTGACGGGGAAACCGATCCGGCACGCCTGACGGCCGCCCTTGAAGCGGAACACGGCCGGCTCCCCGAGGGCGCGCGCGTCATCCTTGCCGCCAGACCTGGCTGGGCGCCGCCGGATGCCGGGCGGCCCCCTCCTGTGCCCGGCGCGCTCACCATCGGCGATCTCGCCGCCGCCATTCTCGACGGCTGGAATTCGCGGCGGAACGCAGCCCCGCAGCTGGCGGAATACAGGTGCCGCCTGGTGTCCCTGCTGTGCGGGGATCTCGGCGTTGGCTGGCATGACAGCGAGAAGGATTTGCGGGACGCATGGGAGGGCCAGCATCCACGGAAATCCGGTGGCGGAATGCCCGCGATTTTGCCGAGGCTGCCGGAGAAATATTCCTGTATCCAGGAGCCTTTCGCGGGCTATCTGTGCTATCGGCACGCGGACGGGGAGCAGGAGGCCGCCGCCAGCCATCTTGGCGCAATCGGCGCACAAACTGCGGAGCTTCGTGCGCGCTGGCAGGCTTACTTCCGCGACCTGCTGATCCGCTGGCCCGATGCAGCCTTCCGGACGACAAGCTGGGCCAGGCTGAGGGAGCTCGGCCTCGGCGAGCCCGTGGACGAAATCGACTTCTTCTGACGGCATCACTGGCCGCCGCCATCGCCGACTGCCGGAACCAGCACTGGAACCAGCAGTGGCGGGCCGCAAGATGCGCAGGAAGCGTCGGCGCGCACTGGCCTGTTCCGTTCAAGGAGATGAGCTCGACGCGACCCGTGCTGAAGAGGCATTGGCAGATGCGCAACTGCCGCTGCGGACGGCGTCGATGCTGGCCAAAACTACACAACCTGCGAGCGCGATGGGCTTGCCCCGGACCACGCCGGCCGAAAAAACCCGGCCGACGTCAGAGCGGGTCATCCGCGACAGGGAGGTCCGGGGCGCCTGTCACCCCGGTGGACGTGGGGCAAACGGGGTTAAGGAGACTCGGGCCGAGGGCGACGGATCTGGCTATGTCCGGCGTGAAGGCTTGTCAACACGACTCCCGGACCCGGCATCGCGTGGAGCCGGGGCACGGAGGGGAACCCCGGTCGTTCACGACGGGGTAGTGCAGCGGGGCTGTCAGTGCGAATTGCGAACCAGGAAGATCATCCCGGGCGATGTTGGTTCATCGAACGGCCTGCCGTCCCAATCCCCGGCACCGCCTCCCCCGCGATTCCGGACCAAAGAAATTCAAATTGATGGTTGTACAAGGAGAATCAGTCAGTTAGCATGGTTCATTGGGAACAATGACCATCACCGAGGGGGTGAACCATGCAGCGACAGGGCGCGTTGGCATTCGAGTATGAGAAAGAGTCG
>Ga0302320_10008432_pt1 | contig 22438 bp, 25 predicted proteins | sample Bog_T0_3_FD_202130 | JGI IMG/M metagenome (GOLD analysis project Ga0302320, IMG submission 202130) | Peat permafrost microbial communities from Stordalen Mire near Abisko, Sweden - Bog_T0_3 | ecosystem: Environmental > Terrestrial > Soil > Wetlands > Peat | place: Sweden: Abisko, Stordalen Mire... | reverse complement strand
GGCGACCAGCCGGTCGAAAAATTCATACATCGCGTCCTGGCGCAGCGTCACACGGCAGCCGATGGGCACGTTCTCGCGCAGCTTGAAATTGGCGATGCTGTGGCGCGACTTGCTGATGGCCGCCTTGCGGCCGGTGATCAGCGACAAATCCTTCGCGGCGTCCTCGATCGCGTTCTTTTCCAGCGACGCGCTGACGCCCATGTTCACGACAATTTTCTCCAGTTTCGGAACCTGGTGGACGTTCGCGTAGTTGTGCTTCTGCTTCAGGGCCGGCACCACTTCGCTTTTGTATTTTTCGTAAAGTCTGGCTTTCATTTTTCAAGGTCACGGATTGGGCCGTGACGGAATTCTCAAGTTGCCGCCGCCGGTTGTTCCACCTGCTCGGCTTTTTTCACATTCGAGATGTGAATCGTCCCCTCGCGCTCGACAATCGCGCCCTGCGGATGCTCCTGGCTCTTGCGCGTGTGGCGCTTGATCATTTGCAGGCCCTCGACGATGACGCGCTGCTTTTTCGGCGACACGGCGATGATTTTGCCGCGCTTGCCTTTTTCCTTCCCGGCCAGCACGACGACTTCATCGCCTTTTTTAACATGACACTTCATAAAATTTTCAAATCACTTCCGGCGCGAGCGAAATTATCTTCATGAACTTCTTGTCGCGCAGCTCGCGCGCCACCGGCCCGAAAATGCGCGTGCCCTTCGGGTTCTCTTCCGCGTCAATGATGACGCAGGCGTTGCGGTCAAAGCGCAGATACGAGCCGTCGTTGCGGCGGATGATCTGCCGCGTGCGGACGATCACCGCGTTGTGAACCTCGCCCTTTTTCACCTGGCCGTCCGGCGCGGCGTCCTTGATGTGAACCTTGATGACGTCGCCGATGCCGGCATAACGCTGGTTGCGGCCCAACACGCCGATGTTCCAGGCAATCTTGGCACCGGTGTTGTCCGCGACATCCAAACTGGATCGAACTTGCAACATAAAATTAAATCAGGCCGCCACGGTTTCTTCCACGCCGCGCTCGACAACTTCAACCAGTTGCCAGCGTTTCAACTTCGACATCGGGCGCGTCTCGACGATGCGCACGCGGTCGCCCGGCTTGGCCTCGCCCTTTTCGTCGTGGGCGTAAAATTTCTTGTAAGCGGTGACAATCTTCTTGAACTGCGGGTGCGGATAACGGCGCTGCACGCGCACCACGATGGTCTTGGCCATCTTGCTCGGAAGGACTTCGCCGACGCGTTCCTTGCGCTTGCCGCGCGCCTCCACATTTTTAATTTCTTCAGCCATACAAAAATTTATGCCGCCTTCGTCTTGTTCCGCAGTTCCGAAATGCGCGTTTCGAGCCGCGCGATGTCCTTGCGCAGGACGCGCAGGCGCGCCGGCTTTTCAAGCTGCGCGCTCGCCTGCTGGAGACGCAGATTGAACATCTCGTGCCGGAGATCGCGGCTCTTGGCCGCCAATTCCACCAGCGTCATGTCTTTCATTTCCGAAAACTTCATAAAAACTTTTTTGCAGCGCCGGGCCGGCGGCCCGACAGTTGGCGCACAGCGCCAGCGCTACATTTATCTGCTCATGTGATGCCGCGAAATAAACTTGGTTTTGATCGGCAGCTTCGTCGCCGCCAGGCGCAACGATTCGCGCGCCTCCACTTCCGTGATGCCGTCCACTTCGATCAGCACGTTCGCCGGACGGATGACCGCCACCCAGCCTTCCAGGGGCGCCTTGCCCTTGCCCATGCGTGTTTCCAGCGGCTTCTTCGTGTAGGACTTTTGCGGGAAGACGCGGATCCACATCTTGCCCTTGCGCTTCATGTTGCGGGCCACCGCCACGCGCGCGGCCTCAAGCTGCTTCGTGTCCATCCAGCAGCGCTCCAGCGCCATCAATCCGTATTCGCCGAACGCCACCGTATGGCCGCGCCGCGCCATGCCCTTGCGGCTGCCGCGGTGCATCTTGCGATACTTCACTCTTTCAGGCATCATCGGCATAACAAAATTCCTGTTCTAAAAAATTAAATCAATTTGCCGGCGCGGCCGCGGTTTCGGCAGCCTGCTCGGTTTTCTTTTGCGGCTTGTTTTCACCCTTGCAAATCCAGCACTTGACGCCGAGTTTGCCGTAAAGCGTCCGCGCCTCGGCGAAACCGTAGTCAATGTTCGCGCGCAGCGTGTGCAGCGGCACGCGGCCCCAGTGATATTGCTCGACCCGCGCGAGTTCCGCGCCGCCCAAACGACCGGCACAGCGTATCTTGATTCCCTCCGCGCCAAAATCTTTCGCCGTCTGCAAAGCCTTCTTCATCGCACGGCGGAACGACACGCGCCGTTCAAGCTGCAAGGCAATGTTTTCCGCGACCAGTTGCGCCTCGATTTCCGGCGACTTGACCTCGACGATGTCCACATAGACTTCCTTGCCGGTCTTCTTGCTCAATTCCTCCTTGAGCTTATCAATTTCCGAGCCTTTGCGGCCAATCACCACGCCCGGACGCGCCGTCATAATCGTCACGCGGCAGCGGCTCGCGGCGCGCTCGATCAAAATCCTCGGCACGGCGGCGGCGTCGAGTTTCTTCTTCAGCAGGTCGCGGATTTCGCGGTCTTCAGTCAGGAGCGCGCCGAACTCCTTCTTCCCGGCATACCACTTGGAGCGCCAGTCCTTGTTGACGGCGACGCGCAGACCGATTGGATTTGTTTTTTGGCCCATGGAATTATTCGTCGGACAAGGTGATTTTGACGTGGCAGCGGCGCTTGATGATGGGTCCGGCCGAACCGCGCGCCTTGGGAGTGAACCGCTTGAGGCTGGTCGCCGTCCCCGCAACCGCCTCTTTGATTCGCAAACTTTCCGGCTTGAGCTTGTTGTTGTTCTCCGCGTTGGCGATGGCGGATTTCAAAGTCTTGGCGACCACCCGCGCGCCCTTGCGCGGGACCACCGCCAGCACCGCCTGCGCCTGCAACGCCGGCAGGCCTTGAATCTGCCGCACCACCTCGCGCATCTTTTGCGCGGACATTGGAATGTTTTTTTGGATTGCGAAAACTTCCATAAAATTATTTGGCCTCCACCTTGGCCGTGTGCGCGCCGTGCTTCTTGAAGATGCGCGTCAGCGAAAATTCACCGAGCTTGTGGCCCACCATGTTTTCCGTCACAAACACCGGCTGGAAAATTTTCCCGTTGTGAACCGTGAACGTCAGGCCGACGAAATCCGGCGTGATGGTCGAGCGCCGCGACCACGTCTTGATGGGCGTCTTCTGATTCGTGCTCTTCGCCTTCTGGATTTTTTCCAGCAGGTGCAAATCCGCAAACGGGCCTTTTTTAATCGAGCGTCCCATAGATTATTTGGTCTTGATTGGCAATCCATTGCGGCGGACCACAATGAAACGGTTTGAATACTTGTATTTCACGCGCGTCTTGCCGCCCTTGGCCACCTTGCCCCACGGCGACATCAACTGCTGCCAGCCGCCGCCGGACTTCGCCTTGCCCTGTCCACCGCCGTTCGGATGGTCCACGGGATTGCGCGCCACGCCGCGCGAGATGCCGCGATGACCGCGATGCTGGGTGCGGCCAGCCTTGCCCAAAATGATATTCTCGTGTTCCGTGTTGCCAACCTGGCCAATCGTCGCATAGCACTCTTCATGCACCTTGCGGATTTCGCCGGACGGCAGACGAATCTGCGCGTAACCCTCGTCGCGCGACATCAGCGTCGCCGCGCCGCCCGCCGAACGCACCACCTGGCCGCCGCGACCGGGCGTCAATTCCAGATTGTGAATCGCCGTGCTGACGGGAATCGCCTTGAGCGGAAGGGCATTGCCGATTTCCGGCGGAGCCGTCGGACCGCTTGAAATTTTAAGACCCACCTTGATGCCGACCGGGGCGATGATGTAACGCTTCTCGCCGTCCGCGTATTGCAGCAGCGCCAGACGCGCCGAGCGCATCGGGTCATATTCAATCGCCGCGACCGTCGCCTCCACGCCGTGCTTGTTCCGCTTGAAATCCACGAGGCGGATTTTCTGCTTGTGCCCCTTGCCGATGCCGCGCGCCGTGACGCGACCATAATGGTTGCGCCCGCCGGTCTTCTTGCGAATCTCGACCAGCGACTTCTCCGGCGTCGTTTTCGTAATGTCGCTAAAGTCCGCGATCGTGATGTATCGCGTGGACGGCGTTAGCGGTCTAAATGTTTTAACTGGCATAATTCCAAAAGTTTTGTCAGCAACTTCGAAGTCGGCAGGCCATCATTCCTGTCCCTGCGGGGAATCAGTTATCGGTCTGCAAACATGCTGTCCCTCCGGCCTTTCGGGCGAAGAGGAGCGCTGAAAATATCAAATGCGCGCCGCCGCGCAAGCTCTTTTTTAAAAAATTTTGGGACTCGCTATTTGAGCAAGGAACAGCTAAATTAACCCTGCATGACGGCCTTGCTGGCACATTTAGAAGGGAAAGTGCTTGTTCCTGATTCGCCGGTGAAACTTCCGGTGAACCAGCCGCTGAAAGTCTCCGTTTCAACTGTCGAAACCAACGACGCCGAAGACGACATGAACGAAGGCGCGGGGCTGCGCGCCGCATCAAAAAACCCTTCCTTCGATTTCCTGCGCGACGAATCCGACTTCTACCATTCCACCGATGGCAAACTATTTGTCGCGTAGCAACGAAAGCCGATGTAGCAGCGGACGTGAGTCCGCTCATTCTCCTCAGGCAATAGTAATAGCAAAAGCCGGCTCAGCCGGCTGCTACGATGGTGAACGGCGATTTTTCCAAAAATAATCTGTTCGCTTTCCGGGTTGGCGTCCATTTATGAATGGATGATGGATATTGGATGAACTGATGACGACGGGCTCCGACTTGACACTGTGTCACACCTGATTAACCTCTCCACATGACCTTTGAAAAACAATTCTCCCGTCATTTTTTCAAACTCGCGCGTCAGATTTTTCTATGCGGATTCATTGCAAGCATGGCGTGCGTCGCCGCCGCAGCAGACGCGCCGGCAAAACTGGTGATCGTCAACGCGGTTTACGGCAATTTGTCCGACGCGGCGGCCACCACCAACGTCACAACGATAGTCGCCGTAATGGTGGATGGCGACACGCTGGATATGCATCCAAACAACGACATTTTTGGCGGAGACCCGGCCCCCAATGTTATCAAGCAGCTCAAGGTGGATTATACAATTGATGGAGTAGCCGGCACCAAGAGCGCTCATGAAGACGGCAGATTGAGGATTTCAGCCAACGTCAATCCGGCCAAAAAATCCCGGCTGGTAATCGTCAAGGCGGTTTATGGCGATCTGCCGAAGGGCAAGGCCAGCGACTTCACCTCTGACGTCGCGGAGATGGTTGAGAACGATGCGCTTGAAGTGACAGCGAACAACGGAAACTTCGGCGACCCGGCATTCGGACTAGTCAAGAAACTCCGTGTTGATTACACGTTTGACGGCTGGAAGAAATCCATAACTATAGGGGAAAACGAGTCGCTGAAAATCTCCCCAAGCGTCGAGCAAGCACAGAATCGGAAGCGGATCTTGTTTTTCTTCCCCTGGATTGCCTCCGGCATTCTGGCTGTTTCCGCCGTCGTGGTGGCTGCGGTGCTGCTGACAAGAAAATGGAAGAAAGCCGGGAATGAGGCTGGCTGCTGATCTTCGTCGGCATTTTCAAAAATTCGCCGGCAGCAATGAAGCTTTGCCCTAGTAATGGTGAAACACGCTGGCAATCAGCAACAGTTCAGGATGGGCTGCGGAAAGCTTTGGCAAAACCACGCGGATGCGCGAACGGTAGGCGGAAAGTTTTTCGCAAAACGGCCGGAGGTCTTCCGTCTTGTGCCAGTGCAGCTTGTTCAAGTCCAGCACTAGCCGGCTCTTGCTCCGCGCGAGTGAATCGCGAATACGCTGGCCCAATCCTTCGGCGTCCTTGCGTGAAAGCGCGCCTTCCAACCGCATCCAGACCTGCTGCCGGGCATGCTGCAATTCGACTTTGACGGAGAAGTTCGGGATGGGATGCTTTTTCTGGAATTCTTCCCACAAATCAAACGCGCTCCAGCTTTTTTCCGGCAGGCGATACGTCGTCCGCTGCAATTTCGGATGCTGGAAAAGGTCGAGCTTTAATGTGAGGCCCGTCCACAGCGCCGCGCCCACGGCCATGACGGACTTTAACTTTTGCGCGAACGCCGGTTGTCCAAGCTCCGCGTGGATGCGCTGCTCCAGATCACCAATCCATTTCCGGATGGTTTTATTCGGGCCGAGCAACCTGCCCGCGAGAAAGACCGGATATGCAAAGCGCAATTCATTGGCGAAGTAATCCGCCTTCTGCCGCAAAACCGGATTCGGCGAGTCCTTGAGCTTGAGGTAGCCGAGGAACCGGGTTTCCAGCGTGCGGTAAATGCTGGGGCCGAGCCGCTGAAAATCCTGCTCGAAACACCAGGTCTGGATGTTCTCAATCTGCTTCGGCGAGAGCGTCGGATGTTTCATCATCGTCTGAAACCCATCCGCGCGCCGGTAAAACAAATCTTTGTCGGTGGTGTAAATGTCATGCAGCAGGTTTTCCTTGATGACACGTTCGTGAAACGGCGTGCCCGGCACCGGCCCGTAAATCAAATACTGCCCGAGCGCCGGCTTGAGCTTCATCAATCCGTCCAGTTCCTGCGCGACGATTTCCGGCGTCTGATAATCAAACCCGATAATCATCGAAGCCAGCACCGTGATGCCGTGCTCGCGGAATTCGGTGAGAATCTCGTCCACAGGCCGGCCCTGCTGCTTGGCGTAACCCGACCGCGTGCCTTCGTAGCCGATCCAGAAACCGTCAATGCCCATCTCCAGGATTTCTTCCACCTTGTATTGGCTGATGGCCTTGATGCTGGAGAACGCGAAGATCGAAAGCCGTTTGCCGCCCGCCAAAACGCATTCGCGGAATTCCATCGCGCGCTTTTTGTTCAACAGAAAATCCTCGTCAATAATCAGAAACACCAGGCTCGGATCGAGATCGTGATAGCGTTCCACCACGTTGTAAATGTCGCGCCCGGTCGGCAGCAGCTTGATGTGCTTGCGCGAAAAGAAATGCGACGTGCAGCAGAAATCGCAGCCGTTCGGGCAGCCTAAGCCGGCGAAGATTTTTCCCGTGCCGGAGACTTTCCAGCCGAACACCTTCAGCCAGCTCACGATGAGCGGGTGTTTATACGGCATTGGAATTTCCGGTTCACCCAGCAGCCGGCGGAAATAGGCCACGCCTTCCTCGCGGCAGATGAAGTCCGCATACGGCTTGAGCACGTCATCCTTCAACACCGTGCCGTAGCCGCCGAGCACAATCTTGCTGTTCGGCGCGTATTTGCGAATGAGCGCGACCATCTCCTTCATCTTGTGCATCAGCGCCATGATGAACGAGATGCCCACATAGTCGTAGCCCTTCTTGAGTTCCTTGATGAATTCACGCTTGGACGGGTATTGCAGCACGACGGTCGGTGCGTCGAGATTCTCGGCGATGTAATCCAGCCCGAAAAAGACGTTCACCGTGCGCGGGCTGAAAATGCCCTGTGCGCGTGTGACCTGGCGGTAAAGCAACTCGTAGCCGACAGACGGCGCGTCGCCGTATTGCGGTCCCATCGGACGACAGACACTGGTCAATAATACTGTTTTGCTCATGGATATCGAAATTGATTCCCGGACTAGGTGAAATCGCTGCTCTGCTCCTCGAACGAGGCGTGATCGGACGGTTGAACCTGGCTGCGATTAATGTCTGCCCAAACCCATGCGAAGTCAAAAGCAGATTGCATTTATTTAGCCTGCCGACATAAACGTTTCTTGCTCATCAAATGCCAACGGAGTGCCAGCCGTTCTCGTTCAATGCCGGAATTGAATCTGCTTGCTAGCTTTGGCCAGACGCTTTTCCCAATCGCCCTGATGCGCCAGTGGGTCGGCATCCGTGCCCCAGAGCTTTTTCATGATTTCACGCTGCGGTGCAAACGGACACTTCGCCTTCGGATTTTTGAAGGCGTCCTCCATCTCGCGCAAGGCCAGTTGCGCGCCGGTCATCACCGTCGTTTTTGCAAACTGCGCATTCAGCTTGTGCGCCGCGTCGTCGAGCGCGCCCCAGCGTTCCGCGTCGGTGCGGCCCCACAACGTCGGCTGCGTGTCCAGCCGCGCGAGGTTCCAGAACGCAATGCGGATTTGCCGCACGGGTTTGAATTGATCGTCCATGATGCCGCGAAAAATTTCCTCCAGCGACGTGTTGATGATTGAATTCTGAAACTGCGGATGTTGAAAACGGTGCGAGCCGCCAACCTCGCTGAAGTCGTCGAACCGGATGGTCAGGCTCATCTCGCGCGCCTGCAACTGCTCGCGGCGCAACTGGCCGACCAGCCGCGTCGTTTCGCTCAACGCGAACGTCAGCGCCGCCTCATAATCCGGCTCGTCATAAGGCAGCGTCGTATTGCTGGAAATCGTCGTGCGATCCTTCACCGTCAGCAGCAACGGCTCGTTCCACAAGCCATTCGCAAACAGCCAGAGCTGGGTTCCCCAGATACCGAATTTCCTCTTGAGCAATGGCGACGGCAGTTTCGCGACGTGACCAAACGTCATCGCTCCCAACGCAGCCAACGCGCGCTGGCGGTTCTTGCCGATGCCAGACAGTTCGCGCACGGAACGGTCACGGAGAAATTCTTTTTCCTCGCCCAATTTGATTTCGATGAAACCGGGCTTGGCCGCGTCGGTCGCCAGCTTGGCGAGCCGCGAGGAATTGGCAAGGCCGGCGGACACGGGAATGTCCACTTCGCGCGCAATCCGGTCGCAGATTTCGCGCACGTATTTTTCCGGCGTCGTATTGCGCCAGACCACGCTGTCCATCGTCGTGAAATCCAGAAAGCCCTCGTCAATCGAAATGGGCACCAGCGTCGGTGAATATTGCTCCAGCACGCGAAACATTTCCGCCGAGATGTCGCGGTAGGCGTCGTAGTGCGGCCGGCACAGGACGCCGCGCGGACAAAGCCGCTTCGCCTCGAAACACGCCATGCCGGTTTTGATGCCGAACTTTTTGGCCAGCCGGTTGGCCGCGATGACAATGCCATCCCCTCGCCGGCCGCCGCCGACCCAGACGGGAGTGTCCTGCAAATTTCTTCCCTTCTCCCTGGCCAGCGCGATTTCGCAACTGGCAAAGAAACTGTCGCCGTCCACGTGAAGAATTCGATTTTTCAATTCGGTTGACATTACTCCGTCGTCCGCCGCCGCGCCACTCCGGGTTGTTCACAGCAGCCCACGACGCGATGATTCTGCCACAGCCCCTGGGACAAAGGCTGTCCAAGCCCGGAGCGTTTTTGGAAAAATGCTAGACGGTGGAAGTTGAGAAGTTCGCTTGCATTTTTAACGGCAGCATGAAATGTTTCCTGAAATTCAAAGGGAAGGAAAATTATGACCAAACCGATTCCAGACGGATTCCACAGTCTCACCCCGCACATCGTCGTGACCGACGGCGCGGCGGCGATTGAGTTTTACAAAAAGGCGTTCGGCGCACAGGAACTGTCGCGGCTCACGTGGCCCGACGGCAACAAGGTGATGCACGCGCAATTGAAAATCGGCGATTCCATGCTCATGCTCGGCGGCGAAATGCCGCCGCGTGCGCTGTCGCCCAAAAGCCGCGGCGGCACCAGCGTCTATCTGCACCTTTACCTCGCGGACGCCGACGCCGCCTTCGACTGCGCGGTCAAGGCCGGCTGCCATATTGTCATGCCCATTTCCGACACGTTTTGGGGCGACCGCTACGGCGTGGTGGAAGACCCGTTCGGCCATCAATGGTCCATCGCCACGCACAAGCACGATTACACGCTGGAACAGATCACCGCCAACGCCAAGGAATTCATGGCCAGGATGGCGAAGTGTTGACGCGGCGGGCCGCGCACCAACTAATTCACGCGAAGGAAATAAATTATGGAAATCAAACGCAGCGGCTCACAACCCTCCAACCAAGGACCGGCGGATTGGTTCACCGGCACGGTGCGCATTGATTCGCCGTTCAAAGGCAGCGATCCCGCGAGGGTTGCCGGTGCCATCGTCACCTTTGAACCCGGCGCGCGCACCGCGTGGCACACGCATCCGCTGGGACAGACGCTGATTGTCACCGCCGGCTGCGGACGCGCGCAGCGCTGGGGCGGGCCGATTGAAGAAATCCGGCCCGGCGACATCGTCTGGTTTCCGCCGGGCGAAAAGCATTGGCACGGGGCCGCGCCCACCACGGCCCTGACGCACATCGCCATTCAGGAGCAGCTCAATGGCAAAGCCGTGGACTGGCTGGAAAAAGTCAGCGACGAACAATATCAGGCGTGAGGTGACACGAATTGCACGAATTGGCGCGAATCAAAGGGCTGAAAGCCCGAAAGAAAATAGCCCAGGGCAAAGCGAGTCCGCGAGCGACGCCCTGGGTTAATCGTCCACAAAATTTCCAAGCCCTGAAAGGGCGGCAGAATTCCTGAATTTATTTTAACACGGGGCTTGACATCCGGCTACAAATGGCTAAAAAATATTTTCGTTGAGTTCGGATAAAAGCCGTGTGAGCGATGTTCGCTCTGAAACGGCGATAACAAACCAGAACTCTAGAAAGAAAAAATGAAAGTAAAGTTCCCGGCCATGCAGGCCACAATCGGGCAGCGTATCTACTACGTCTGCGTAATGAAACTCAGCGCAATCCCCAAAATGTTCACATTCACGGATTGGATTGAGTTCACAGCCGAGGATCGCGAGCAGCGCGTCCTCAACAAGAAACGGATACCGGATATTGCCAGATATATTCTGGACAATGAGGACGGCTATCTCTTCTCGTCAATCACAGCCTCATACAAATGCCCGGTTCGTTTTGAACCGGTCAATTCCGACAGCCTCGGCTTTTTGGAAATGGATTTGGAGGAGGCTAATTTTGTCATCAATGACGGACAACACCGATGCGCGGCAATTGCGCAGGCAATCAAGGAAAACCCCGCGCTCCGTGAAGAAGCCATTTCGGTGCTGCTTTTTCCATATGAAAACAAACAGCGTGTTCAGCAGATGTTTTCTGATCTGAATCGCTATGTGGTCAAAACGGCCAAGTCACTCGATATTCTTTTTGACCAGCGCGACCTGCTGGCCAAAGTGACGCTGGAAGTCTGCGAACGCGTCCCAGCGTTTCAAGGCATGGTGGACAAGGACAATGTCTCTCTGCCTGCTCGCTCGGAAAAAATGTTCACGCTTTCATCGCTTTACGACGCCAATCAAGAACTGCTGGCGGAAAAGCGGAACAGCGATGATGCGTTTTTCAACGAGTTGGTCACGACGGGCATTGATTACTGGACAACAGTTTCCAAGTTCATGCCCGATTGGCAGCGGGTGAGAAACGGACTTCGTCCGATTGAATTGCGCCAAGAAAACATCTCGACTCATTCCGTTGTCCTTCGCGCGCTCGGCGGTTTGGGTGCTGAAGTGGTGAAGCAGTATCCAACAGACTGGAAAAACCGATTGGCTGACCTCACGGCGGTCGATTGGAGCAAAAAAAATCGTGAATGGGAAAATGTCTGCATGGTTGCGAACTCCGTAGTCTCAAACCGGCAAGCGCGGCTGGCTACAAAGGCATACTTGAAACGCAAGCTTGCTCTCCCGCTGACGGAGTCAGAGGAAAAATCTATCGCTCATCTGGCAGCACGCGACGAATCCGCGACTAATCGTCTCGATCAGGATGCTCCAATGTTCAACGGCGGCCGCAAGGAGGCGAAGAAGATTCGGATTGAAGTCCATTGGTCTCCCGACAACAAAGAAACAATCTGTGAACCGAAAGCATCTGAATCATTTGCCAGATTCGTTACTCGGCTATACGAGATCAAAGGTGGAGATGTTCTTGCCAAGCTCGCAACCTGCAAGTTTAGCAGAGGAATCCTTCTGTCCAAAACTCCGCAGCGAGACTTTAGCTACACGCGGAACGACGGAAGGCAAACCGAGTATTCAAACCAGCCGATTGCAAATTCCGGCTACTACCTGTTGACGCACGGTGAAACATGGCAAAAAACCGCTGACATAGCTGGGATCTGCCGCGTGCTTGGCTTGCCACCAGGCACAGTGAAAGTCGAAGAGATCGAGAAAAGCGACTTGTTCAAAGAGTTCGCAGTTTGATTGGTCTGTTTAGTTAATGGAGGCGTCATCTTGGTGACGCCTCCGATTCTTCTCCAATTTTCTTTCGCCCTTTCAGGGCTTGGAAATTTTTTGGTGACGTGAACCCAGGGCGGCGCTCGTTTCACTTCGCTTGCCCTGGGCTATTTTCTTTCGGGCTTTCAGCCCTTTGATTCGTGTCAATTCGTGAAATTCGTGTCGGCCCTTTGCACCTTCGCGTCTTTGCGTTAAAATATTTCGCGTGGTTCGCTGTTCATTTCCGCTGAAATGCCAACTCATCATCTTTGGTCGTCACCTTGATTTTGTCTCCCGGCTTGAATTCCCCTTCGAGCAGTTTCATGGACAGCGGATTCAGCAATTGCTCCTGCACGGCGCGTTTGAGCGGGCGCGCGCCGAATTGCGGGTCGTAGCCTTCCTTCGCCAGTAGTTTCTTTGCGGCGGCGTCCACGTCCAGCGTGAGGTTTTGTTGCGCGAGCCGTTTTTCCAGCCGCCCGATCTGGATTTCCACGATGCGTGCCAGTTCGTCTTCGTCGAGGCTTTGGAAAATGATGACGTCGTCCACGCGGTTCAGAAATTCTGGTCGGAAATGGCGTTTCATTTCAGCCATTACCTTATCCTCCATGTCGCGTCGAGCGCTGCCGGATGATTTTCCTTCCATGAAATATTCTTGGATGATGTGTGAACCGAGGTTGCTGGTCATGATGACGATGGTGTTCTTGAAATCCACCGTGCGGCCCTGGCCGTCGGTGAGCCGGCCATCGTCGAGCACCTGCAACAGCACGTTGAAGACGTCGTGATGCGCCTTCTCGATCTCGTCGAACAGAATCACCGAATACGGTTTGCGCCGCACGGCTTCGCTCAATTGTCCGCCTTCCTCGTAGCCGACGTAGCCGGGCGGCGCGCCGATGAGGCGTTGCACGGAAAACTTTTCCATGTATTCGCTCATGTCAATCCGCACCATCGCGTTCTCGTCGTCAAAGAGAAATTCCGCCAGCGCGCGGGCCGTCTCGGTCTTGCCCACGCCGGTCGGGCCGAGAAAAATGAACGAGCCGATGGGCCGGTTCGGATCGCCCAGCCCCGACCGGGCGCGGCGCACGGCGTCGGACACGGCCTTGATGGCGGCCTTCTGCCCGATGACGCGCTGCGCCAGACGTTCCTCCATCTTCACGAGCTTTTGCCGCTCACCTTCGAGCATCCGTGAAACGGGAATGTGCGTCCACGCCGCCACGACTTTGGCAATGTCCTCGTCGGTGACTTCCTGACGGAGCAAAGTAGGACGGGCGTCTCGCCTGTCTTTTTCTCCGGGCTGCGCAGGCGAGACGCCTGCGCTACTTTCCAGCTTCGCGAGTTTCTTTTCCAAATCGGGAATCTTGCCGTATTGGATTTCGGCGGACTTGCTCAAATCCCCCTTCCGCTGCGCCTGTTCCAGCTCGATTTTCGCCTGCTCCAATTGCGATTGCACAATGCTCACCGCATTGACTGCCGTCTTTTCATTCTGCCATTGCGCCGTGAGCGCCTTGGATTTGTCCTTCAAGTTCGCGACTTGTTTATCAATGATTTTGAGCCGCTCCTTACTCGCCGCGTCCTTCTCCTTCGCCAGCGAAGTGCGTTCGATTTCCAATTGCAAAATCTGCCGGTCAAGCTGATCCAGTTCCGTCGGCTTGGAATCGAGTTCCATCTTGATGCGCGAAGCCGCCTCGTCCACAAGGTCAATCGCCTTGTCCGGCAGAAACCGGTCGGTGATGTAGCGGTTCGAGAGCGTGGCCGCAGCGACGAGCGCGGAATCCTGGATGCGCACGCCGTGATGCACCTCGTAACGCTCCTTCAATCCACGCAAAATCGCGATGGTCGCCTCGACCGTCGGCTCGGCAACTTGCACCGGCTGGAAACGGCGTTCGAGCGCCGGATCTTTTTCGATGTGCTTGCGATATTCGTCCAGCGTCGTCGCGCCCACGCAGCGCAACTCGCCGCGAGCGAGCTGCGGCTTCATGATGTTCGCCGCGTCCGTCGCGCCTTCCGCCGCGCCCGCGCCGACGATGGTGTGCAGCTCGTCTATGAACAAAATGATTTTGCCTTCGCTCGCCGTGATCTCCTTGAGAAACGCCTTGAGCCGGTCTTCAAATTCGCCGCGATATTTCGCGCCGGCAATCATCGCGCTCAAATCCATCGCCACGAGCCGTTTGTTCTTCAACGATTCGGGCACGTCGCCGCTCACGATGCGCCGCGCCAAGCCTTCGGCAATCGCCGTCTTGCCCACGCCGGGCTCGCCGATGAGCACGGGATTGTTTTTCGTGCGGCGCGTCAGCACCTGCATCACGCGACGAATTTCCTCGTCACGGCCAATGACCGGATCAATTTTCCCCTGCCGCGCGAGCGCCGTGAGATCGCGTCCGTATTTTTCCAGCGCCTGAAATTTTCCTTCCGGCTGCTGGTCCGTCACGCGCTGGTTGCCGCGCAATTCCGCGAGCGCCTTGAGCACCGCGTCGCGCTTGAGACCGTGCGCGGTGAAAATCTTCTTGAGCGACGGACTGGCCTCGTCGAGCAGGCCGAGCAGCAGATGTTCCGTGCTGACGTAATCGTCCTTGAGCTTGCCCGCCTCGGATTGCGCGGCGTCGAGCGCTTTTTGCAAATCGCGTCCCGCGTAGGGATCGTTGCCGCCTTGAATCTTGTGGCGGCGCGCGAGTTCTTTTTCCAAATCCGGCTGGAGCTTCGCGGGCGGCACACCGATGCGCGCGAGCAGTTCCGGCACGAGGCTCTCGCTCTGGGCGAGCAATGCGAGCAGGAGATGTTCGCCGTCCATCTCCTGATGCGATTGTTCCCGCGCGAGGCGTTGCGCGTCCTGCAACGCCTCCTGCGATTTCATAGTAAGCTTGTCGAGTTGCATGACTAATCAAATAAACCGAATGCGCGCCCCGTCAAGTCCGGGAAAAACTTTTTTAGCCGCTCACGAAACACTGGTTGAACATGGCCACCTGCGAATTGACGCCGTTGCAATTTTTTCCATTCTCCGCGCACGGCGAAAAAATGTGTTAATACCCGGAATCCCTCCACGCCTATCCGAGGACTATGGTTTTCCGTCCGGTTTGCTCTTCTTCAGGTCAATGTCGTATTTTAGCTGGAGGTAGAGCGTGAATTGGACAACCGGCTCGACGACCACGGGGTTGATCACGGTATCAAATCCGTTTGCGTTCAAGGGATTAAAGTAAAAAGTGCGGGTTTTGCGCAGGTTTTGGATGGCAGTTCTTGGCTGGTTGACCTGTTCCGATTCGTAGGCGGCATAGGCGTCATACATTTCGGAAGGATAATAAACACTGGGTTTATTGGCATAGACTTGCGGCGGGGACAACAAGACGATCCCGAAAAGCTTGTCATACGTGGTTGCTTTTCGCTTGATTATGCCGGCGGCTTCTTCCATCAAGCGGCTTTGAATTGGGCCGGGATCCTTGACGATATAATCCACCTTAATTAAATCAAATATCTTCTCGTTGGATGCCGCAATCACCAGTTGGTCGAGCAGCGACTTGTCGTGGTAGTGAATGGACACGTTCTTCTTCAGTTCGAAGCCAGACAATACCTCCTTGGCCACGTTGTCCTGAACTTGGTAATTGTAAATTTTCTCCTGGGCGATGAAATCCACGAAGACGTCATTACTGCCGACTCCCAGGGGCTTCAACGAACCGATGAACTGATTGAGAACGGCGTCCATCTTTTGGTTGCACTCCACCGACGTCACCCCCTCCTGCGACACGGCGAAGACGGCGACGAACTCATCGGCCGGGACGTTCATCAGGACGCTGGCATCGAGAAACATCGTGTTGCTGCCCGGCGGCATCTCGCTCTGGGGCAGCAGGCGCTTGTCGCGTTCATTCTGATCGGGCCGCAATTTCCCGTAGGGCTGGGAATAGGCAATATTGCCGCTGACCTGGGCGAAACACTCGCTTCGCAGGGCCAGCAGGCTCAAAGCCAGCAATAGGAATATTTTCATATAAGGACTGGTTGAGATTTGATTGATAATAAAATGTTACCGCACCACCCATTCTAACCGACCAAGCACATGCAGTTGCAGACTAGACGGTGAGTTGGTTAGTGTCAAGATTGTTCAAAGCCACTGTCGTGTTCAAAGCCACCGCGATAGTCTTCCGAAACAAAAAAACGGCGCGGAATGATTTCCGCGCCATTTGTGGATTCAGATTGATGCGCAGCTTTCGTGGCGGAGTTTCTCCAGCGCCTTCTTCAGCGGCAGCCAGTAACGCCGGTCCTTTTCACGCTCGGCCAGTTCTTCGGCAGCCAGCGCGCTTTCAAGCTCTTCCAATTCGTCTGCCAGGGCGAGGCGCAGCAAAGGACGTTTGGCGGAAAGTTTTTTTGCGACAGCAGAATGTGTCCGCGCGACTTCGATGAGCAGTTGGGGCGTGCGGAGTTCGGCCAGCCAGAAGCGGATTTGCGACGGGCTGGATTTTCGGCGGTTCTCAAAAAAACTCGCCTCGACAAGACGGCGGATCATCGGCCAATCCCTGTCGCGCTGGGTTTTCTTGGCCCGCACCAGATCGGGCAGCGAGAGCAAATCGCATTTTTCACCGCCGGGAATTTGCAGGGTCGTCCGGCGCTTCCAAAGTTCTGCAAATGCATCCACGTCGCGCATTTTGGACATCACATCCATACGCATTCGCAAGGCTTCAGGATGCTGGCAACGGAAATGCAACGCATGACCCTGGCGAAGAAATTTCATTTCAAACGGTGGAACGGCGATGGGTTCGGCCTGCAGTTCAGCCAGTGCCTTCCGCAGCCGCGCGAGATTTGCCGCATCGGCCAAAATGGCGAAGTCCGTGTCGCGGCTAAACTCGGCCGCGCCGTAAAACACGCATGCCTGTCCGCCCATGAGCAGGGCGCGGACGCGGTGCGCGCGCATCGAAGAAAGGACTTTGCGTATCGGGTTCGGGATCAAGCGAGCCTCCAAGTGCGAGATAGGTTTGCCAGAGTTTTTCACTCTCCAGCCAGCGTTGAACCGGCGTGAGCCGATACCATTCGGCCCACTCGCCACCCACCAGTTCTTCCGCCAGAATCATGCCGCAAACTAACACAGGCGGCCGATTGACCAAACAAAAAACGGCGCGGATGAATTTCCGCGCCGTTCGTGATTTCAAATTCCGGCTAGGTCAAAACAATCTTGTCGCCGTCTTTAAGCGTGACGATGGCCTTCTTCCAGTCCGGCGCCTTGCCGGCCTGCGCGGTGCGCTTGCGGCGGTCTTTGCCGCGGACGTTCAGCGTGTTGACGCGGATGACTTTGACCTTGAACAGTTCCTGCACCGCCTGGCGGATTTCCGTTTTGTTCGCGAGCCGGTCGGCCACGACGGTGTATTGATTGTATTTTTCGCCCTGGCGCGTGCCTTTTTCCGTCAGGCGAACGGTCTTGATGATTTCGAAAGCGTTCATGTTATTCCTGGGTCAGACGATCGGAAACTTTTTCAAACGCGCTCTTGGTGAAGAGCAGTTTGTCCGGACGCAGCACATCGTAGGTGTTCAGCGAATCGCTCGTGGCCAGCGCCACGGTCGGGATGTTGCGCGACGCGAGCGTGAGGTTCTTGTCAATGCCGGTGGAAATGACAAGCGTCGTGCCCTTCAGTTCCAGCGTGGAAATGACGCCGACAAATTCCTTCGTCTTGGCCGAATCCAATTTCAAGTCGTCCACGACGATCACGTCGCCCGCCTTGAGCCGTTCGCTCAACGCCTTGCGCAACGCGAGCGAGCGCGTTTTCCTGGAAACTTTCTTCGCGAAATCGCGCGGCTTGGGTCCAAAGACCACGCCGCCACCCGCCCACAACGGCGACTGGTTGGAACCGGCGCGCGCGCGGCCCGTGCCCTTCTGCCGCCACGGCTTCTTGTTGCTGCCGGAAACTTCGCCGACGTTTTTGGTGCAGGCGGTGCCGCTGCGCTGTCCCGCCCGATAAGCGGTGACGGCGTCATGCACGGCCTGCGTGCCTTTGCCGTCCTCGATCAGCGGGAACTTCACTTCCAGTTCGCCTTGGTCTTTTCCTGCGATATTTTTAATGGCAATTTTCATGGGCGGTTAATTACTTTTTGGCTTCCGCCGGTTTGGCTTCGACTTTCTTCTCGGCGGCACCCTTGCGCTTCATCGGCGCGAGGCTGACCGGCGGCTTCCAGCCCTTCGGACGTTTCTTGGATTCGCGAATGACGACGTAATCGCCTTCCGCTCCGGGGATCGCGCCTTTGATGAGCAGCAAATTGTCCGCCTCGCGCACCTGGATGATTTCGAGATTCTGCGTGGTGCGCCTCACCTGTCCCATGTGGCCGGGCATTTTGAATCCGCGCAGCACCGTGCCGGGAAACAAACGCTCGCCGATCGCGCCGCCGCGACGGTGCCAGCCCTTGTGACCGTGCGTGGAAGGACCACCGCCGAAATGATGCCGCTTCATCACGCCTTCAAAGCCCTGGCCTTTCGTGACCCCAATCGCGTCCACAAAATCGCCGGGCGCGAACAGCGTCGGGCCGACGAGATCGCCGGGCTTTACTTCCTTCGAGAAATTCCGGAATTCCTTGATCTTCATCACGCCGACGAGCGCGGTTTTATCGCCCTTGTCGCGGGCTTTTTCCGCCGCCGCCTTGTCGAGCGCGCCGTATTTGACGAGATGGCCGAGCGCGGGCTTCGCAATGCGCTGCGGCTTCTGGCTGCCGAAGCCGAGTTGCACGGCGTTGTAGCCGTCCTTGCCCGCCTGCGATTTCACCTGCAACACGCGGTTGGGGCCGGCGAGCACGACGGTGACGGGAATCAAAGCGCCGCTCGCGTTATAGACGCGAGCGCTTCCGAGTTTTTTTCCTAAAAGTCCAAGTGGCATGGTATTCTCCTTGAATCAAATCTTGATGGTGATGTCCACGCCGGCGGGCAAATTGAGCTTCTTCAATTCGTCCACGGTCTTGGCGGTCGGATCGAGGATGTCAATCAGCCGCTTGTGGGTGCGTTGCTCGAAAGTTTCCTGCGACTTCTTGTCCGCGTGCGGCGAGCGCTGGACGGTGAAGCGCTCGATGCGGGTCGGCAGCGGGATTGGCCCGGCGACGCGCGCGCCGGTGCGTTTGACGGTGTCGGCGATTTCGCGGGCCGACTGGTCTATGACCCGGTGGTCATAAGCCTTGAGACGGATTCTGATGCGTTGTGCAGCCATACAAAGAACAATTGTCTGTTAATGGTTTAATTTACATTGGTCGCTTCAATTCTTGAAAGCGGACGCGGAGTATAGCAGCTGAATACCGCCATGCAACATATTTTTAGAAAATTTTGGTTGTCACCCGGACGCCGGTTCCCGTCTGCCAAAAAAGGCGCGGCCCGAAAGCCGCGCCCGTGTTTCCTGCCACCGCCGCCTTTGTCCTCTCCGCCTCAACCGGGGAGGATTCAAGGTGAGGTGTCGGCGTTTTAAATTGGCGTTCCGCCCTCCGTCCCGCTCTCCTTCTCCGCTTCCGATGGGGAACCGTTTGGGGAAACGATGAAAGGAGTTCGGCAGAGCCGAAAGCCCGCACCGGGCCGAAAACGCGGGAACGAGTGAGTCAACGTGACCGCAGGCCGGATGAGGTGCAGCGCAGAAATTTCCAACCATCGCACCGAGGGAGGAGGTGTCTAAGCCGAATACTTCTTTTTGCCAAAAACTTTTCGGATGAAATGGCGCGAGAAACAATTTGCCGGACGGCCAGTTCAAGTTCTTCCGATGATTTCCCGCCGCCTTCGCTCATACTCCTGGCCAGCATCGCCCGGATTTCCTGAAAGAATCACACTTCATCGCGAATCTCCAAAGCCAGGTCATGCGACAAGACCGGCGAAGAAAGCTTTTCAACTAAAATCCGCGCCCCCTCATCCAATATCGTTTTCGAGCACGATGCGGTAACGCGCCTTTCCCGCGCGCAAATGTTCCAACGCCTCGTTCACCCGCGACATCGGGAATTTTTCGATGGTCGGCGCAATGTCATGACGCGCGCAAAACGCCAGCATCTTCGCCGTCGTGGCCGGGCTCCCAAGCGGCGAACCGGAAATCGCCTTCTGCCCGGTCAGCAAAGTGAAGGCGGGCACCGGAATCGGTTCCGGCACCGCGCCCACCACATGCAACCGGCCCTTGGGCGCGAGCGCGCCCAAGATGGCGTTCCAGTCCAGCGTCGCATTCGCGGTCACCAAAATGAAATCCAGCGAGCCCGCCAGCTTTTGCATCTGCGCGGAATCGCGCGAATTGACCGTGTCATGCGCGCCGAATTTTAGGGCGTCCTGGCGCTTGGCGTCGCTGGAAGTGAACGCCACCACCTCGCAGCCCCATTTGTTCAGGAACTGCAAAGCCATGTGGCCGAGGCCGCCGATGCCGATCACGCCCACGCGCTGGGTCGGCTGCACGCCGCACTGCACGATCGGGTTGAACACCGTGATGCCTCCGCAGAACAATGGCCCAGCCTTGGCGGTGTCAATCGCCGCGGGCAGCGGACTCGCCCAGAGCCAGTTGCAGCGCACGCGATCGGCAAAGCCCCCGAACCGGCCGATCATGGTCTGCTCCACCGTGGCGCACAAATTATGGTCGCCCGACAGGCATTGCGGGCAGTGCAGGCAACTTGCCGAAAACCAGCCCAGCCCCACCCGGTCGCCCACCTTCACCCGCTTCACCTGGTCGCCGGCGGCGACCACCGTCCCCACCACCTCATGCCCGGCCACAAACGGATAGGTGGAAAAGCCCCATTCATTGTCCAGCATTGAAAGGTCGGAATGACAGACCCCGCAGTGGCTGACCTTGATCTCCACCTGCTCGCCGCCGAGCGAGCCGGGATCGAACTCGAAGGGGGTGAGCGGCTGACCTTTGGCGGTGGCGGCGTAGGCTTTGAATTTCGCGCTCATATTTTTTCCGGTAAATTTGCATCGAACCGCAGCCCTTGCAAGCGCGGAAAAGTTAAATCGGCCTGGTTCTAAAATTCTCTTTTGAGTCGCACTGAAAACACATGAAAGCAGGTGACGGCGGCCGGCAATGCTAGGGCGGGCTGCAATTATAATTGCATGGCCAACCCTCCAAGGCGGCCAAAGGTTTACCGGCGCGTCTTCGCTGACCTGGTATTAAATCCGCTATTACGCTATTGTTTCAGCCGAAAAAATAAATTCCCCGGCGTCGGCGGGATGGTAACGCTATGATTCGTGCCGCTGCTGGTGGCAATGGCGTAACTGGCTGTTCCCCAACCCGTGCCCGTCAAATTAGAATTGGTCTGGACCACGATGTTGGTCGCCGGCGATGACCAGGAAATAACCAGGTTATTTGGGCCGCTGAATGTCGCGCCCAGCTTCAGTGGCGTGGATGGCACGGGAAATCCAATCGTATTGATCAACACCGTCAGCGCGCCGCTCAGACTCGTGACAATCAAATCCGGCCTGCCATCGTTGTTGACATCCGCCGCCGTGATGAAGGTCGGTGTGGTGTTGTCGTCGAACTGGCTGTCCACGGTGATCGTGGCATAAAGGCCAAAAATGCCGCTGCCATTGTTGGTCAGCATCGTCACCGTGCCGGCAAATTCATTGGCGCAGACCAAATCCACTTTGCCGTCGCCATCGAGATCTGCGGCGATGACGGAAATCGGATCGGCACCCGCGGGGAGAGTGGCGTTGAAGCCAAAACCGCCGCTGCCATTATTGGTGTTAACCGTCAGTGTGCCGGCGTATAAATCCGCGCTTATCAAATCCACCTTGTGGTCGCCGTTTACGTCCGCCCGTGATGCAAAACGGACCATAACCCACCGACAGCGTGGCATTGGAGCCAAAGTTGCCGCTGCCATCATTCGTCATCACCGTGAGCGTGCCGGGACTGGTGCCACTCGCACAGATCAAATCCTGTTTATGGTCGCCATTGACATCCGCCGCCACGGCCCACACCACCTTGCTGCCCACATTGACCGGCGCATTAGAGCCAAACACGCCGCTACCATTGTTCGTCAATACCGTGAGCGTGGTGCTACCGTTGTTCACGCAGATCAAATCCGGTTTGCCATCGCCGTTGATATCCGCCGCCACGATGCAGGTCGGATCCAGATCCCCGGCATTGATGTCCGAGACATAAGTGGTGGGCATGAAGGTCAGGCTTTGCGCGCAGGCTGAATTGACCGTGATAAAGCAACCACAGACGAAAGCCCCGACAAGCGCGAGAATGTTCCTTTTCATTTGATATTTCTCCTTTGGTTTCCTCCCCCCTGACCAGCATAGCTCTATGCTGTGAAACTATAGCATTTCACATTTACATTGGCAGTATAGGGGGTAAGCTGTGGGGATGAAAGCCTACACGTTGGATTTGCGCGAGCGGGTGGTGAAGTTTGTGGCTGGGGGCGGCACGCGGGCCCAGG
>Ga0302320_10008431_pt1 | contig 22440 bp, 28 predicted proteins | sample Bog_T0_3_FD_202130 | JGI IMG/M metagenome (GOLD analysis project Ga0302320, IMG submission 202130) | Peat permafrost microbial communities from Stordalen Mire near Abisko, Sweden - Bog_T0_3 | ecosystem: Environmental > Terrestrial > Soil > Wetlands > Peat | place: Sweden: Abisko, Stordalen Mire... | reverse complement strand
AACCTCTCGCGCAAATCGAGAGGCACTCTTACAGTGAAGTGGGCTGGATCTCGAGACAAAACCTTCTCGCCCTCCGGTCGAGGCAGAACTTTTTTCTTGACATTCCTTTTTATAGAACGTTTTGACCTTTTGACCTGTCGATGCGTTGGTATTGCGACGAAAATGCTTACCCCGATATCCCCATCCTGAAGCGAGCCAAAGCCGAGTACGCGAAGCTGCAATAGCGCCCTCTTGCTTTGGAGTCGAGTTCTTGGGTGTAAACTTCGACCAGTTTGTGCGGGCGAGGCTGGAGGTGCACGGGTATGACTAAGAGAAAACACGACTCTCCAGAAGCTCTGGATGCGAGCCTGCTGCCCAAGCCGCGCAAGCTTATTCCGCACGCATTCGTGCTTGATGCGATTGCCACACTATCGCCATACACCCGTCCGATGTTTGGCTGCCTTGCAATCTATGTAAAAGACAACATCGTGTTGATCCTGCGGGATAAGCCTACGAACACTGCGGACAACGGCGTATGGCTCGCCACTACTCAAGGACACCACCAGAGTTTGCGGCGCGAGTTTCCAAACATGCGGTCGATTCAAGTATTGGGCAAACAGGTAACGGGCTGGCAAGTCCTACCAGTCGATGCGCCTGACTTTGAATCAGCGGCACTGCGAGCATGCGAGCTTGTGCTGGCTGGAGACCCTCGGATCGGCAAAATTCCGGGCGCACGAACGTCGAAGTCCGGAACAAAAGCCGCTCGAAGATCGCCGAAGCATGTCAAAACCCCGAAGAAACACGGGAGCACAATTGACTTCGACGCTGTACGGAAGATCGGCTTGGCTTTGCCCGGCGTGGAGGCGAGCACTGCCTACGGGTCACCCGCGCTCAAGATTCGTGGAAAACTGCTGGCGTGCGTGCCTACTCATCGTTCGGCTGAGCCGGGTTCGCTTGCCGTTCGCGTCGGTTTCGACGACCGCGCCGAACTGCTCGCAGCCGCTCCCGATCTTTACTACGTGACCGATCACTATCTCGGCTACAGCGCCGTGCTGGTTCGCCTTTCCCGCGTTACACCCGATGTCCTGCGGGACTTGCTTGGCATGGCTCACAAGTTTGTGACCGCGTCTGACGCAGGCCGTTCGTCATCTCGCAACCGCCGCAAGCCTGTCTGATTCTGGCTGGCTTCCGAGCAATCCGAGAGCGACAGACCTTATATTGCTACGACAGGCATTGACGTTGGGGAGAGGAAGCATGACCGTCGCATCCACTACGAGCGTTAACGTCAAGCAGGCGGTGCCCTTTTTCTGCGTGACCAACATGGAAGCCTCGCTGCGGTTCTATGTTGACGGGCTTGGCTTCAAAATGAAGCACCGGTGGATTCCGAATCGTGAGGAGGACAAGCCAGACGGTAGGATTCGTTGGTGCTGGCTTGAGCTTGGGGATGCCGCCATCATGCTTCAGGAGTTCTTGCCGGAGCACCAACCGAAGGAGACGCTGGGCACTGGAGCATCGGTCTCTTTCATGTGCGAAGATGCGCTGGCGCTCTATCGCGAGTTCAAATCACGTGGAATTCAGACGCGGAAACGCTCATTCGTTGGCAATCGTCTTTGGGTAGGGCCGCTCACCGATCCCGATGGCTACCGCATTGAGTTCGCAAGCCCAACCGATGTGCCAGAGGAAAGCGAACTAGCAGAATAGCAGCGGAAACATAGGAGGCACCATGCGTCGAGAGCGGGCACTGAAGATCGTGTTGGTGGTGGTGGGACTGTTGTTTACAGCAGGAGTTATTCCGCTGACAATGTTTTTCTCGCGAGAGCCTGCGGTGCCCATGATAATGAGCATCTATGTCACACTCGGAATTTTCTTGCTGCTGGCGGTGCGTGACCCAGCGGCGAACCGCAGCCTCATCGCCTTCGGCGGATGGGCAAATATCGCGCATGCCGGAGTAATGACAGCGCAGGAATGCCGGAATGTGATCGAGCGCCGAGAACTCGCGGGAGTGGTTGTGTTCGCAATCGTCGGTGTAGTGCTGGTCGCACTGGCTCCGGCAAAGAAGTCAGTGGAGCGAGCATCGGCAGCCGCTACGTAGGCTCGCACCTTGCGAAAACGCCGACCACCGACATTCCCATCCTGAAGTGAGCCAAAGCCGAGTACGCGAAGTTGCAGTGGGCGTCACGCGCTCCATAGAATGATCGCAATGATTCCCTCACCAAAGTGCGTTATCCTGCTTTCCTGCTTCGCGGTTGCCTTGGGGGTTGTGACTGATACTATGGCGCAGGCTCGCCCGCCGCAAATTCTAGAGGTTTCTCGCGACTACCTGAAGCCGGATGCTGTGGCAGCGAATCGCAAGCTTGAGAGACGGGCTGAAGACCTCTGTCGAACGCTCGGCTTTACTCATCCTTATCTGACCATCGAGTCTGTCTCCGGACCTACGGAGATGTGGTACCTCAATGGGTTCGACTCGGAAGCCGAAGTGGAGAAGCTCAGGGAGGCGTATCAGCAGAATACCAAATTACTGGCGGCTCTGGACGACATTACGCGGCAAAAAGTGCCGCTTAAGCGTTTGGAGTCCACCGACGAATTTGTGAACTATCGTCCGGATTTGAGTCGTGGCGATCCGTGGATCATCGGTCTGGGACAGTTCTTTGTAATCGTATTGTTCGATGGCGATCCGCCGATGAATGGCACGGTTTTTGAAATGAAGGACGGCAGCAGGATGCTGGTGCGAACGACGCAAAGTTCTTCTGAAGCACACGCCCTCGCTGTGTCGGCAGGTTTAACCGCGAGGGTCTTTCGGTCATTTTTCTATTTCCGACCACAAGGTCCCTCGTGATTGACCTTTCCCTCCGGCCCGACCTACCATTCCCGTCATGGGTGAGCAGGCGGTCGAGGACATAGCTGAAAACCCTATCGAGAAGCCCGGCGCAAACACGGCCCACCGGGTACTCTACGACGGGCAGTGCGAGATTTGTCAGGGTTGCGTGTCGTGGCTTAAAGCCCTCGACCGCGAGAATAAGACGATCTGTCTGCCCATCAGCGTAGAGGTTCTTTCAGCGGTCGATTCCCGACTCCAGATGGATGAATGCCTGCGACAGTTGCATGTCGTCACCCCCACAAGCGAAATCCATGTCGGCTGGGATGCCGTCGCTTGCTTGGCGCGTTTGTTCCCGTCTACATGGCTCATCGGCGCACTGGGACAGCGCTTCCCGTTTCGCAGTGCAGGACGGTTCTTCTACGGCTTCGTCGCCAAAAATAGATATTCTCTCAGCAAGTGTCGGGGAGGCGCGTGCCGGGTTGCAAAACCAGAAGCGGTGCGACGGAAGGCTAAGCTGGGAGCGTTTTGGTCGTGCTACACGCTGGGTTTCTTCATTCGGGTGCCGCTCGTCCTGTGGGCGGGTATCAAGGCTGCGGGGCAACGAGCGAACATCTTTGCTCGGACGTACCACAAGCGACTTGATCTGCCGAATGGCAAGCTCACGATTCTGTTTCTGAACGGGATGCTGCCCAACACCGTCCCGTTGTTGTTCGGGGAATTGTTCACGGCGATCATTTACGACGGGATCGCCATCGATCCGGGCTCGCCCAAGATGCGATGGTCTCTTGCCCGTCACCTTCGGCAGGTGAAGCCGAAAATCACAAAAGTCGTCGCTACTCATGCCCACGAAGAACACGTCGGAAACCTGAATTGGCTGGCCGAAGTTACTGGTGCTCCTGTCTACGTTTCGGAGATGACCGCCCGGTTCCTGACTCCCTTCAAGAGGCTTCCGTGGGTACGGGCCACAATAATCGGACAGCCTCCAGATTTGAAGCAGCCGTACCATCTGTTAGGCGAGACCATCGACACCGAATCTGGCTACTTGCAGGTGATCGAGACCCCCGGACATTGCGACGATCACATCGCGCTCTATGACCCCAAGGAGAAAGTGCTGTTGGCAGGCGATGCGTTCATGGGAAGCTACTTTGCAACCCCCAATCCAGATGTGGACAGCCGCAAGTGGCTCGTCAGTCTCGAACGGTTGATGGAACTCGACATCGAGATACTAGTCGAAGGGCATGGGCACATCCATACTTTGCGGACTGACATTCCGGATTTCCCCGGTGTGGTAATTCGTGAAGACCCCAAAGTCGCCATATCGCAGAAGTTGGCCTACATGCGATGGCTAAGAGAACAGATCGAAGCTGGGTTTCAAGAAGGGCTTCCGGTGCGCGTCATCGAGGCAAGTTGTTTTCCATGGGGACGCCGCACTTCATGGGAGAGTTGCGCGACCGACGAGTGCATTCGCCTCCTGAGTCTCGGTCACTTTTCTCGTACCGAACTGGTTCGCAGCTTCGTCCGCACCGATGGCGAGCAGCTTCCAACTGTCTACGAAGTCCGCATCTCCGGAGGAGAGTGATCTCCGTGCCGCTGACCGAAACGAAAGAGACCACCCCTGAAGTTCGACAGCACTCCTCGTGGATCGGCTGGGTTCCGATCTTGGTGTTGCCTCCTACGGCAGTCACTTGCCGCAATCTGCTGCCGCCTTGGGTGTTCATGTGGGCTCTTTCGTTCGCCATCTATCTCAGCCTGAAGTGGCTGACATGGTGGAGGGCGCGATCACGAATTGCTCATTCAGCATGGCGCTCAGCAGCTTATCTTTTAGGTTGGCCGGGAATGGACGCAGAAGCTTTCTTGAATGCGAATCGGCGCGTACCGAGGCCAGCGCCCCCGACATGGCTGTTGGCGACCTTGGAAACGATTCTCGGTGCGACCCTGCTTTGGGTGGTAGCACGGTCCGTTCCGCAGGGAGAACCCCTTCTGCGCGGGTGGGTGGGAATGCTGGCTCTCATCCTTCTGCTGCACTTCGGCACTTTCCAAATCATCGCGCTGCTCTGGCAAAGCGTGGGCGTCAACGCAAAAGCCATCATGTCTGCGCCACTCCGTTCCACGTCCCTTGGGGAGTTTTGGGGAAAGCGTTGGAACCTCGGTTTCCGCCAGCTTTCTCATGAGTTGATTTTCCGCCCGTTGCATCGAAGGCTGGGCGCGGACGCGGCTGGGTTCTTGGTGTTCGCGGTTTCTGGTCTGATCCACGACCTCGTGATCTCGCTGTCCGCTCGCGGGGGCTATGGTCTCCCCACACTCTATTTCGTGCTGCAAGGTATGGGGATGACTATCGAGCACTCGCGGTTTGGCAAGAGGCTTGGCCTTGGACAGGGAGTGCGTGGCTGGTGTTTCATGATGGTGCTCCTTGCGGCACCTGTGTTTTGGCTCTTTCACCCATGGTTTGTGCTGCGTGTGATACTTCCTTTCATGCAGGCGATCCACGCCCTATGACAAATTCACTCGCAGAGCGATTCTTCGACTTCGACCTATGGCTGGTTGGCGCTGCGCATTTCGTGATCCTGTTCGCTAGCTTTCAAGTGCCATACCGACTGGGGTGGAAACGGGACTTGCGACAGTTGATGCCCTTCAACCGAAAACTGCTGTGGGTGCAGAGTGGATTTACGGTGTTGACGATCATTGCTTTTGGCACTCTGACGTTGGTATTGCACATGGAAATGCTTCGGGGCGAGCGTGCTGCGTTGGGACTTGCCTGCTTCATCGGGATTTACTGGACTACTCGGATTCTCGTGGACGCTCTTTACTTTTCTCACGAGGATTGGCCCAAAGGAACAGCATTTGTTGTGGGACACGTCCTCCTGACCCTTCTGTTTCTTGCGCTTGCGGCAAGCTACCTCGGACTATTTATCTGGAACGTGTGGCTGCGACGAAATAGTTGAGGAGAAAACCGCTGATTACCACGGGCATCATCTTGTTTCTGGCAATGCTGCTGGCTCCGATCCTCCTGATCCGGTTCCGCAAACGCTGGGTGGCAGCCTTCAATCTTGCGGTTACGAATCGGGTCACGAGCCGATTCGCGGACCGATTGCCGGGCTTCGGTATCCTCACACACGTCGGACGAAAATCAGGCAAGGTCTACCGGACGCCAGTCAATGTTTTTCGAGCACCAGAGGGATTCCTCATTGCGCTCACCTACGGACGAGAAAGCGAATGGGTGAAGAATGTGATGACCTCTGGGGGATGCCACCTTGAGACTCGCGGCGTGCGGCGCTTACTTTCCGCACCAACCATCGTGCACGATCCCACTCGGAGGCGGTTTCCACTTCCTGTGCGGATCGTCCTGCGGCTGATTGGTGCGACCGATTTCATGCAGCTTTCAACCTCTCGTGCACAAGGGTAGGGTTTACTTGTCGTACATCTCGTAATGGATGGAGCACGGCTCTAGCTCCAGCAGGAAATCTTTGTCGAAATCGTAGTATTTCGCCACGCTGATGTCGTCTCCTGCGAAGGCGCGGATCGCCTCGTCGGACTCCCAAAACGTGACCATCAAGAAATGTGCGGTATCGCCCTCCACACGGCGCAGGGCGTATGCGCCCTTGTTGCCGGGAGTCGAGCGGTAATCGGGAATCGCAATGGTTCGCATCAGGTTTAGGTACTCGTCGCTTTTGGCTGCGGGGGTCGCACCATGCCAGATTCGGGTAACCATATGGGACTCCGTTGCGGTGTCGTTTGCTTCCAGAACACTTTAGATGTCGCAACCGGGCGCTTGCACTCGCGACCCCAGTCAAAGATTGAAACCTGAGCCTTGCGACCGCTGCGCTCGGGATGCTCTGCTAGCCTATCGTCATGCAGAATCCCGTCAAAGAACGCATCGTAAAATTGCGAGATGAAATAGCGCAACTCAGTGAAGCGAACCGCCTGTACTTGCAGAGCGGGAAGAGCAAACCCGGCGCAGTGGGGGATCACGAACGTCGGCTTCAAAGATTGCAGGAAATCATGGACGAGTTGGTGGCGCTCACCGACTGGAAAAAGCTATGAATCTCGCTTGTGCCCGATCAGTTTCCGCCGTCTGCTCCCCCGACTCTGGATTGTTTCGGGGCATGGATCACGAATCGGATCGACCGATCCGCGCTTCCGACGCGATGGTTCTAGTGCTACGCCACCGCCAATTTAGGTCCGGCCTTTGTAAAGGCATCCATCGTCTGGGTCAACTGTGCATCCACTTCGTCGGCAATGATCATGACATCCGGCAACAGCAAGCTGAAATCCAGCATGCTCAGATTGTCGTGCAAGGTTCCAAAGATGGTTACTTGAAGGATTCGTGATTCATGGATCAGCATGGCGGAAGAATAGCCTTGCTTTCGTCGGAGCTTGCCATGGGCGACGGCGGCGAAGGATGCGATGGCATCGCTGTCTTTATCGGGCAACTTGGGTATGCCCAAACGTACTACCAGATCGTCAATCAGCTTCGGAAGATGTCCGGTGCGTTCCTCGTCGCTGAGACGAAGGTGGTTGAGTTCACGAGTCTTTTTTGTTCGTGTCAACCAATCTGCGATCAGAGGAGTCTTACAGCGGGTCAGGATTGCGGCCACGCTCTCTATGCCTGCAGGTCGTGATTTATCTTTTGCCAGCTTAGCCGTTTGCACGGTCGGCACTCTGATTGGACCAGCCATCTAACACCACTTTCATGTGACGAATTAAGGACAGAATAGTCCCTGAACTCCTCTCAAGACTGATCAATTCCGAACAAGAGAGATTATTTCGCAAGAACGGCGGAATTTCGTCTGCTGACCTATCGCCCCAGCGTCCGACCGAGGGCCGTGCTACGCTGCTGCGGCCTTCTCCCCGACAGCCATGTAGCTCTGCATCGCCTGTGTCAACTGCGAATCCACTTCATCCGCTATCGTCATCACATCGGGCAAGAGGAGGCTGAAATCCAAAGCACTCAGATTCTTCTGCAAAGTCCCGAACAGGGTGACTTGAAGTATTCGTGAGTCGTGTACCAGCATCGCAGGCGAATAGCCTTGCAACTTTCTCATCTTCCCATGGGCGACGGCAGCGGCGGAACAGATAGAATCGCTTTCCTCTCCCGGGACGTTCGGCGCTCTCAGACGCAGAATCAGGTCTTCAATCAGCTTCGGAAGATATCCAGTACGCTCTTGGTCGCTAAGAGAAACGTAGTTGAGTTCTTTACTCTTTTTCACCTTCGCTAGCCAATCTTCGACGATCTCGTTAGTGCAACGCTCCAATATCGCCGCCACTCTTTCCTTTGGCGTCGGGGTGGCGAGTTTGCGAGTGATCAGCTTATCGTGGACGAGATCAGCCAGCGTCTTGGTCTCGAATGGCTTCACGATAATTTCATCCGCTTCCAGAAGGATGGCTTCCATGGCACTCTTCACGTCGGGGAATCCGCTGACCAGCAGCGTAAGTGCCCTCGGTTGGATATGGCGCATCGCGGTAATTACTGCAAAGCCGTCGCTGGGGTTGGGCATGTGGAGATCAGTGATCAGGACATCGAAGCTCTCAGTCGTGATCAGTTTCAGAGCATCGGTCACGTTCGCGGCAGAGACCACCTCGAAACCCTTGCTTTCGAGGGTGGCGGTCATCATATCGCGAACGCCATCGTCGTCATCCACAAGCAGGACCCGATGGGAATCTGATATTTTCGTTTGGGTCATAGCGAAACTGCCCCCATCATCAACTGTTAGGAGTGTGACTTAGGTCTTGCACGCAAGAATGTATAACATTGACCAGTTATTGAAATTGTTCTTGGGTAACCTGTCTGAGGTTGAACAGTTGGGGATGTGGTCAGGGGTTAATGGCGAAATCTCCCGCCATTCGGGACGCTCAAGGCTGCTTCCATCCCATGTTCGTGTCGATGAACCTTCAGGCCGGACTCATCAAGAGTCCGGCTTTTTTGCGTCGTAGCTCTGATTGACAACTTGCTGAGAGTAGAAGCGTATGCTGATCTTGCACACAAGAGAGTTGAAAATACGTAATGTCAGTCAGCAGCGTTTCTTCTTCTTCCCATCGCATCGGCATCCTGATGTCCGACGAGGGGCGCTTCGTGTCGTGTATCGATTGCCATCTAAGTCTAAGGTTTCCCGCTGGAGCAAATTACCACACCATTGAGAAGCAGTTCGAGTCTCATTCGTGCAGTTTTCCAATCCCATCGAACCATGATGCGCTCGTGGAGAGCGCACACCACCACTAACGCGAATGGGTGATCACCGATTCGGTGTCGAGAAGAGCGCGGTACCCGTCGCTTTTGGCTGCTGGGGGTTGCGCCATGCCAGATGCGGGCGATCATCGGGAACTCCTTGCGTGTCGTTTGCGTCCAGAATTTCTAGATGTCGCAACTGGAAGGTTGCACTCACGAACCCGGTCTCGTCAGCGATAGCCGATGAGCCGCATCACGAGAACTAGGAGGGCCAGACCAATCGCAGCAATGCCGTTGGCCCGAATCCAATGACAGCTTGCCGTCCAAGGAAACATCAGGGTTTCGAAGAGTGGCATGAATTTATCTGGCCATAGGAGTGCTGCCAGTCCGAACGCCAGACCAAGTTGGACACCAGCGCACAGCACGAAAGTATTCACGGTAGGGATTCCAATGTGAGAACTCTCTTTTTCATTGGAACGTGATCAGGGCATTAATGGAAAGTTACGAAGGGTTTAGCTCAGCCAAGATCATTTTCTTCTTGCCGTCGTCATGAGTGAAGCCCCGTGGCATCGCTGTGTGCCTGATGTCGCCCCCGGTGTTGAACCAAGTGGGCCAATGCTCGACCAACTGTTGCTCCAGTCCCTTGTGCATTTGCCGGGCTACCCTCGACCTGCAACGACGGCAAGGGGTTGCTCCAGCGACGGCTGGCATCGGACTTCACTGTGTTTGCGTGATTGCGTGCGCGTGAACACTCCTCCGCACACCGCACATTCGCGTAGGCTCATGGGGCTATAAGGAAGATCGCCATTGGTGAAACTCACGATGAAAGACTTGCCGACTCGGTCATTCATCGTCTTGAGTCACCCTCTACAGCCGAGAACGCCGCAAGGTTTCCAACCGAGGACAACGCTGCGGCAGGGGAATTCCCGTTTGCCTCTTTCATCAAGCGGCACACACTCGCCCGACTGATTGAATGTTTCCGCGCCACGAGCGTCAGCGACATCCCGGAGCGACGATCAATGACAACCTGCTCCCGATTGATGTCCAGCCGCGATCTGCCGATTTGTCTTCCCTCCAATTTTGCCCTTCTCATTCCGCTTTTGACACGCTCCACCACGAGTGACCTTTCCAGTTCCGCAATTGCCGAAATGATCGTCACGAAAAGACGACCCATCGGACCTCCCGTCGCCACTCCCTCCCTGTGGCTGACAAACTCAATCCCCAGACTGTCGAGTTCGTCAACTATTTGCAAGAAGTTCCGAGTGCTCCTCGCAATGCGGTCGAAAGCGGCGACCAGCACCACAGAAAACTTCTTCCGCCGTGCATCCGCCATTAGGGCATCAAGCCCCGGACGGCGTGCCTTCTTTCCGCAAACACCGCGATCTTCGTATTCGTGTACAACCTCGAAGCCTCTTTGTGCCGACAACGCTCGAAGATCGTACAACTGAGATTCGACGTGCTGGTCGGGCGTTGAAACTCTGACATAGATCGCGGCTGTCTTCATCGCGTACACGCGGCGTGTGAAGCGCACTGTCCCGTCAGCTCCGCCGGGGTTCAGGGCGAGTTAAACCAGCGCCACGGACGTGCGACCCCAGCGTAGGTGCCGCTGGGGTTTTTCTTGGTGGATTCTCCCTACCATTTTTCCTCTCCAGAACGTGTCAGATCGGACGTAACGGAGGCACGAAAAGGCTCAAGTTACGCAAAACACTGCAACTTACTGATACCATTCGTGGCGGGAAATGGATTCAAGAAAATCCCCCTCCCGGCACCAGACGGCCCGTTGCGGCACAACCGGGAGTCAGAGCGTTTCAAGTACTCGTGCGATCACGAAGAAGCGCTGGCAGCTGCAACCGATACTCCGCGCTGCTTTCGGAGCTCCGTCAGAAACGAATCGGCCCCCAGCCCGGCATGACTGCGGAAAAGATCAAGCAGCGGATCCTCGCTTTCACTCGATCCCGCTGCGGTCCGTGGATGCTGCCCAATCTCAGTTTCCAAACCCTCGGGTTCCACCAGCATCTCCGGCAGCCCTTCGGGATTCTCCGTCAGCCTATTCAGAAACTTTTCCAGCAGCGCGCGATGCTCCGGCGTGGTCTGGGTGAATTCCACGCCCATTCCCTTATCCGGATGCATGATGCGAACCACTCCTTCGGATCGCAGTTCCACTCCGGGGGCGCGCATCGAGAGCGTCACCCGAGTCGAAACTGGGAAGGGCGAAGGAATATCGAGGTAGCAACCCCCCAAACTCAAATCCGTAAGCTGGCAGCGCACCGGCGGATCGTCCTTCTCTCCCTCCGGAGAATTGCGGCCGAGCCATTCGCGCAACGTACGCACCAGCTCTGTCGATGGATCCTGGAAGCGCAGCCCCGCCTGTGTCCCCGTTCCTTCCCATGCAAACTCCGCCGCCACATCGAGACGCTTCTCCGAACCCGGCAGCGTAAACATGAGTTGCCAGCGCCCCCGCAGCTTGCTGCGCCGGGGCAGGCTGATCGCCAAACCACCTTCCCCCACATCGGTCGTATGCACCTTGAAGTGGGCGTCGGAGTCGACGCTCGACATCTCCACGGGAAAGCGCACGGCAACCCGGAAGTTGCGCCGCCGCTCTCTCTTCATCAGCGCCCGCGCCGCCCGAAAACTTGACTTGGCGCGCTCCACCGACACCGGCTTATAGAGGATGAAGTGCGCTCCAATCTCGAAGGCTGATCGCAGTCCGATATCGGGATCCAGAATCGCCACCGCTACCGCCCGCTTGTTGCAGGGCGCGGTCCGCGCCGCGCGCAGCACATCCGCTGCCCCAGGTCCGGCGCAATCCACGATGATGGCCTCAAACCGCTCCCGCGTCAGACGCCGCAGAGCCTCTTCCGCACTCGTGCAATGTTCCACACCGATATCCAGGTCGCCCAAAGTGCGGCGCAGCACGCGCACGATCTTCTCATCCGCACACAGCAGCAGTGACTTCAGATTCATAGCGAGGTCTTAGGTTCTTTCCCGCATCGCGATTTTTACTACGCCGGTGGGCCGCAGCGGCGTGCTCTTCTGGTCTTACCGCCGCAGAAGAGGTCGTGCCTCCAATGTAAGCCTGCCCCAATGCCTGATCAATAACGCACTCTCGCCTGAGGTTACGCCTGTAACCTCTCACTCGACCTTCCCCGGCGACAGTCCCAGAACGGGAAGCCCCGAAGGTCCCCTCTTTCACGCTCTCCATCGCCTAAGCGCACTCAATACAATCATTTAGAAGGTATCTGCTACGGTTAGCCGGACAAAAATGCGATTGACTTCCCCCCTATCTTCGCCTAACATACTGAGTCTCCGATCAGCTTTTGGGACCACAGGGAAGCCTTTGCTACGCTTGGCTGTCCGCGGCCGCATTCGTTTCCTTGAATCCCCGGAGCCCCCGGAGAATCATATAGATAGACCAGTTTACGAGTGCGGAGTTCATCCCCCATTTCTACGAAAGGCATTTTTCATGGCAAAGCGACGCGGAAATCCAAACTGGGGTAAGCCTGAGCCCATCGGGCCGGTCGTCCCCACCATTACCGAGTTCGAACAGGTGGTGCGCGAATACAAGCTCACCCCTGACCAATATCTACGCTCGACTCGTCTGCGGGAGTGGGCACGGCGCAACAAGAATTCGAAATACATTCCCGAGCCTCTTCTCGAAGCTTGGGGATTTGAGATTGAGTCCACGCTATAAACTCATATCTAACAAGCACCTCCAAGGGTCGCTCTAAGCGACCCTTTACTTTTTTCTGCCGGCTTATCGTAGCGCCGCCCTCTCGGCGGCATGGTGGCGCTAGTTCGGGACACCCCGGTTTTGCGTGTTGTAGCGCCGCCGTCTCGGCGGCACGGTGGCGTTGGTTCGGGACACGCCGGTTTTGCGTGGTCTGGTTTTGGTGGCGCAGCGCTTCCAGCGCCGCGATCAGTCCGCTATCATGGCTGTGGGCTTTAACCCCCGGGGACCTACTCACAACCGATCTCGATCCCGCTCATGCTCAACTGGCTCCAAATTCCTCTCCCTGAGCTGTTCGCCATACTCGCAGCCATAGCCTTCGCCCCCGGCCTGAACGTTTACGCTACCGTAGCCGCCCTCGGGCTGCTCGCCCGCTTCGCACACGTTCCTCTCCCTCCAGCTCTACTATTACTTGAAACCTGGCCCGTAATCATCGCCAGCACGGTCCTCTTTGTCGTCGAGTTCTTTGCCGACAAGATCCCCGCATTCGACCTGGTCTGGAGCGCTCTGCACACATTTGTCCGCGTCCCCATCGCCGCCCTGCTCGCCTACGGAGCCACCCGCCAACTCACTCCCGCGCAGCAATTGCTCGCAGCCTTGCTCGGAGCAGCCATTGCTCTCGCCGCTCACGGAGGAAAAACCGCCCTCCGCGCCGCCGTCACCCCGTCTCCCGAGCCTTTCTCCAACATCACCCTGAGCCTCGGTGAGGATGCTCTCGCCCTGGCCCTCACTTGGCTGGCCACGCGCCATCCTTACGCTGCAGCCGCCTTCGTCTTTGCCTTACTCACCATCATTGTCGTGATGGCCCGGCTGGTGATCCGAGCTTTCCGGGCCCTCTTTCGCGGCGCGGAAAACGAACTTGCCGGTCGTCCCGCATAAGCACCCGCATAACATCTCTGTCCTCTCCGCACCGTCGGAAATGCTTCCCGCTCGTAATGCCGAGTTCCCTTTCGAAGAACAAATCCGGGGGTATTCAGCATGGTTCCCAATTTGGGAACGTCGACTCAACCTCCCCAAGTTCGCCGGAATCCCCCCTCGGTCATTCCGCATCCAATACGGACAAGGCTACAGAGTGTTGCTATGTCAATTTTCGACGAGAAATATCGCGTGGTTGGCATCGAGAGCGATCGCCTGATGGTGCGCGGAGTCCATACCGGCGACGTGCTCACCATCCTCAATCCCGAACCGGCCACGCCTCTTTCGCAAGAAGAATATCCCGTAGGCAAATTGATTGCCCTCACCGATCCTTCCGCCACTACGCTCCTGAATTAAATAGTCGCTCCTCAGTTCCTGCTCCATCTTCACTGACTGCTCGCAAACTTAAGGCCGCGATTCAGACCTGCACGTTATCCTTACGGGTACGTCCCGCCAGGAAGCCCGCGCCGATCATCTATAATCGTCGCAAGGTACTCTTCCACGATGCCATTGTTCCTATACTCTGCCTTTTTCGTCGGCGGCGAAATTCTCGATCTGATTTCCAGCACCGGTCCGGTCGCCAAGTTCGTTCTGATCACTTTGCTGGCTTTCAGCCTTATCTCCTGGGCCATCATCCTCACCAAGTGGAGCTTGCTTCGGCGCGCCCGCATTCAGAGCGGACGCTTCCTTCGCGCTTTCCGCAAGGCCCAGCGTCTGCAGGATATCGCCGCCGTCTCCGAGCAATTTCGTCCCAGCCCGCTGGTCGGCGTCTTCGAAGGCGGATTCCAGGAATATAAGCGCCAACTCGCCGCCCCCGGCGCCACTCTGCGCAGCCTGATTGCCGTTCAGCGCGGTATGCAGATCGGAGCCTCCGAGGAAGTCACCCGCCTCGAACGCAACGTCCCGTGGCTCGCCATCACCGCCGCCGTCACTCCCTTCATCGGTCTCTTCGGCACCGTCTGGGGCATCATCGACGCTTTCCACGGCCTCGGCACCGCCGGCGGCGCAACCCTGCGCGCCGTCGCCCCCGGCATTTCCGAAGCTCTCATCACCACCGCTGCCGGACTCGCCGCCGCCATCCCGGCCGTCATCGCCTACAACCTCATCGTCAATGCCATTCGAGTCTTCGCCGCTCGCAGCGACGATTTCTCCCTCGAAGTCCTCAACGCCATCGAGAGCATCCAACCGCAACCCACAGCCCCATTCCCAGCCGAGGCCAGGCGCTAATGGCTTTTACCTCGTCCAACGGCCGCACTCAGACCGCTCTCGCCGATATCAACATCACGCCCCTGGTCGATGTCGTCCTCGTCCTTCTCATTATCTTCATGGTCACCGCGCCCATCCTCCAGTCCGGCATTGAAGTGAACGTGCCCAAGACTCGCACCGTCAAAGAAATCACCGAAGAACGCACCGTCATCACCATCAACAAGGATCAACGCGTCTTCCTCGGCAACGATGCCGTCAACATCAACCAGATCGCCGCCAAACTTCGCCAGAAGATTCGCGATCCCCACAACCAGTTCATCTTCATCCGCGCCGACGAGAACGTCCCCTTCGGCGCCTTCGCCACCGTCATGGACGCCGTCAAACAATCGGGCATCACCAACGTCAGCATCGTCACTCAGCCCTTGGAAGAAAATGGCGCGAAACGCTGAAATATTTTTCGAACACGATAGCTGGCCGCGCGCCCTCGGCTGGTCCGCGGGTTTTCACCTCGCAGTCACCGCCTTCATCCTGCTCTTCCCCCTCATTTTCAAGGGATCGTCCGGCGAAGGCTGGGGCGCGGGTGGCGGAGGCGAGGCCATGGGCGTAACCCTGGTCAGTTCCGTTCCCTTGCCCGCCACCGCTGCCCCCACGCAGAATGTTCTGGCCAACGAATCCAAGGGCCTCACCAAGTCTCAACCTAAGATTGAAGAGAAGGTTCCCGACGCCATCGAGATCCAGGGCAAGAACGCCAAAATCAAGCCCAAGAAGCCTCCCGCCCCGACCAAAGCAAAGTCCGAACCCGCGCCCGAGGAAGAGACCAACCAGGTGGCCTTCGGCGAAGGTGGCCCCGTCAGTGGTCCTTACGGCACTTTCGCTGCCGGCGGCGCCAAAGGCGGTTTCGGCATCACCGGCGGCGGCGGCGACTTCGGCACCCGCTACGGCTGGTACGTTCAAGTCATCCAGCGCAAAGTCTCCGACAATTGGCTGAAGTATGAAGTCGATCCCCGCATCTCCGGCGCTCAGCGCGTCTACATCACCTTCGACGTCGCCCGCGACGGTCATCCTTACAACGTGCAGGTCGAGCAATCCAGCGGCGTCCCGTCACTCGATCAATCCGCCGTCCGCGCCCTGCAGCGCATCGACACCTTCGGCACCCTCCCGCCCGACTACTCCGGCAGCAAGATCTCGGTGGAGTACTGGTTCGATTACTCCAGGAAATAATTTGCCTACTTATACGCCCGTCGCGGCATCCATAACGTGACACCCGGAAATGTTCATTTTGCGCGAAAGGCAAACACTACCGCGTCCGCCGGATTATTCTTAAGGTTCCACCTTCTGCACAGGAGCGATTGCAACTTGCCAAATAGAACGTATCGGGCTACGATATTGTCGTACGGCGCATGTTTTTTCTGTTATCCGGGTAGCAGCGTCAAACGGATGCAAGACACCCACAGAGATCGCCAAAGAAAAGTCCCGCAGCCTCTCCAGAGCGTCCCCACCGGCGCCAGCCCACTCGGTCGTCTGTCTTCTCTTCTCCTGCTTATTCTCCTGCTCGCCTCCGCTTCCTTCGCGCAGGATTGGGTTCGCACCGGCTCCGGCCTCGGCGTCGACAAAGTCCGCCTCGCCGTTCCCGACTTCAAGCCCTCCAGCGCCGATCCTCTAAACACCGCCCTGCTCAAGACCTTCAACGACACTTTCTGGAACGACCTCGACAACTCCGGCGTCGTCGAACTCGTCTCCAAGAGCTTTTATCCCCTGCAGGTGCCCGGCCTGCCCGCCGAAGTCACCTTCGGAGTCTGGAACTCTCCTCCGCCCAACGCCGCCATGATGGCCTTCGGCAACCTCGCTGTCGCCGCCGGCAAAGTCACCGTCCAGGGCTGGCTTTACGACGTCAAGAACACCGCGTCGCCTCAGGTTCTCGGCAAGCAATATTCGGACGTCCCCACCGACGACGCCACCCGCCTCATCGCCCACAAGTTCGCCGACGAAATCATCTATCGCCTCGGCGGCGGCATCGCCGGCATCTCCGAGAGCAAAATCTTTTTCGTCAGCGACCGCGGCGGCCACAAAGAAATCTGGGGCATGGATTACGACGGCTCCAACCAGCGCCAACTCACTCACGAGGGATCGATCGCTCTTTCTCCCCGCATCTCCCCCGACGGCTCCCGCGTTGCCTTCAGCGCATTAACCAAAACCGGCTGGGACATCCTTATGTACTCTATGGATCTCAACCGTCTGGTCAGCTTCCCTCGCTTCGGCGGCACCAATCTTTCTCCCGCGTGGTCTCCGGATGGAGCGAAGCTCGCCGTCTCCTCCTCCCGCGGCGGCAATTCTCAGATTTATGTTTGCGATGCAAACGGCGCCAACCTCCACCGTATGACCAGCGGAAAAGGCCCCGACGTTTCTCCCGCCTGGAACCGCAAAACCGGCGCCCAGATCGCTTTCGTCAGCGGCAGCACCGGATTGCCTCAGGTCTACACCATGGAAGCCGACGGCACCAACCTGCTGCGTATGACCGATCAGGGCTACGCCGTCTCCCCCAACTGGTCGCCCAACGGACAGTTCCTCACCCTCGCCTGGATTCGCAAGTACGGCCCCGGTGAGCCCGGCTCCTCTGACATCTATCTGATGGATATCGCCAGCAAACAATGGGTCCAGCTCACCCACGATGGCGGACGCAACGATTTTCCCTCGTGGTCGCCCGACGGTCGCCACATCGTCTTTCAGTCCAGCCGGTCCGGCAAGGAAGAAATCTGGGAGATGCTTGCCGATGGCACCAAGCTCCATCAGCTAACTTTTACCGGACGCAACTCTCAACCGAACTGGAGTTGGAAATAAACCGCACTTCGTCTGAACTCGATTTTTTCGGGTTCGCAGGAGGATTAAACGTGAAGAAGGTCAACATGAACAGGAAGAACATCAGCCGGAAGCAGCAAACTTGGAACGCACTCGCCACCGTCGTCGCTCTTACCGCCGTCCTTATGCTCGGCGCTTGCGCGAAGAAGGCAGCTCCCCCACCGCCCCCACCGCCGCCCGCCTCACCGTCTCCCACGGCCGCGATTTCCGTGAGCCCCGATACTATTCAGAAGGGCCAATCCTCCACCCTGACCTGGCAGACCACCAACGCCACCGACGTTTCTATCGACGGCATCGGCGCGGTTCAGCCCAACGGATCGCAGCAAGTCAGCCCCGCCGACTCCACCACGTATCACCTCACGGCCAAAGGTGCCGGCGGTACTCAGGACGCGACCACGCGCCTCACCGTCACGCCTCCTCCCGTCGTGCAAGCTGCGCCGCCTTCGACCTCCGAGGAAGACCTTTTCGGACAGACCATCAAGGATGTTTATTTCGATTACGACAAGTCCGATCTTCGCGGCGATCAGAGCGCTTCCATCCAGTCCGATATGCTTTTCCTCAATCAGCATCCCGGAATCAACTTTACGGTCGAGGGACACTGCGACAATCGCGGCTCCACCGAATACAACCTGGCTCTGGGCGATCAGCGCGCCAGTTCCGTGAAGAATGCCCTGGTCACGGCCGGAATCAGCGCGAGCCGAATCAAAACCATCAGCTACGGCAAGGAAAAACCGTTCTGCATGGAAGACAACGAAGCCTGTTGGCAGCAGAACCGCCGCGGCCACTTCGTCTACCAAAAGTAGGCGTATCGAAGAGTCGGGGCATCGCAAACGCGATGCCCTGGTTCGGGTAGCGCCGCCGCCCCAGTCGGGTAGCGCCGCCGTCTCGGCGGCTGTAGTGGGGGCGTCCCGCCCACACTGACGGTGCCGCGATCCCCGATCTTGCACTTGATTTTGGGTGGCGCAGCGCTTTTAGCGCTGCGATAACTCCCCTATTTCAAGACCGGCTTTAGCCGCTGAGGTGACTCGTTGACGCTGGAAGCTCCCGACCGGATCCTCCGCCCCCATGCCCTTCCATGTTCCCTACTCAAATCTTCACAACCCGCTCCACCCTCAATCCATCTAAAATGGTTTCAGGACATTCGCTTATGACACCACGACGCTGCTCCACCCTTCTCGCTCTGCTTTGCACGCTTTGGCTCGCCGTCACCCCCGCATGGGGCGTCAACAAAGAAACCATCCAGCTCCAGACCCAGGTCCAGCAACTCCAGGAACAGATGACCGCCATGCAGCGCAGCTTCGACGAGCGCATGGGCGTCATGAAAAATCTGGTCGAGCAGGATACCGACGCCGTCAACAAGGTCGCCGCCGCCCTCACCGCGCTGCAAACCACTCTGCAAAAACAGCAGGGAGATTCCGGCACCCGCGTCGACCAACTCTCCGGCCAGATCCAATCTTTGAACGACACGCTCGACGAACTCAAGGCTCGCCTCGCCAAAGTCAGCAAGCAACTCGAAGACCTGCAGGCCTCCCAGCAAAGTCAGGCCGCGCAAACCGCCCAGCAACAGGCGCAGCAGCAGGCTGTCGCTGCAGCCCCGCCGCCCGATGTCCTCTATAACAACGCCTTGCGCGATTACAACGGTGCCAAGAACGATCTCGCCATTCAGGAATTTTCCGACTACGTCAAGTTCTATCCCAACACCGATCTCGCCGGAAACTGCTACTTCTATCTCGGCGAAATTCAATTCCGCCAGGGAAACTATCAGCAAGCCGCCCAGAGCTACGACCAGGTCCTGCAGAACTTTCCCACCGGAAACAAAACCGCTTCCGCTCAGCTCAAAAAAGGTTTTTCGTTAATCGAACTCGGCAAGCAGGATGACGGCGTTCTGGAACTGCGCCACCTCATCCAGCGCTATCCCCACTCCCCGGAAGCTCTGCAAGCGCGCGATCGTCTGCGCAAGCTCGGAGTTTCCTCAACCACTCGCCCCGGCGAGTAATTATGACGATCTACATCCTGTCGCCGTCATCCCGAGCGCGGCCATTTTTCAGGCGGAGCGAGAGCCTGCCCTGAGCGAAGTCGAAGGGGATCTCGCGCGCATTGCCCCATTGGAAGCGGTCGGCGCCTCGTAAACGGTTTTTGAAGGGCTGGGCCTCAGAAGTTGCGGAAAAGCTTAGCATTCGTATCAGGGCACGGCTTAGCATTCGTATCAGGGCACGGCTTAGGTTTCGTATCAGGGCACGGCTTTAGCCGTGCTGCCCACAACCAGGAAAGAAGCGGGCTTTAGCCCCTGAGGGAGCTACCCTCCCTCTGAAACTGCCTTATGAAATAACCTTTTAGGAGATCCACCATGACCAAAATCTCTGACAACGATCCCGACGCCGCTAAAGGCGCCACCGAGGAAGAACACACCCACAACGGCAATACCGGCCTCGCCGGACAACTCGGCCACCGCGACCAGGACCCCATTCTCAAAGACGCCGACACCGACTTCCCCGAACCCGGCAGCAGCCCCGAACACTCCAGTGGCGGCCCCAAGCCAGCCAATGTGAAGAGCAAGAAAAAGAAAACCCGAATCGCCTGACAGCTCCCGAATTAGCCCAGAAGCCGCGCCGAGGTTTCCTCTGTGATCCCCTGTGCCCTCTGCTGTTTAAGCCTTTTTCGCGGCATTCACAACGACCGACTCCACTTCCTTCCCAGCCTCCGCCCGCGGATCGACCACCTCAAAATGTCCCGCTCCAGCAATCTCCACCAACCGCGCGTCTTCTTTCGTCTTCACCTTCGCCTGCACATAATTCTGGCTGAACGCCACAGGCACCACATCATCCTCCGCCCCATGCACCAGCCACTGCCGCGCCCCGATCGCCAGCTTCATCGGATCCGCTTCCCGATAATGATCTCCCACCTCCGCCGGTGTCCCTCCCAAAAACTCCACCACCGCGTCGTTACTCAAATGCAGTTCATACGCCCGCTGCAAATTCACCACTCCCGCCAGCGACAATACCGCCTTTACTCCCGCCTCACGCGCCGCCAGACACAGCGCCAGCTGACCTCCCGCCGAATGCCCCATCGCAACCACCCGCTGCGCATCGAACTCATACTTGCGCGAATTCTGCATCAGAAACTGATAGCCCGCTCGGACATCGGCAAACGTTCCTGGCCATCCTCCGCCCGCATTCCCCACTCGCCGGTATTCCAGATTCGCTGTCGCCACGCCCCTCGCCGTCAATCCCGCGCACAAATGCCCCATGTATCCCAGGTCGTACTTAGCCCGCCAGTACCCGCCATGAATAACAATCGCCAGCGCATGCGGTCCCGTCCCCTTCGGCAACCGCAAATCCACAAACTGATTCTCATCGCCCCCATACGCGACGCGCGCATCCGCCCGAGGCGCAGTCAAACTCAAAATGTCATCGCTCTGTGCCATTTTCGTTGGTTTACCCCGTGAACCTCTGTGCCCCCTGTGTTACAGGTTTTGTCGTGCTACCTGAGACCCAGCGCTCTGAAACTGGCAACTGGTCACTGGCAACTGCTCCTACTCGTATCTCAGCGCCTCAATCGGATCCAGCCTCGCCGCCCGCATCGCCGGAACCATTCCACTCACCACTCCTACCACCGCCAGGATCCCCGTCGCCACCAGCAAAATCATCGGTGACACAATCAGCCGGATGTCCCCCGCCTCTGCGTGTTTCGCCATCGCGCTATAGAACGTCAACCGCCCCACCGACACCGACACCACATACGACAGCCCAATCCCCAGCATTCCCCCCACCGCCGTAATCACCATCGCCTCCGCCAGAAACTGAAACATTACGTCGCGCCGCCGCGCCCCCAGCGCCTTCTCCACTCCAATCTCCCGCGTCCGCTGCGTCACCGAAACCAGCATCATGTTCATCAGCCCCACTCCGCCGATCCCCAGCGTCAGCGTCCCAATAAACGCCAGCAGCCCCTTGAGCGCCATCGAAATAATTCCGAACTGCGAGAGCTGCTTCTGCGCGTCGAACACAAAAATCGCCCGCTGATCGTCACTCTTGAAGTTGTGCGCCGCCGCCAGCGTGTCCCGCACAGTTTTATCCAGCTTGTCGTGATCCAGTCCCAGCGAATCCATCCAGATCCCATCCAGATAATGGTTGTCCTTCAACACATTCATCGAGTTATACGGGATGTAGATTGTCCGGTTATCGTCGTTGTCGCCTTCCTGCATCCGCGGCTTCACAATCCCCACCACTTGAAACTCCACGCCGTCGACTCGGATGTCCTCGCCCACCGCCGGCATCCCTGAAAACAATTTATCCTTCGCCTCTGACCCAATCACCGCCACCAGCCCGTGCCGCGAGTTATCGGCATCGTCGAGAAAGCGCCCTTCGCCCATGTCCAGGTTCCAAATGTCCTCAATCGCCGGATCCATTCCCATCACCGGCATCGTGAAGGTCCGGTTTCCGTTCTGCACCGACGAATCCTTCTGCGACATCCGCACCACGTGCTTGCACAGCGGCACATTATTCCGCAGCAGTTCAATGTCATCGTTCGTAAACCGCACCGCCACTCCCGCCTTGTTCCCTCCCGCCTGCTGCGACGTGCGTCCCGGAAAAATCCCCACCGCGGTCGCTCCAAAGCTCTCAAAAATATTCTCGATCGCCCGCCCAAACCCGTTCCCATACGCCAGCAGCAACACCACTGTCGCAATCCCCCACGCCATCCCCGCCATCGTCAGCAAGGTCTTGCGCAAGTCATGCCGCATCGCCGCAAACGCCTGTCCCAACAAATCCCGATGCATAA
>Ga0302320_10008430_pt1 | contig 22442 bp, 18 predicted proteins | sample Bog_T0_3_FD_202130 | JGI IMG/M metagenome (GOLD analysis project Ga0302320, IMG submission 202130) | Peat permafrost microbial communities from Stordalen Mire near Abisko, Sweden - Bog_T0_3 | ecosystem: Environmental > Terrestrial > Soil > Wetlands > Peat | place: Sweden: Abisko, Stordalen Mire... | reverse complement strand
GGTCGGGCGTGGTCAGGGTATGGAGGAGGCCGCCTCACCCTTCCTTCCGGCGCAACTCGACGCCAAGGAGGCCGCGCGCTACGGCCTCGGCCAGGAGCCGGAAATCACCCGCGAAAAGCCGGGCCGCCGTCCCCCGCCGCGCGAGGAATTCATCAGTTCCCCCGCCACCGCTGAAGTTTTGCAGGAATTGCTCGAAAAGGGCGATCCGCGCTTTCGCGAGACCCAGGCCTGGACGCCGCATCGCCCGGCGCGGCCTGAAAAATCGGAGGGCGGCGTCAGTTTCGACCTCATTTCCGAATATTCGCCGCAGGGCGACCAGCCGCGAGCCATTGAGGAATTGGTGGCCGGAATCGTCGCGCAGGAGCGCGATCAGGTGCTGCTCGGCGTCACCGGCTCCGGCAAGACCTTTACGATGGCGCAAGTCATCGCCCGCACCCAGCGTCCGGCCCTCATCCTCGCGCCGAACAAAACCTTGGCGGCGCAGCTCTACGGCGAGTTCAAGAGCTTTTTTCCGAACAACGCCGTGGAATATTTCGTCTCCTATTATGATTATTACCAGCCCGAAGCCTATGTGCCGCGCTCCGACACCTTTATCGAGAAGGAATCCTCGATCAACGAGCAGATCGACCGGATGCGCCACGCCGCCACCCGCGCGCTCATCGAACGCGACGACGTGATCATCGTCGCCTCGGTCTCCTGCATTTACGGCATAGGCTCGGTCGAGACCTATACCGCCATGACTTTTTCGGTAAAGCTCGGCGACAAGATCGACCAGAAGCAATTGCTGCGCGATCTCGTCGATCTGCAATACAAGCGCACGCCGGATTTTTCGCGCGGCGTTTTCCGGGTGCGCGGCGATACCGTGGAAGTCTTCCCCGCCCATTATGAAGACCGCGCCTGGCGCATCACCTTCTTCGGCGATGAGGTGGAATCGCTGGCCGAATTCGATCCGCTGACCGGGAAAAAGACCCAGGATCTCGAACTGATCAAAGTCTACGCCAATTCGCATTACGTGACCCCGCGCCCAACCCTGTTGCAGGCTGTGGATGGCATCAAGTCGGAATTGCGCCAACGCTTGCAGGAGCTTCACGCCTCGGGACGGCTGGTTGAGGCGCAAAGGCTGGAGCAGCGCACCGTCTTCGATCTTGAGATGTTGCAGGCCACCGGCTCCTGCGCCGGCATCGAGAATTATTCGCGCTATCTGACCGGCCGCCGCCCCGGCGAGCCGCCGCCGACTCTTTTCGAATATCTGCCCGACAACGCCCTCGTCTTTACCGACGAAAGCCATGTCACCGTGCCGCAGATTGGCGGCATGTATCGTGGCGACTTTCGTCGCAAGGCCACGCTGGCCGAATATGGATTTCGCCTGCCGTCCTGCCTCGATAACCGGCCCTTGCGCTTCGAGGAATGGGACGCGATGCGGCCGCAAACGGTCAATGTTTCGGCCACGCCGGGCGATTGGGAAATGAACCAGACCGGCGGTGTTTTCGTGGAACAGGTCATCCGCCCCACCGGGTTGATCGACCCGCCGGTGGAGGTGCGTCCGGCGCGCAGCCAGGTCGACGACCTGCTTGGCGAAGCGCGTGAGATGGCGCTCAGGGGCTATCGCACGCTGGTCACGGTTCTGACCAAGCGCATGGCCGAAGACCTCACCGAATATCTGCATGAGAACGGCGTGCGCGTGCGCTACATGCATTCCGACATCGACACCATCGAGCGCATCGAAATCATCCGCGACCTGCGTCTCGGCGCCTTCGATGTGCTGGTCGGCATCAACCTTTTGCGCGAAGGCCTGGATATCCCCGAATGCGCGCTCGTCGCCATTCTCGACGCCGACAAGGAAGGGTTTTTGCGCAGCGAGACGTCTCTCGTGCAGACCATCGGCCGCGCCGCGCGCAATGTCGATGGCAAGGTCATTCTTTACGCCGACCGCGTCACTGGCTCGATGGAGCGGGCGATGGCCGAAACCGGCCGCCGCCGCGCCAAGCAGGTGGCGTATAATGCCGAACACGGCATCACCCCCGCCAGCATCAAGCGCGGCATCCAGGACATTCTTGGGTCAGTTTATGAGCAGGATCATGTGACCGTGGACGCCGGCCTCGCGGTTCCAGCGCTCGGCCATAATTTTCAGGCGACCATCGCCGATATGGAGAAAAAGATGCGGGCGGCGGCGGCCAATCTCGATTTCGAGACTGCGGCGCGCCTGCGCGATGAAATCAAGCGTTTGAACGCGGTGGAGCTGACGGTGTCCGACGATCCGCTGGCGCGTCAGAGCGATGTCGAAGCGGGCGGCGGCGGCTTTCGCGGCGACAGGAAATACGGCGCCGCCGCCAATCTTCCAGCCTCGCGCGCTCACAAGCCCACCGACGCCGACATGGGGCCGCATAATTTTGGCGGCGGCGAGGCGCGGCCCAAGGGCGCAAGCTGGCGTCACAAGGGGCGGAAACGCTAGTCTAAGGTTCAGTTTCCGAAAACGCTCTCGAAAAAGTCTTTTTGGCGCGGCGGAGGCGGCGCCAGCGCCAGCGCGGAGGTGGTCTCCGGCTTCACGGGCTCCGAATTCGCGTCGCGCATCTGGCTCAGCATGTGCTTGTTCTTGGCGGTATAATAATAGCCTGAGGCATAGAGTTGCACGGCGCGGTCAAGGTTGCCGTCGGCCAGAGCCCAGGCGTTGGCCAAATAGGGCGTCGCGTAATGAAGATTGGTCTTGGCGTCGAGCAGGCCATTGGGCGCGCCGTGGTAGCCCATGGAGCGCGCGGTCGCCGGGGTGATCTGCATCAGGCCGTAATAGCTGCGATGGACCAGATGCGGGTGGTAACGGCTCTCGCGCATGATGATGCGATGGAGCAGCGCCAAAGGCACGCCGTGGCGGTGGGCGTATTGGCGCGTAAGCTCGGCCAGTCCCGCCTGTTCGGCCAGGGCGAAACCGGCGACGCCATCTTCCATCGGCGTCGCGGTGGGAAGCGCCGCGTCGGAAGGGGCTGGCGCGACGGCGCTGGCCTGCGCCTCGGGCGGCGGCGCTTGCGCGGCCTCGGGAGCCGGCGCGGCAGGCTGGGGGTTTGAGGCTTCTTGCGCGGCTGCCGCCTCCAGATACGCGGCGTCGCTGTCAAACACCGGCCGAGGCGCCGGCAGCGGCGGATGTTTCGGGAGTCCCGCCTGAGCAGGGCCGAGTCCGGCTACGGCGAGCGCGGCGACGAAGATGAGGCGCGGCAGAGTTCCAGTCATGCCTCCGTCTTTGCCGCGAAAAAATGGCATTGGCAAGGCATAGCCTCAAGCGCACGAACCCGTCGGGGACTTCCGGTCAGCGCTGGGCGACAAAAAACACGCGCGGATAGAGCAGCAGCACCTTGCCATCGGCCTGCGGAGTATAGGCCATTTCCAGCTCGCGCCGATACTGCACGAGGAAGGCGGCGGTTTCCTTTTCATCGAGCTTGTCGAGAAACGGCCGCAGGGCCGAACCGACAAACCAGTCGACCATGGCTTCCGGACCGTCGAGCGGATGCACGTAGATCGTCTGCCAGAGATCGACCATGCGGGCGTAAGGCGACAGCCAGGCGTAATAATCGTCGAGAGAGCCAATGACGGCGCGAGTCTTGGCGATGGGCGCAAGTTTCTCCGCCCAGGGTCCATCCACCGAAACCATGCGCATCAGGGCATGCGCCGCGTCCTGCAGCACATTGGGCATTTGCACGGCGAGGACGCCGCCCGGCGCGAGAAAGGACATGAATTTCGTCAAGAGCTTTTCGTGCTCGGGCGCGAAATGCAGCGCCGCATTGGCGAAGATCAGATCGACGGGCTCCTCCGGCTCCCAAAGGTTCAGGTCCTGAAGGATGAAATTTGCTTCCGGCAGGCGCTCCCGCGCGGCCTTGAGCATATTCTCCGACGTGTCCACGCCGAGAATCTCGGCGCCGCGAAAATAGAGCGCCAGCAGCGCGGCGCTATTGCCGGGCCCGCAGCCGAGATCGACGATTTTTCTCGGCGCGAGGGGAGGGATGCGCGCGAGAAGGTCTCGCGCCGCCTGGGCGCGCTCGCGCTCGAATTTGAGGTAAAGGTCGCTGTTCCAATCCAACATGAGTGAAACCCTAAAGCCGACGGCGCCTATTTGTCTACAAAAAGACTCAACTAATCGCGCCCGCGCAGTTATGCCCCCGCCCCGGGCGCGCCGCGCAGCGACATCAATCCGCGCGATGGGTCATAGGCGATGATCGCGGCGAGCATGAAGACGGTGGTGCAACCGGCGACAACCGCAAGCGCCAGCCCATTGATCTGGCCATAAAGCGCGAAACGGATCAGCTCCACCGCATGAGTGAAGGGGTTTGCCTGACACACGTAATAAAGCGCCGGGCTGCCCTCCTTGACCCGCCACAAGGGGTAAAGCGCCGAGGAGGCGAAAAACATCGGGAAAATGACGAAATTCATCACCCCCGAAAAATTCTCCAACTGTTTTATGAGCGACGACAGCAGCATGCCGAGCGAACCGAGCATCAGGCCGACGAGAATGAGCGCCGGCAGCACGGTCAGATAGCCGAGCGGCGGCGGCTGGATGTCCCAGAAATAGGCGATCAGCAGATAAGCGTAGACCTGTAGCACCGACACCAAAGTCCCGGCGATCAGCTTGCCGAATAACAAAAAGGCGCGCGGAAAAGGGCTGAGCAGAAGCACCCGCATATTGCCCATTTCGCGGTCGTAGACCATGGACAGCGAGGATTGCATGCCGTTGAAAAGCTGGATCATCGCCATCAGGCCGGGCGTGATGTAGACGTCGTAGAGAATATAGGTCTCGTAGGGCGGGATGATCGAGATGCCCAGAACCTGACGGAAGCCGGCGGCGAAGATGAAGAGCCACACCAGCGGGCGCACCAAAGCGGAAACGAAACGCTCGCGCTGATGCAGGAAGCGCAGGCCCTCGCGCCAGATGATGCCCTTCAAACAGATGACATAGGCGGCAAAGCCGAGGCGGCGCGGCGCAACTGCTTCCAAGGTCATGCCGCGCCTCTCGATTCTTTTTCCCCGACAATGGCGACGAAAGCAGCCCTCATGTCGGCGGCGCCGGTTTTTTGCAACAGGTCGGCGACGCCGCCCTGAGCCAGCATCCTGCCCTTGTGCAAAACCAGCACCTCGTCGTTGGGTTCGACCTCGTCGGTCAAATGGGTGGCCCAGAGCACGCTTAGACCCTCGTTGGCGATCAAGCCGCGCACCAGTTTCAAAATATCGGCGCGGGCGCCGATGTCGAGGCCGACCGTCGGTTCATCCAGCACCAGCAGGCGCGGACGGTGCAGCAGGGCGCGGGCGATTTCCGCGCGGCGCATCTGGCCGCCGGAAAGATTGCGGACCTTGTCCTTGGCCCGGTCGGCCAGCCCCACCGCCTCCAGCAGCTTTTGCGTGCGTGTCGTCGCCTCGGTCTTGCCGATGCCATGCAATGCGGCGTGATAATAAAAATTCTGCGCCACCGACAGGTCGAGGTCGAGGGTTCGCGACTGGAACACCACGCCGAGTTCGGCCAGCGCCGATCCTGGACTGACCGAGAGATCGCGGCCGAGCAGCCGGATCACGCCTTTTTGCAGGGCGAACAGCCGGGTGATCAGCGAAAACATGGTGCTCTTGCCGGCGCCGTTGAGGCCGAGCAGCACGCAGAAGGCTCCCGGAGCCAAGGCAAAGCTCACGTCGTCGAGCGCTTTTCGCGCTCCGTAGCTATGACTGACGCGTTCGAACTCCAGCGCGGGGTTCATGGCTTTGGCGCTCCCACGATGGCGAGATCCCAGGGCGATTCCCCGACCTGCACCGATTTGACGACTTTGAGCGCAGCCACATCGATCACCGACACATCGTTGGAGACGCCATTTGCGGTGAGCACAAACTTGTCGTCGGGCGTGAACGCCGCATGCCAGACGCGCTGGCCGACCAACAGATATTTGACCACCTGACGCGTCTTCACATCCACCGCCGCCATGCGATTGGCCGGGCCGAGCGACACAAAAGCCCATTTGCCGTCATGCGAAATATTGACGCCCACCGGCTGGATATTTTCCGAGCGCAGCCCGGGCACGTCGAATTTGACGCGGTCCTTTATCTTGCGGGTCGCGGCGTCGATGATGACCACGTCGCCGCCAATTTCCGCCGACACCCAGACCTCCGTCCCGTCTGGCGTGAAGGCGGCGAAGCGCGGCCTGGTGTCCACCAACACATTGGCGAGGGTCTTGCGTTTTTCGGCGTCGACGAAATGCGCCATATTGGTCGTCTCGGTGGTAGCGACGACGGTCTTGCCGTCCGGGCTGACGGCGAGGCCTTCCGGCTCGACGCCGACGCGCACCGCGCCGAGAAGCTCCTTTGTCGTGAGGTCGAAAAAGCTCAGATAATTGCTGTCTTCATTGGTGACAAAGAGCGTCTTGCCATCCGGCGAAACCTCGATCCGCTCCGGGTCGCGGCCGGCGGAAAATGTTCCCGTCACCTTGAGGCTTTGCGGGTCGATGGTCGCGACCATATCGTCGTCGCCAAGAGCGACATAGACAATCTTGCCGTCCGGGCTGGCGACAATGCCACGCGGGCGCTGGCCGACCGCAAGGGTCTTTTTCACCGTCAGCGTTTCAAGGTTGAGCACCGAAACGCTATTGCCCTTTTCATTGCTGACGAAGGCGTCGGTCGCAAAAGCCGGGAAGCTGAAAGCAGCGGACAGCAGGACGGCGACGAAAACTCTCAATTCAAACGGCATTTCGTCTCCGGTCGATCGGTTCCGAGCGTATCGAGTTCGGAAAACTGATGCATGAACCCTTCCTGCGGCGAAAGGGAAACGACATTGCGCCCATCCGAGAGCAGGATGGGCTGGCGCAATTGCAAATTCCAGTCGCGAAGGGTCAGTTTCTGGCCCTTGAAGGCGGCGAGGGTAAAATCCTTCGACAGTAGAAACGCCTTCATGGCGAAGGCGTCCGCTGCGGCGTCATGTGCGGCCGCCTCGCCGATCATCCGCGCCGCGGTCCAGCCGTTCATGTCGAGCGGGGTCATGAAGCGCTGGAATTTCTTTTCAAACCTCTGCTGCAACTGGGTCGCCCCCCATTGCTCATTGGAGGGATCCCAGGAGGCCGGGACTAGACCGGCGGACCCAGCGACCGGACGCGGGTCCCACGTGCGATAAGGCAGGTAATCGGCGAAAACCGCGCTTTCATCCGCCGCCACCAGCACGTCATAAGCGGAAACCCCTTGCGTGAAGGCGGGCATTTCCTTTTGCACCATGGTCACGCCGCTGTCGGAGCGCCGCGCGCCGCCGCGATCCTCATAAACCCGCTCCTCGACGATTTTCGCGCCAAACCGTGTCGCCGAATGTTTTAACGCCTCGGCCCACAGGCGGTCCTCGGGATGGGAGCCGAGCACCAGAAACCATTTGCGCCATTGCTTCCAGATCAGATATTGCGCCAGCCCATCGGCGAGCATGGAGCGGGTCGGCGCGACATGCACGACATTGCCGCGGCATTTCTCTTCGCGCAAAATATCGTCGCTGGCGCCGATGTTGAAGATCAGCGTCCTGGCGGCCAGCGGCGAATCGGCGACTTCGACCAATACTTCGGCGGGCAGGTCGGCAACAATGAATTTGATGCCTTTTCCGGCCAACTCGGCAAAACCGCTGGCGGCGTCTTCGCCCGGCTTGAGCTTTTTCGCCACCAGCTCGAAATCCTGGTTCAGAAACTCGCCGGTGACCGCGTCGTCATCCACGCCGATCTGGGCGCCCGCCATGCCGTCATTGGCCGCCGGCGTCTGCAAGCGCGACAGCGCCGGACGATTTTCCGCGCGGCGCAGATAGCCGATGGTGATCTTTTGGCGCGGCTGCGCCTCGGCGTCTTGTCCTTGCGCCGCCTGTTGCGCTCTCGCCGGAGCCGCGCAAAACAAGGCGCCGGCCATCAGAGCCACGGCCATATATCGATATACCAAGTTGGCTCCCTCGCTCCGCTGCGCCATTGTAAGACCTTGTCGCGCAAATTCTAGCCGTCCAGGCGCGCGCGGCAATCCTTGAGCTTGCGGCGCCTTAGACCAATGGTGACTCGATCCGTGCGCGAAGGCCGGAATGGGAATAGGCTCAAAAAGACAACAACAGCGGATCAGCCCGTGCCCGACAAAAGCAAAATCGGCTCCGATTGGACGAACCTGTTTTGGCCGGCCCTTGTCGCGGCTGAGACCGCAACCGCCTTGGCGGGCCAGATGTTCGGGATCCTTGCCGCCCCCGCCGCCGAGCCAGAAACGCCTGCGCCCGAGCCTGTCTGGACCACAAAGCACGAGATCGTGCTCGAATTGGGCGCAGTGCGATTGCGCCGGTTCGCCTCCGGCTCCAAACGAGGCCGGAGGCCGATTGTGGTCTGCGCGCCCTTCTCCCTGCATGATGCGCGCCTCGTGGATATTTGCGAGGGACATAGCCTGATGGCGGTCCTTGGAGGCGGCGGCGCGCCGCTCTATCTGGTCGAGTGGCTGTCGGCCAAGCCTTCGCAGGCGTTTCGCGGCATCGATGATCTTCTCGCCGACCTGAACGTCCTGGTCGACGCAATCGGCGGCGTCTGCGACTTTATCGGCCTCTGCCAGGGCGGCTGGCTCAGTCTGATCTATGCCGCGCGCTTTCCGGCCAAGGCCGGCAGATTGGTGCTGGCCGCCGCGCCGATCGATATCGACGCCGCCGAGTCAGGGCTGTCGTCGCTGGCGCGATCGACGCCGACTGAAACGTTTCGCGAAGTTGTCCGGCTCGGCCAAGGTCTGGCGCGCGGCGATCAGGCCCTGAGTTTCTGGCGCTGCGATATGGAAAGTTCGGCCGCGATCCACGCCTTGCTGCAAAGCGGCCTGCCGCCCGATTCGCCGCGCTTCGAGGCCCAGGCGGCGCTGTTCCGCGCCTGGGACCAACAGACGCTCAATCTGCCGGGCGCCTATTACCTCGAAGTGGCGGAAAAATTTTACAAGCAAAATCAACTGGCCAAGGGCGAATTCGTGGCGCTCGGACAGCGGATCGAGCTGAAGAACATGCGCTGTCCGCTCTATCTCATCGCCGCGCTCGACGATGAGATCGCCGCCCCGGAACAGACCCTGGCCTGCGCCAAATTGGTTGGGACGCCGCGCGCCGCGCTGCGCGAGAGAAATGCGCCGGGCGGCCATATCAGTCTTTTCGTCGGGGCGAAATCGCTGGAGGAGGTATGGCCGGAGGTTCTGGATTGGCTGGCGGCCCCTATGGCGAATAAGCCGCCGTCACGGCCCGTCGCAACATGAGGGAATCGTTGCAGGTTGATGATAGCCGTGACAAATGCGCCAAAATGGCGCTTTGTCCGATTTGAATCATTTGCAGGAAATCTCCGTGACCGAAACCACCCCGCTGGCGCCCGCAGTCGAGCCGCCGCTTTGCCCCCATTGCGCCAAGCCGGAGTTTCTCTGCGTCTGCGACGCCATCGAGCCGCTGCAAACAAAGATTGGGCTGTTGATCCTGCAGCATCCGCAGGAGCAAGACCGGCAACTTGGCACGGCAAAGCTCGCCCATCGCGCGCTCAAAAATTCGGTGCTCAAAATCGGCCTGTCGTGGCCGAGCCTGGGCAAGGCGTTGGGCCGCGAGGCCGACCCGGGCGAATGGGCCGTGCTGCATCTCGGCGCGACGCGTCCCACCGACCTGCCGCGCGACCGCGAAGTGGTCGTGCTCGACAAGAAAGGCGTTTCGCTGCCCGATCAGGACAAGGCGCTGGCCGGAATCAAGGGCGTGGTGATTTTCGACGGCTCCTGGGCGCAGGCCAAGACCTTGTGGTGGCGCAACGCCTGGGTGCTCAAGGGCAGGAGGCTGGCGCTCAACCCGCGCGCGGCCTCGCTTTACGGCAAGTTGCGGCGTGAGCCGCGCCGCGAGGCGCTCTCGACCATCGAAGCGGCGGCTCTCGCGCTCTCCCGGCTCGAAAAAAAGCCGGAGATCGAGTCAGTCTTGCTCAAGGATTTCGCCATCATGCTCGACAAATATCGCGCCGCGTCGGCCGCCGGGCTCATTGAAGCCCCCGCTGTCGCGCCGAAAAAGGGACGGCGTCCGCCCAGTCGCGCCAAAAAATCACCGCCCGGCAGCGCGTAGTTTCTTGGCGCGTGATTTTGTCGCCCCGCCGCGTGACAAAAGCGCGTCGAGGCCAAAAGCCAAGGCCAGTCCGGCTGCAAGGCTGAGAAAATTCCACGGCGAGAAAATGCGCCCCAGCAGCCAGGCGCCGGCCTCGGTCATGCGGAAAATTTCGAGCGCTGGCGTATGGCTCAGTTTCGAGACTTCAACCAGCGCGCAGACCAGCGCGGCGATCGTCAGGATCTGCCTTTGCGGGCGCGAGCGCAGCAATAGCGCGATCAGGAAATAGACCATCGCCGCCCACAGCATCGAGCCGCCATATTTGACGTAAAGGCTTGGGATGTGATGGCCGAGCCCGTAACGGCGAAGCCAAAAACCGCCAGCGATGATGAGGACGGCGGCGGCGAGACGCTTGATCGGCGGGGAGAAGAAAGTCATGAGCCTTTTTGGCCAGAGTCGGCTTTTCGCGCAAGAGAAAGCCGCCGGTTTTCCGTCCCGGCGTTTCATGCTACAACAAACACCACCCCATTCCATGACCGTGAAGGACGCCGCATGACGCTGGCCGTCGAGGCTGGGCCGCAAGGCTCCGCCGAAAGACAAGAATTGACGCCGTTGGTCGGCCAAAAAAAGCCGTCGCTGTTGGGACTGACCCGAGCCGGTCTCGGCGACGCCCTGCGCGTCATCGGCACGCCGGAGCGTGAAATTCGCATGCGCGTGGCGCAGCTCTGGCACTGGATTTATTTCCAGGGCGCGCAAAATTTCGACGTGATGCTCAATGTCTCGAAAATCATGCGGCAGAAGCTGGCCGAGCATTATTCGCTGACGCGCCCGCAGGTGGTCGAAGAGCAAGTTTCCATCGACGGAACCCGCAAGTGGCTGATCCGCATGGCGCCGGTCGATCGGCTGGACAAAGGCGCGGAAGTGGAATGCGTCTATATTCCTGAAAGCGATCGCGGCACGCTCTGCGTTTCGAGCCAGGTCGGCTGCACCCTCAACTGCACCTTCTGCCATACCGGCACGCAAAAGCTGGTGCGCAATCTGACCACCCAGGAAATCGTGGCGCAGCTCGTCGTGGCGCGCGAGATGCTCGGAGATTTCCCCGGCCTGACTCCACCCGACAACGGCCTCATTCCCTCGGGCGAGGGCATTCGCGCAGTATCCAACCTCGTCTTCATGGGCATGGGCGAGCCGCTCTATAATTTCGAGAATGTGCGCGACGCGTTGGAGATCCTGTCCGATGGCGACGGGTTGTCGCTGTCAAAACGCCGCATCACCGTTTCGACCTCCGGCGTCGTGCCGGAAATCGAGCGGCTGGGCGCGGAAGCCGGCGCTGCGCTGGCCATTTCGCTGCATGCGGTGCGCGACGAGCTGCGCGATATTCTGGTGCCGCTGAACAAGAAATATCCGATTGCCCAGCTGATGCAGGCTTGCCGCGATTATCCCGGCGCGTCCAACGCCCGGCGCATCACCTTCGAATATGTGATGCTCAAGGGCGTCAACGATTCCCCCGCCGAGGCGCGGGAACTGGTGCGCCTGCTCAAGGGCGTGCCCGCAAAAATCAACCTGATCCCGTTCAATCCCTGGCCGGGCGCGCCCTATGAATGTTCGGACTGGGAGACGATCGAGAAATTCTCCGACATCGTCTTCAACGCCGGCTACGCCAGCCCTGTGCGAACGCCGCGCGGCCGCGACATTTTTGCGGCTTGCGGCCAGCTCAAGAGCGAGACGGAAAAGCTGCGCGCCCGCGCAAGGCTGGCGGCGGAGCTGGATTAAGGCTCCCCAACACTGGCCTCTTCCCAAGCGGCTGTCGCCGATGGTTCGAGACGCGCTGCTTCGCAGCGCTCCTCACCATGAGGGGGCGGTTTACGCCCCCTGCACGTCCAGATGAAACGCGATATTGCCGCGCGTGGCGTGGCTATAGGGGCAGACGTGTTCGTGCGCTTCTTCGACCAGCTTGCGCAATTCGGCGGTCGGCAGGGTCGGCGACGTCACTTTCATCTCCACCGCGATGCCAAAGCCGCCGCCCTCGCGCGGGCCGACCGAGACCTTGCAGGTGACGGTCGCGTCGGTCAGCTTGACCTTGTGTTGCGAGGCGACGAAATCCACGGCGCCGCCGAAACAGGCGGCATAACCGGCGGCGAATAAATGCTCCGGCGTGGTGGTGTTGGGCAGGCCTGGACCGCCCATGCCCTTGCGCACCGACAGATTGACGCTGACCGATCCATCTTCCGTTTCCGAATGACCGTTGCGGCCTCCCGTCGAATGGGCGATGGCGGTTTCGAGCGGCTTGATCGTATAGGCGGTCATTGGTGTGTCCTCCCCTGAAGCGCATTCGCTCACGCGAGCATGGGCTTTGCTACGCGGTCTTCGCCACGTCTCAACCGAGTGTGCCGGTTTTGGTTGCCCGCGTCATCGGCTTTTTTTCGTTCCCGGCCTCGCCTTCGCTCAAAATGTTCTGTAAAAGTTCTCCTGTTTTTTTGGAGAGACTTGCGATGGAATGGTCGGCGCAGCAGGAAAAGGCGCTGAAAGCGGTGGCGGCATGGGTCACGGAGAAGGGCTCGCCTCAGGTGTTTCGGCTATTCGGTTATGCCGGGACCGGCAAGACCACTTTGGCCCGCCATATCGCCGCCGATGTTGAGGGCGAGGTGCTGTTCGGCGCCTATACCGGCAAGGCGGCGCTGGTTTTGCGCTCGAAAGGCTGCGGCGAGGCGCGCACCATTCATTCGATGATCTACCGCCCCAAGGACATGGACAGCGAGGAGCCGAGCTTCGTGCTCAACGAGGACAGCCCGGCCTCGAAAGCCAGTCTCATCGTCATAGACGAATGTTCGATGGTCGATGAAGAACTGGGCCGCGATCTGCTCTCCTTCGGCAAAAAGGTGCTGGTGCTGGGTGATCCGGCCCAGTTGCCGCCGGTCAAGGGTGGCGGCTATTTCACCGAACACGAGCCGGATTGCATGTTGACGGAAGTGCATCGGCAGGCGGCGGACAACCCGATCGTTCGCCTTTCCATGCTGGTGCGGGCCGGCGAAAGGCTCAAGATCGGCGATCACGGCGCGATGCGCGTCATCTCCCGCGGCTCCATCGACGCTGAACTTGTGAAAAACGCCGATCAGGTGCTTGTCGGCCTCAACAAGACGCGCCGCGCCTATAACAAAAGGCTGCGCGAATTGTTCGGCTTCAAGGAAACCATGCCGGAGGTTGGCGAAAAGCTGGTCTGCCTCCGCAATGACAAGACCAAAGGGCTGCTCAATGGCGCGGTGTTCCATGTCAGCAAGGCTTTGGGTCTGCGTCGCGCGCGGTATCGCATGACCTTGACCGGCGACGAGACGCCCGGAAGCAAGCCGATCAGGGTGGGCGTGCTGCCCGCTTTTTTCGAAGGGACGGAAGAAAACCTGTCCTATGCGCAAAGGCGCGAATCCGACGAATTCGATTTCGGCTATGCGCTGACCGTGCACAAGGCTCAAGGCTCGCAATGGGACGATGTCGTGCTGTTCGACGAGAGTTGGGCTTTCAGGGAGAACCGCGAGCGCTGGCTCTATACCGGCGTCACCCGGGCGGCCAAGAGTCTGACTGTGGTGGTCTGAACGAAAACCGCCTGCATCGCAATTCGCGCGGCGGATTTGCGAGTTGCAATTCGCCTGCGTTGCAGTTTGCGAATTGACGACCGCGCATCGTCAGCAGGAGGCCCCAAACTGTGGCTTTTGCGCAACGTGCGCCGTTTGCGTGACCATGATGTTGCCGATCAGGCGACCCTCGGCGGGCGCGCCTGATCAAATATACGCCATTCGCAATTGAACCGCCTGACCACTTTTTTCCAGCATTGAAAGCCGTCTTGCGCGATTTCGGCCTGCGGCCCGGATCTTGCTTCAGGCTATCGCGCGCTCCGGCCGTAATGGTCGTTTTCATTTGTCTGTCACGAAGTTGGAATAACCCGGGAGGTGACAGTATGCGCCCTTTGGGCTACTAGGCTGGACGAACAGAAATCTGTCGGAGAAGCTTTGCACGCCGCGCGGACGCGCCGCCGGCCAGAGATTTTCTTGTCGGCCGAAAGTCGCGTTGGCCGCGAGCGCCGGCGTCATTCTACCATCGAGAGGCAAGCCATGAGCGCCGCCAAAATCATTTCCAACAAGACCTATGCTCAGTTGCGGGTCGGCGATTCCGCCTCGCTGGAGCGCGTCTGCTCGGAGCGCGATCTGTTCCTGTTCGCCCATGTTTCCGGCAACACCAATCCGCTGATGCTGCCGGTAGAAGAAGACGCCCCGGCGGTGGAATCGCCCCTGGATCCCATCGCCCCCTCCATGTGGATCGGATCGCTGATTTCCGCCGTGCTCGGCAACATCCTGCCCGGCCCCGGCACGCTCTATCACTCGCAGACCTTCGAATTCATGCGCCGCGTCCATGTCGGCGACCGCTTGCGCATCACCGTGACCTGTATTGAAAAGCGCGCCGAACCGGTCGCGGTGTTCGACACGCTCATCGTCGATTCGCAGGGCGCGGCGGTGTGCAAGGGCAGGGCTGTCGTGGACGCGCCCACCCGCACAATTCAGATTTCAGCGCGCGAATTGCCGGTGCTGATCATGGAGCAGAAGGATCATTTCGCGCATCTGATCGCGCTGGCGGCGCAACTGCCCCGGCTCAAGACCGTGGTGGTTTGCCCGGAAGACCATAATTCGCTCGGCGGCGCTCTGCTGTCGGCTTCCAAGGGTCTGATCGAGCCGATCCTGATCGGCGATCCCGCGCGAATCGCCAAGGCCGCCCAGGAACTGGACGCCGATATTTCGCAATTGCGAATCCTGCCCGAAACCAACCATCGCGTCGCCGCCGAGCGCGCCATCGCGCTCGTGTTGGCCGGCGAGGCCGGCGCGGTGATGAAGGGCGATCTCCATTCCGACGATCTGCTCGCCGCCGTGGTCAAGAAGGTCGGCGGCTTGCGCTCCGGACGCCGGATCAGCCATGTTTTCGCGCTCGACGTGCCGAGCCGCGACGAATTGCTGTTCATCTCGGACGCGGCGATCAATATTGCCCCCGACCTGATGACCAAGGTCGATATTGTGCAGAACGCCATCGACCTGGCCCGGGCCTGCGGCCTTGAGGTTCCCAAGGTCGGCGTGCTGTCGGCGGTCGAGACGATCAATCCGAATATTCCCTCGACGCTCGACGCCGCCATCCTGTCGAAAATGGCGGAACGCGGCCAGATCACCGGCGCCATTGTCGATGGCCCGCTGGCGATGGACAACGCCATCGACATGGAGGCGGCGCGCACCAAGGGCATAGCCTCGCTGGTGGCCGGCCACGCCAATGTGCTGATCGTCCCCAATCTCGAATCCGGCAACATGCTGGCCAAGGAATTGACCTTCGTCGCCCATGCCGAAGCCGCCGGCCTCGTCCTTGGGGCGCTGGTCCCGGTCATTCTGACCAGCCGCGCCGACAATGATCGCGCTCGCCTCGCCTCCTGCGCCCTCGCGCTGCTTTACGATTACTGGCGCAAGCGCGGCCGCGCCTTCGCCGGCGAGCCCACGAAAACGCTGGCTGCGCCAGACCAGGAAGCAGCGGAATAGCCATGACCGACTTGATCCTAACCATTAACGCGGGCTCCTCCTCGGTCAAATTCGCGGCTTTCGCCGTCGAACCCGAAAAACTGACCCAACTCGCCGTCGGTCTGATCGACGGGATCGGCGCCAAGGCGCATTTCGTCGCGCGCAAGACGGGCGAGGACAAGCGCGAGGTTGCGCTCGATGAAAGCCAGGGCCCGGTCGATCATCGACTCGCGCTCGCAGCCGTGCTCGACTGGCTCGAGAAGGAAGAGGCGGGGGCGCGCGTCATCGGCGTCGGTCATCGCGTGGTGCATGGCGGTCCCGATTACGCCCAGCCGCTGCTCATCGACGCGGCCAGCTACAAGCATCTGCATGATTTCGAGCCGCTGGCCCCTCTGCACCAGCCTTACAATCTGGCGGGAATCGACGCAGCCCTGCATGCTTTCCCCGACGCCGTGGAGGTCGCCTGCTTCGACACCGCCTTCCACCGCGCCCATCCCTTCATCGCCGACACCTATGCCCTGCCGCGCAACTTTTATGACGAGGGCATAAGGCGCTACGGATTTCACGGCCTGTCCTACGAATTCATCAACCGACGGCTGCATGCCGAAGAGCCGGAACTGGCGCGAGGCCGCGTCATAGTGGCGCATCTCGGCAACGGCGCTTCCATGTGCGGCATGCATGACGGGCGCTCTGTCGCGTCGACCATGGGCTTCACCGCGCTCGACGGGCTGCCCATGGGCACCCGCTGCGGCAATCTCGACCCCGGCGTCGTGCTTTATCTGATGGCGGAAATGAAGATGAGCCCGGCGGAAATCACCAACTTGCTCTACAAGGAATCGGGTCTCAAGGGCATGTCGGGCATATCGAATGACATGCGCGAGCTGGAGGCCTCTTCATCGCCTTTCGCCAAGGACGCCATCGATTATTTCGTGTCGCGGGTGCGGCGCGGCATCGGCGGTCAAGCCGCCTCGCTCGGCGGTCTGGACTGCCTCGTTTTCACCGGAGGCATAGGCGAGAACGCCTGGCGCATCCGCTATGCGGCCCTGTCGGGGATGGACTGGATCGGCATTCATATCGATCCGGTCGCCAATCAACGGGGCGATCGCGTCATCTCGAAAAAGAACTCTCCCGTCACCGTGTTGGTGATGCAGACCGACGAGGAACGTATGATCGCGGAACACACGGCTGAGTTGCTAGGTGTTTTCCACGAGGAGCCAGGGCATAACAATTAGTGTATTCCCTTAATCCTAAAGTCGTACTATGTTCCGGCCCATCAGACGTCTGCTCGACTGCGAACAGGCATTCAGGACACATTCAACCATGACCGCTTCGTACAGCCCCGAAGGCGCCTTGCGCCGCTTCGTAGAAGATGGTGCGACCTATTCCGCCCAGATGCGCGATATGGGGGCTATCGCCGCCATGCACATGCAGAAGATCGCCGACAGTCACGGGGAAAGGCTGCGACGCTCCATCGAGGGGCTCAAGCCCCTGCTGGCCCAGGCGCAGGAAGCCGCGATGAAGGGCGAACTCGCGCATGACGCGGAGGAATACGCCCGCGACGCCGCCGAACGCGCCGTCCTGACGCTCGACGTTTTGCGCGAGCGCGGCAACAACGATATTACGCATGAAGCGGCAGGCGCTCCGCCCGTGCTCGTTTACGACTACGAGACGGTGATGGACGGGCGCGATTTCGCTCCGCGTGTCAATTACATGCTGCTCAAGATCATCCCGCCGCAGGGCGTTACGGTTCTGGACTGGAAACGGCCCTACATGATCATCGACCCGCGCGCCGGGCATGGCGCGGGCATTGGCGGTTTCAAGCCCGACAGCCAGGTTGGCGTCGCCTTGCGCGCCGGCCATCCGGTCTATTTCGTGGCCTTCCGGCCTGAGCCGGAACCCGGTCAGACCATCGCCGACGTGATGCGCGCCGAGGCGGCCTTCGTCGGCGAAATCCGCCGCCGTCATCCCGACGCGGCCAAGCCGGTCATCATCGGCAATTGCCAGGGCGGCTGGGCCGCCTTGATTTTGGCTGCGGCCAATCCCGACATCTCCGGCCCGATCGTGATGAATGGCGCTCCGGTGGCGGCCTGGTCCGGCCGCAAGGGCGAGAATCCGATGCGCTACAAGGGTGGCATGGGTGGCGGCATCGCGCCGGCTCTGTTCCTGTCCGATCTCGGCGGCGGCGTTTTCGACGGCGCGCATATCGTGGGCAATTTCGAGGAACTCAATCCCGGCCGCAATTTCTTCGGTAAATATTATGATCTGTTCGCTGACGTCGACTCGGAGGGCGCGCGCGAGCGTTTCCTTGAATTCGAGAAATGGTGGGGCGGCTTCCACCTGATGAACGAGGCGGAAATCCGCTGGATCGTCGAGGAGATTTTCGTCGGCAACAAGCTGTCGCGCGGAGAGGCCGAGATCGAACCCGGCCAGCGTCTCGACATCAAGTCGATCCGCTCGCCGATCGTGGTTTTCGCCAGCAAGGGCGATAACATCACCCCGCCGCAACAAGCGCTGAACTGGATTGCCGACACCTTTGTCGACGAACATGAAATCCGCGTTCGCGGCCAGCGCATCGTCTATATGGTTCATGAGAAGGTCGGCCATCTCGGCATTTTCGTCTCCTCCTCGATCGCCAGGAAGGAGCATACCGAGGTCAGCTCGACCTTGAAGACCATTGAGGCCTTGACCCCTGGTCTTTACGAAATGACCATAGACCAGCAGCTTGAGGACGGCTCCGGCGAGCATTTCCTCGTCAGCTTCCACGAACGGAAGATGAGCGATCTGGGCGCCTATGACGACAAGCGCGACGACGAACGGCATTTCGCCGCCGTGTCCCGCCTGTCCGAACTCGGCGCGCAATTCTACGATCGCAACCTGCGTCCTCTGGTGCGCTCGGCCGTGCCCGCCAAGGTCTCCGCGAGTTTGCGCAAGAATCATCCCGCCCGCGTCCGGCGGCGGGTGTTCGCCGACGCCAATCCCGCCATGGCCGGAGTGCATGAGGCGGCTCAACGCGTCGAACTTGGGCGCCATCGCGCCAACCCGGCCAATCCCTTCCTGACGCTGGAAAGGCTGTGGGCGGAAAGCGTCATCCAGACGTTCGATTTCTGGCGTGACATCCGCGACGCTTCGGTCGAATTGGGCTTCTTTGGCATTTATGGTTCCCCGGTCATGCATCGCTTCGGCGCCGCACAGGCCTATCAGCGCGAGCAGTTGGACCCGGCCTCCTTCGCGCATTTGCCGGAAGTCGAGGAGATACTGGGGCGCATCGATCGCGGCGGCTATGCGGTGGCGGTGATCCGCATGCTGATCGTCATGGCTGAATCGCGCGGCGCGGTGCGGCGTGACCGGCTCGAACGCTCGGCCAAGGTGCTCGCCAAGGAAGAGCCTTTCGCCTCGCTCGGCGGGGAAAAGCGCGCCGCCATGATCGGCGAACAAACCATCGTCGTCGAATTCGCGCTGGACCGCGCGATCGCCACGCTGAACGACCTGCTGCCGACCCGTGAAGACCGTCAGAAGGCGATCGACGTGGTGGAGTATATCGCTGGCTCGGTCGCGGAAATGGATCCGCACACCATCGCGACGCTCGGGAGACTCCGGGCCGTGCTCGGTCTGCCGGAGCTGGCCCTGGCCCTTGAGGACCAGCGCGAAAGCGCTTGACGCCGCCGCTGCGGGCACAAAAAAGGGGAGAGGCGTTTTCGCGCTCTCCCCTTTTTTGAATCGTCTCTGACGTCAGGCCTTTGCCCAGATCTTGCACCAGCCGCTGGCCGAGACGGCGCCGGCGACGGATTTGCAGCTCGACGGCGCAATGAACAGCTTGCAGTTGCCGCAGTTCGACGATCCATGCGGCGAGTTTTGGTAGGCGACGCCCACTTGCGACATTTTCGCGGCGGCGGGCGCAGTAGCCATCATTAGCGCGGGAACGGCGCCAACGGCGGCTGCCGCCTGCAAAACCGTCCGGCGTGACATTTCCTTCGTGAACTTGCTGCCTTCGTTCGACATTTTAGACCCACTCCCTAGTTGGACGCGCTTGGGTCGCAGCGATCGCGGCCCATATTCCCCGTTCCATAGTTATATTGCACTCGCTTTGCCGGAAGCCGGCCTTGATCCTTATCAATTACTATTCAATATTAGCGCCAAGCTTGTCCCGTTTTCCTTGTTTTTCGCCCGTATAGACGTTGGTCTAATTTCGCTATGAAGAAAACCCTCCAACAGATTTTTCGATGGTCATCATCGATATTTTAGAAGGGCGCCATTTCGGCAACATGTCCGCATAATCAATCATCACCTTGACCCAAATCAAGTCTTTATATTTGAAAAGCCAGCAATTTGATGCGACGCATGGATCAGCCTGAACAAAGCCCAGTGATTCTGGCGCAAAAAAAACCTGCGGGTGGCAAAAGCGAGGAGTTGGTCAAATGACCAAGGTTTCAGATCCCATTCAATTCCTTCGGGGAGGCCTGCGCGCCCTCGCGGCGTTGCGACCCGCCGCGCCTTTCGCCTTGCTCCTCGGGCTTTTCCTTTCCGTGGCGGCGGTCAATCCCGCGGCGGCCATACCAAGCTTCGCGCGCCAGACCGGCCAGACCTGCTCGGCCTGTCACACCGCTTTTCCGCAACTCACGCCTTTCGGCCGGCGCTTCAAGCTGGGCGGCTACACGCTGGAAGGCGGCGATTCGACGCTTCCGCCGCTCGCCATGATGGTGCAGTCGACCTACACCAATTACGCGCGCGCTCTGACCGCTCCGACGGGAACCTATGCGCCGCCCTCGCCGAACGGCGGTTTCAACAACAACAATAATTATATCGACCTCGCCCAGCAGGCGAGCCTGTTCTACGGCGGCAAGGTCTACGGCAACCTGGGCGCTTTCGTCCAGATGACCTTCAGCAACGACTACGGCCGCACTTTCGGTCTCGACAATACCGATGTTCGCTATGCCGACTCGGTCAAGATTGGCGCTTTCGACGTTCTCTATGGGTTGACCGTCAATAATAACCCGACCGTCCAGGATCCCTGGAACACGACTCCGGTGTGGAGTTCGCCCTTCATCACATCGAATTTCGCCCTGAGCCCGGTCGCCAGCACCCTGCTCGAAGGCTTCGGACCCAGCCAGCAGCTTGGCGCCGGCGCCTATGTCTTCATCAACGACATGGTCTATCTGGAAGCGGCTGGCTACGGCTCGCTGACCCCGCGCGCGCAAACCACGCTCGGCGCTTGCTGCGGCGTGACGATCAACGGCATAGCGCCCTATTGGCGCGCCGCTCTCGAGCAGAACTGGGGCGATCATTCTTGGGAAATTGGCACCTATGGCATGTCGGCCAATGTGATCCCCAACGCCTCCTATGGGTTCGGCACGGATAATTACACCGATATCGCCTTCGACTCGCAATATCAGTGGATCTCCGACATGCACGCCGTGACGGTGCGCGCGAACTACATCATGGAGAAGCAGATTCTCAACGCCAGCGCCAATCCGAACTTTGGCGGCGCCGCCAATCCGACCGATTATCTGCGCAGCCTGAAAATCGGCGCCGAATATGTCTATGACCACACCTATAGCGCGACGGCGACCTATTTCCAGATCACCGGCAGCCCGGACGCCCTCCTGTATATGAACAATGTCAATACCTCGCCCAATTCGTCGGGCTGGATCTTCGACGTCGCCTATCTGCCTTTCTCGCATGGCGCGCCCAAGGAATTTTCGTGGCCGTGGCTTAATACGCGTCTAGGCGTCTCCTACACCCTGTTCACAAGGTTCGACGGCGGCACAACCAACATCGATCCCGTCGGCTGCCCTGGGTGCCGCGACGCCAGCAATAACAATACCCTGCTGGTCTATGCCTTTACAGCCTTCTGAGCGGGGGTGAGGCGCCGCAGGGTCGATCCAGAAAACAGGACATGGCGGCGGCCGCCATGTCCAAAAACGAGCGCAGAAAAATAGCGCGACCGGGGAGGATCAAATGTCCGAGGAAGTTCAAGGGAAGTGCTTGCAATCCGGCAATGCGACGATGCGGAGCGCCATTCGCTGCGCCGTCGCCGGCCTGGGCGTCGCTGCGCTGTTGGCCAGTGGAGCCACTGCCTTCGCCAGCCAGATCCATTTCACTGCGGAACTGAGCGGAGGCTCCGAGGCGCCTCCGAACCAGTCCCCCGCCCGCGGACACGTGGACGCAACTCTCGATACCGACACCAATACGTTGACTTGGCGGGTCACCTACTCCGGGCTGACGGCGGCCCCGATCGGCGCGCATTTCCATGGCCCCATCGCCTATAGCGGCCTGACAGCGGAAGAAAATGCCCCGATCCAGGTTGGAACGTCCGGCGGCCTTGGCAGTCCGTTCAGCGGCAAGTCGGTTATCGACGCCACCCAGACGAAAGATCTCAAAGGCAAACGCTGGTATTTCAACCTTCACTCGACGAAATTCCCGGGCGGCGAAATCCGTGGCCCCGTTGTTGAGCGGTGACCTGACGGTGCACCAGCTGGTTCGGGCGATTGTCATCTCGGTGCCTGCGACATGCGTCGCGCTGCTTCTGGCGACAAGGCTCGCCCGGGCTGGCGATCCAGCGGCAGGCAAGGTGATTTTTCAGACAGTCTGCCACAAATGCCATGCCGCGCTTCCCTATACCGGCCGGATCGGCGTGGCCAACCTGCCCGCCTTTCTGGCCAATCCGCGCCGGTACAAGCCAACGACCGCCATGACCTTTCCCGGCCTGAAGCGGAAGAAGGATATCGACGACGTGATTGCCTATATTACCGGAGGAAACTGACGGTATTCGCGGTGACCGGCAGCCCGGAACGAAAGGGCGCAACAATTGTCACGGGAGAAAGCCGGAAGGGGCGCGCGCGCCCTTTATATCGGCGCCGTCG
>Ga0302320_10008425_pt1 | contig 22449 bp, 18 predicted proteins | sample Bog_T0_3_FD_202130 | JGI IMG/M metagenome (GOLD analysis project Ga0302320, IMG submission 202130) | Peat permafrost microbial communities from Stordalen Mire near Abisko, Sweden - Bog_T0_3 | ecosystem: Environmental > Terrestrial > Soil > Wetlands > Peat | place: Sweden: Abisko, Stordalen Mire... | reverse complement strand
CAAAAAGCGCTAAACCCCTCCACTGCAACGGCGCTCCGGTCTCAAAAGCCGCGCCCTACAGACAGCCTGCCCTGCAAAGAATACGCTTGCCTCCCGGGGCAGGAAGGAATTTGCTTATCTCAGCCATTATCCAGCACATGAACACGAAAACACCGGCGCTCGGCGTCATTTACGGCAACCGCGACTTTTTTCCCGATCACCTCGTCACCGAGGCGCGGGCGGACCTGGCCAAGTTGTTTGCAAAATTTGGCCTCCGAGCCGTCCAGCTCGGGGAGCATGATTCCAAGCTCGGCGGGGTGGAGTCGCATTCCGACGCGCGCAAATGCGCCGCGCTGTTCAAACAGAACGCGGCGGACATCGAGGGCGTGCTCGTCTGCCTCCCGAATTTCGGCGACGAAAAGGGCGTGACCGACACGCTCAAGCTTTCCGGCTTGAAAGTTCCGGTGTTGATTCAGGCCTATCCGGACGATTTGGCGGCGCTGTCGCCTGCAAAACGGCGCGACTCATTTTGCGGCAAAATTTCCGTCTGCAACAACCTCGTCCAGGCTGGCCTCAGGTTTTCGCTGACCTCCCAGCACGTATCGCGCCCGACTTCAGCCGGCTTCGAAGCGGATTTGCAAAAGTTTCTCGGGGTCTGCCGGGTCGTCAACGGCGTCCGCGGCGTGCGCCTTGGCGCAGTGGGCGCGCGGCCCGGCGCGTTCAACACGGTGCGATATTCGGAAAAAATCCTGGAGCGCCACGGCGTCAGCGTCACGACGGTTGACCTTTCGGAAATCATCGGCAACGCAAACAAGCTGGACGCCGGCGCTGCCGCCGTAAAGGCCAAGCTCGCCGAAATCACCGGCTACGCGCCCGCGCCGGGCGTGCCGTCCGAAAAGCTGGTGCAGATGGCAAAGATGGGCGTGGTGCTCACCGACTGGATGAATGCCAATTACCTCGATGCGACCGCCATCCAATGCTGGACGTCCATGCAGCAAAACTACGGCTGCAATGTCTGCACGCTCATGAGCATGATGAGCGAGAAGTTTCTCCCCAGCGCGTGCGAAGTGGACATCACCGGCGTGCTCACAATGTATGCCATGCAGCTCGCCGGGGAGACTCCGGCGGCGCTCGTGGACTGGAACAACAATTACGCGGATGACGACGACAAGTGCGTGCTGTTCCACTGCGGCAACTGGGCAAAATCGTTTTTGCCCGACATTAAAATTGCCAATGCGCCCATTCTCGGCACCACGCTCGGCGTGGAAAACACCTATGGCGCGCTGGATGGCCGCACACCGGCCGGTCCGCTGACCTTCGGCCGCATCACCACCGCCGATGCCGAAGGCAAAATCCGCGCCTACGTTGGCGAAGGCGAACTGACCAACGACAAACTGGACACCTTCGGCAACCGCGCGGTCGCCAAAATTCCGCATTTGCAAAAGCTCATGCGGCATGTTTGCCAACAGGGTTTTGAGCATCATGTGGTTATGACGCAATCGAAGTCCGCCGGCATCCTGGCCGAGGCGTTTGGAAATTACTTTGGTTGGGAGGTCCATCGGCATCAGAACGAATGAGGTATGCCCCTGATGGACTGCCAATTAGCCGGCGGCGACGAAATTGTTATGGACGACCAAGAACTCCGATTTAAGGCGGTGCAGTTGCGCAAGAAAACGCTCGAAGTCATCTTCGAGGCGGGCGCGGGCCACACCGGCGGCGGCCTTTCTTGTCTCGACATCTTAAACGTGCTGTACCACCGCATACTCAAAGTATCTCCGGAGACGTTTTCCAGTCCTGACCGCGACCGCTATGTCCAAAGCAAGGGCCATTGTGTCGAGGCGCTTTATGCCGTGCTGGCGGATCGCGGATTTTTTCCCGAAGCGGATTTAAAAACCGTCTGCCGCTACCGGTCGCATTATGTCGGCCATCCCACGCGCCATGTTCCCGGCATCGAGATGAACACCGGCGCGCTCGGCCATGGCTTGCCCATCTGCGTCGGCATGGCGCTTGCGGGGAAAATGGATTCGGCATCGTATCGTGTTTTCACCTTGCTCGGCGACGGGGAACTCGCGGAAGGCTCGAACTGGGAGGCTGGACTGGCCGCCGCCCACTACCGGCTCGACAACCTGACCGCCATCCTGGACCACAACACGTTACAGATCACTGGCCACACGCGCGACGTGATGAGCAACGAACCCCTCGACGAAAAATGGCGCGCCTTTGGCTGGGCCGTCAAAGTGGTGAATGGCCACGACTACGCCGCACTCACCGCAGCGTTGAACCAACCCGCCGAAGCGGGCAAGCCGACTTTCATTATCGCCAACACCGTGAAGGGCAAGGGAGTGAGCTTCATGGAAAACGTCGCCAAATGGCACCATGGAGTGCCTAGCGAGGCAGAGTTGAAACAGGCGCTCGCGGAACTCCAGGAGGCGGGATAGAAATTGCAGCCTCTGTCAGTATGACAAATCATCAACCAACTAGCCAAGGTTCGCTTCCCTCTCCCCGCGAGGCACGAGCGGTTCGCGGGCCAGTGAGAGGGGCCGCTCCCGCTTTCAAACCATGAGCGCCCCCGCCCCTTCCATGTACTCGCCCGCCGCGAAGGCGATGGCGGAGAAGCTCGGCCTGAAACTGGGCCGCGCCAACCTTGATGAGTTTGCCGCCACACTTGAAGAACTTGCCAAAGCCAATCCAAACATCATCGCCGTCACCAGCGATTCGCGCGGTTCGGGCAAACTCGCGCCATTTGGCAAAGCGTTGCCCAAACAGATCGTCGAAGTCGGCATCGCGGAACAAAATCTGGTCGGCATCACGGCCGGTTTGGCGGCGTGCGGAAAGAAATCGTTCGGCGTTTCGCCCACGTGCTTTCTTACCGCGCGATCGCTGGAGCAGATCAAAAATGATATCTGTTACTCGAACGTGCCGGCGGTGCTCATCGGCATCAGCTCCGGCGTGAGCTACGGTGCGCTCGGCACGACGCATCATTCGCTGCACGATCTCGCGGTGCTGCGCGCCATCAATAATATCACCGTTATCGTTCCGGCGGACAACTTTGAGTCGCGCCAGGCCATCCTTGCGGCAGCCAAGGCAATCCAGCCCGTGTATGTTCGGTTCGGCAAAGCGGCAGTGTTCCATCTTCACCGGCCGGAAACCAGATTTGAAGTCGGCAAGGCCATCAGGCTGCGTGAAGGCAACGACGTTGCGTTCATCGCCACGGGTGAGACAGTTGTCCACGCATTGCTTGCGGCCGGTCAATTGGCGGAACTAGGTGTCCACGCGCGAGTGCTCTCGATGCACACCATCAAACCGCTCGACGCGGAAGCCATTTTGAACGCAGGCCGCGAATGTCGCGCAGTGGTCACGGTGGAAGAACACCTGGTCCACGGCGGCCTCGGCGAAGCCTGCGCGGCGGTGCTGCTGCAAACGGGCGTACACGTGCCCTTCCGCATCGTCGGCATTCCCGACGAGGAGACGATTCCGGGCGCGCAGGCGGACATTTTCCGGCACTACGGAATTTCCATGGAAGGATTGGTTGAAACTGCGGCAACCTTGCTGAAGCAATGAGACCGAACGTTTCATCCCACCCCCAGATTTCTGCCCGGGGCGGGATTTCGCCGAAGAGTTCGTGCGTTAAAACCATGAGCTGGCGCGCGGCGTTCACGCCGCTTCGAGGCTCAAAGCTCTTGAATCGTTGGAAGCTGAAGCGGCGTGAGCGCCGCGCGCCAATTGCCAGGTTCAAGGAGCCATCCCAACCATTCGTGGGTTCCGCTGGCTGGCTGCTTGCTTTTGCCCTCCTGGCCGCCTCGGCGGCTGGCGCTGGCGAATGCTGGACGAACAGTCTCCAAATGAAATTCATTCACCTCTTCGCCGGCGCTTTTACGATGGGGAGCCCAGTTACCGAGAAGGACCGTGCGGTCAACGAAACCCAGCACCCGGTCAAGATCACGAAACCGTTCTGGCTCGCGGCAACCCCGGTTACCGTCGGCCAGTTTGCCGCTTTTGCGCGCGCCGGCAGCTATCAAACCGCAGCGGAAAAGGAAGGCTGGGCTTACGGTGCGTGGAACCCGCGGGAAAACCGGTGGAACCGGCTCGAAAACAGGTCGTGGAAGAATCCGGGGTTCTTGCAGGACACAAATCACCCGGTGGTATGCGTGACTTGGCTAGACGCCACTAATTTTTGCCGTTGGCTGGGCGTCAAAGAAGACCGATTTTATCGTTTGCCTACCGAAGCCGAATGGGAATATGCCTGCCGCGCGGGAACCACCACCGCGTATCCCTGGGGCGATAATCCTGATGACGGAGAGGGCTGGGCGAATGGCTCGGATCACACCGCTGCCGGCTATTTCACATTGTTTCCGCCTTTTTCCTGGTCGGATGGCTATATTTACACCTCCCCCGTCGCGACCTTCCGTCCAAATGCCTGGGGATTGTACGACATGATCGGCAACACGCTGCAATGGTGCGGGGATTGGTACGCGGCCTATCCTGCGGGCTTGGCCGAGGATCCCGCCGGTCCGGAGGAAGGCAAAGAGCGGGTGCTGCGCGGCGGCGCGTTCGTTTATGGCCCGCGCCATTGCCGCTGCGCTTTCCGCGGCCGTAATTCCCCTGAGTTTCGGAACTTCTATGTTGGCTTTCGCGTTCTCCTCGAGGACAAATGAACTTACTGGCCATTGACCAAAGCACATCCGCGACGAAGGCAGTGCTCTTCGATGCCTCGGGCAGCGTGCTGGACAAGTCCACACGCCCGCATCGGCAGATTTATCCGCAGCCAGGCTGGGTGGAACATAATGCCGAAGAAATCTGGCGCAATGTGCTGGCGGTCATCCGCGAGATAACCAAACGAAACCACGCTAAAATTTCCAACCTCGCGGGCCTGAGCCTGACGAACCAACGTGAAACCGTGCTGATCTTCGATCGCCAGACTGGCAAACCCCTGCACCATGCTCTCGTCTGGCAGGACCGGCGCGGTGATGCCATTTGCGCCAAGCTGGTCAACCAAGGATGTGAAAAATCAGTGTGTGCCCGGACCGGCCTGAAAATTGACACTTATTTTTCCGCGTCAAAAGTTCGCTGGCTCATCGAGCACCATCCAGCCATCGCTGCAAAACTCAAGCACGGTGACGCCGCGGTCGGAACCATGGACGCGTATTTGATCCACCGGCTCACGGGCGGAAAGGTTTTTGCCACCGATTTCACCAACGCCAGCCGGACCTTGCTGTTCGACATCGGCAAGCTGTGCTGGGACGAATCACTCTGCCAGTTGTTCCGTGTGCCACTGCACGCGTTGCCGGAAGTCCGCGAAAGTTCCGCGTCGTTCGGGGAAACGAATGCCCAGGGCATTTTGCCCAAAACGGTTCCCATCATGGGCGTCATGGGAGACTCGCAGGCCTCGCTGTTTGCGCAACGCTGCCACCAGCCGGGCGACGTGAAGGCGACATTCGGCACTGGCACCTCGGTGCTCCTGAACATTGGCGGAAAATTCCAGCCTCCAGGCAATGGAGCGGTCACGGCCCTGGCCTGGGTCTGGCGCAGCCAGCCAACTTATGCGTTTGAAGGCCTTATTAATTTCTCCGCAGCCACGATCGAGTGGTTGAAGAATCAGCTCGGCCTGATCCAAAATTCGTCCGAAGTGGAAAAACTCTCATTGAGCATCAAGGACAACGGCGGAGTGTATCTCGTGCCGGCGTTTGCGGGCCTCAGCGCGCCGTATTGGGCGCCGAACGCGCGAGCCGCCCTCCTTGGCCTGACCGGCTTTAGCACGAAAGCCCACATAGTCCGCGCCGCCGAGGAATCCATCGCCTATCAAATCCGCGATGTCTTGGACATGATGCGCGCGGACGCCGGAATCAAGCTGCACATTCTCCACGCGGACGGCGGGCCGACGCGCGACCGGTTTTTGATGCAGTTCACCGCCGACCTCACCGGCATGAACCTGAGCGTGTCAGAAGTTGCCGAGAGTTCCGCGTGGGGCGCGGCAATGAACGGGCTGCTCGGCCTGGGCCGGTACTCAGCGCTGGAGGACTTAGACAAATTGCCGCGAAAACAGACCATTTTCCGCCCGCGAATGAAGGTCGCCGAACGCAAAAAACTTCACGACGGCTGGCTCCAGGCGGTAAAACGAGTATTGTGAACCAGGCCAAATCAACCATTAACCAAACCAAGGAACATGAAAACAAACTGGATCAAATTTGCGCTGGCCGTTTTGACGGCGGCGTCCATCCTGCTCTCATCGCAATCGCTGACGGCACAGTCCGTGCCCAAGGGAAAAATCGCTGTTGTCATTTCAACGCTGAACAATCCGTGGTTCGTCGTGCTCGGTGAGACGGCCACGGCCCGCGCGAAAGAACTCGGCTACGACGCGACCATTTTTGATTCGCAAAACGACACGGCTAAAGAGGCGGCCAATTTTGAAAACGTCATCGCCAGCGGCTATCAGGCAATCATCTTCAATCCCACGGACGCAAACGGCTCCATTGCCAATGTGCAGAAAGCCAAAGCGGCGGGCATTCCGGTTTTTTGCATTGACCGCGAAATCAACTCCACGAACGCAGCCACGGCGCAAATGCTTTCCGACAGTTATTCCGGCTGCGTGAAGCTCGGGGAGTATTTTGTCGAACAAGTCGGCGAGACCGGCAAATATGTGGAACTGCTCGGACTCGTCGGCGACAACAACACTTGGAACCGCTCGAAAGGCTTTCACAGCGTCGTGGACCGCTATCCCGGATTGAAAATGGTGGCGCAGCAGAGCGCCGAGTTCGATCGCGCCAAGGGGTTGGAAGTGCTGGAGGCGATTTTGCAAAAGAACCCGGACATCAACGCCGTCTTTTGCGGCAACGACGCGATGGCGATGGGCGCGTATCAGGCGCTGGTCGCGGCGGGCAAGGACCAGCAGGTGAAAGTTTTCGGCTTTGACGGCGCGGACGACGTGTTGAAGCTGATTGCGGAAGGAAAGATTGCCGCGACCGGAATGCAGTTCCCGAAAAAAATGGCGCGACAAGCCGCCGATTTCGCGGACCAGTATATTCATGGCAAGCGGGATTTTGCCCAGAAAATCCCCGTAGCGGTGGAACTGGTCACTCAGGAAAACGTGAACAAATACGGCGACTACGGCCGAAAAAGATGAAGCAATCAGTTCAACCACGGATCAACACGGATGGAAATACAACCAGGCGCTCTTGGTTATTTCCAATTCAGTTGATGCGGAGCAAACATTCCAAACGCCGTAGGCGTGATATCTTTGTAGTTAACGGCATGGAATTCGTTCAAGCCCCGTCGGGGCGGCAGATTCCGATAATCTTTGTGGGACCTGACCTATGCCGCTCCTGATCGAAGCCAGGAAATCATTTATGACCAGCAACCTACAAAGATATCGTGCCTATGGTGCTTGGACGGTCCTCGTCTGCTTGCTTCTGGCGGCGACGTTCTGGTTCCCGCTTTTTCATTTCTTACCGCTGAAACAAACCCAGGCACAAGAAACGCAGGCGGAATTCAATCCCACTAATTACGCGACTTCATTTTGGAACAAAAGACTGCTGAAATCCCTTGACCGCGCGGCGGAGGCCGGCCAGGTGCTGGCCGCGCTGACCACCGATCCGCCAAATGCGCGCGCACAGTTTGGCCGCAAATTGGGGGTCAGCAGTTCCACCCTGTTTTTCCTGCGCGGAACCGGCCATGTCGTTGCCGTGAAAAAAAACAGCGTGGCGCTGGCCTTGAAGGATGGCGAAGAAACCGCCGATATTTTGCTGCCGACCGGACTGCTCTTCGGCAACGCTGTGCGCGACGGCACGGGCCTGCTCGACGCCAGCGAGTTTCCGAACTCTCAGAATTTCAACGACGTGTCCGCCGAGCTGAACCATATCGTCGAATCCACGCTGCTGCTGCAGTTGCGCGAAAAGGCGAAAGTCGGCGCGAAAATTTTCTTCGCCGGCTGCGCGGAAATTGACGATGAAGAGACCGACGTGAAACCGCTCAAAGTCATTCCAGTTTCGCTGAAGTTGGAAGCGCCAAAATGAACGCGCCCACCGCCAACGCCGCCGAAACAGACGTGCTGCTAGCAGCGCGCGGCATCACCAAGACGTTTCCCGGCGTCCGCGCGCTGGACGACGCGCAAATCACGGTGCGGGCGGGCCGGCTCAATGCGCTGCTCGGCGAGAACGGCGCGGGCAAATCCACGATGATGAACATACTCGCGGGCGTCTTTCCGCCGGACGCCGGAGAAATTTTTCTCGCAGGCCGGCCGGTCCGCTTCACCAGTCCGCGCGCGGCCCAGGTGGCGGGCATCTCCATCATCTTCCAAGAATTGAATCTCGTGCCGCATCTGAGCCTCGCGGAGAATATTTTCCTCGGGCGCGAACCCCGGAACGCGGCGGGCCTGCTCGACACCGCGCGCATGAACCGCGATGCCGCCTCGCTGCTCGCGGAACTGGAACTGGACGCGGACCCGCGCACACCCGTCGCGCGGCTGCGCGTCGGCGCGCAACAGGTCGTGGAAATCGCCAAGGCGATCTCGTTCCGCTCGCGTGTCATCATCATGGACGAGCCAACCTCGGCGATCACCGAACATGAAGTGGCCGTGCTGTTCCGGTTGATCCGCCAGCTCAAGACGCGCGGCGCCGGCATCATCTACATTACGCACAAGCTCGATGAACTGGCGGAAATCGCCGACGACATCACCGTGTTCCGCGACGGCCGGTTCATCGCCGCGAAGCCATTTGCCGGCGCCACGCGCGACGAAATGGTGCGCCTCATGGTCGGACGCGACCTGACGGATTTGTTTCCCAAGACGTGCGCGTCCGTCGGCAAGGAAATGCTGCGGGTGAAAAACATCTCCCTGCGCCATCCCGAACGCGCCGAAGATTTTGCGGTACGGGACGTCTCGTTTTCGGTGCGGCAAGGTGAAGTGCTGGGATTGTTCGGTCTGATGGGCGCGGGACGAACGGAATTGCTCCAGACGATTTTCGGGCTTCATCCACACGCGGCCTCCGGGGAAATGTGGATCGCCGGCCAGCCGGTCTCCATCCGGTCCCCGCGCGCGGCGATTGAGGCCGGGCTGGCGCTGGCGCCGGAAGATCGCAAAGGTGACGGGCTGGTGCTCATGCACAGCGTCGCCGAAAACACCACGCTCGCCTGCCTTGATGAAATTTTGCGTTTTGGCCTGATCCAACCCGCGCGCGAACGCGAGCTGGTCAGCCGCTACGTGGAGCGCCTGCATGTGCGCACTCCGACGCTGCGGCAAGCAGTTCGACTGTTGAGCGGGGGCAACCAGCAGAAGGTTGTCCTTGCCAAATGGCTCGCCACCAAACCCAAAGTGCTGCTGCTTGACGAGCCGACACGCGGCATTGACATCAACGCCAAGAAGGAAATCTACGCGCTCGTGGACGAACTCGCCCGCAGCGGCCTGGCCGTGGTCATGGTTTCATCCGAACTGCCGGAGATTCTCGCCATCGCCGACCGCATCCTCGTATTGGCCGAGGGACGCGTGACGGCGGAATTCGCGCGCGGCGCGGCCACGGAGGAAGCCATTTTACGTGCTGCCCTGCCCGGCTCCAATAATTGACCACCGCATGAACCAAAAGACCTTCCTCGAACAACTCGCACGCTTCCAGTCGTTCCTGGCGCTGGCGCTGATGGTCGTTGCCTTGAGCCTGGCCTCGCCGAATTTTCTGACTGTGGACAATACGCTGAACGTGCTGCGGCAGATTTCCATCAACCTCTGCCTGTCGCTCGGCATGACGCTGGTCATTCTCTCCGGCGGCATTGATCTGTCTGTTGGCTCCGTCCTGGCGCTGGCGGGCGCTGTCGCCGCCGGGTTGTTGAAAAACGGACTCGCGCTGCCACGCTTCAACCTGCTCGTCCAGTTCACGGTGCCTGGCGCGGTCGTCGCGGGCATCGGCGTCGGCCTTGTCCTGGGCTGGTTCAACGGTCTGGCGGTCACGCGCTTCAAGCTGCCGCCGTTCGTCGCCACGCTGGGCATGTTGAGCATCGCGCGCGGCCTGACCATGCTCTGGACTGGCGGTTTTCCCATCACCGGCTTGGGCGGCGCTTTTGGCCGGCTCGGCACCGGCCATGCGCTCGGCATCCCGATACCGGTATGGATCTCCGCCGCGTTGGTGGCCGTGTTCATCCTCGTGACAAAGCGGACGCGCTTTGGCCGCCATCTTTACGCCGTCGGCGGCAACGAACGAGCCGCCACGTTGAGCGGCCTCGCCGTGCCACGCATCAAGCTCATGGTATATTCGCTGGGCGGCGGGCTGGCGGCAGTGGCCGGCCTGCTCGTCACCGCGCGTTTGGATTCCGCCACGCCCAACGCCGGACTCGGCTATGAATTGGATTCCATTGCCGCAGTGGTCATCGGCGGCACTTCCCTTTCCGGCGGGCGTGGCTCGATTCTCGGCACCGTGCTCGGCTGCCTCATCATCGGCGTGCTGAACAATGGCCTGTTCCTCCTCGACGTCTCCCCCTTCTGGCAGCAAGTGGTCAAAGGCTTTGTGATTCTGGCCGCCGTGGCGGCGGACAAAATGGGTGCGCGCAGGGAATAACCTGCAAAACCCGTTTACTTCTCTTCAATTCTTGCCGGCCGCTTGCTCCAATAGTTGGCCAGCATCGAGCCGGAGACGTTCATCCACGGGCTGAAGATCGCCGCCGCCAGTCCGAGCGTGCCCAGTTTACCGGCGGCGCCGGCGATGCCCGAGGCCATGCCGCCGTTCTGGATGCCCACCTCAAACGCGATGGAGCGCGCTGAATTTTTGTCCAGCCCGGCGGCGCGGGCCAGCCCGTATCCGAGGACGTAGCCCAGCGTGTTGTGCAACGCCGCGACCAGAAACAGCAGCGCGCCGACATGCAGCAGGTTGTCGCGTCCAGCGGCGGTCGTCACGGCGGTGAAATAGACGATGCCCGCCATGGAAAGAAACGGAATGCGTGCGTCCAGCCACCGGTGGCGCAACCAACACTGATGGTAAATCACGCCGAACAGGACCGCGCCGAGCAAGAATCCGCCGAGGCTCACGGCCAGGGCCGCCGGCTCGGGCACGACCGATTGAATCCAGTTCCATCCGCCGAAACCCAGGAACCCAAGCCACACCGCACCGGTGGCGGCCACACTGAAAATGATGTTGCGACTGCGCGCGCCGGCGGATTTGAGATAATCGTGCAGCAGCGCCGCGCCGATGGGGACAAGCACAATCTTGACGATTTCCAGCATCATATTGAGCAGCTTCACTTCGATGAGTGTGCCGGCGAGCAGTTTCATCCATAGCGGGGTCATGACCACCGCCAACAGCGTGGTCACCGCTGTGATGGTGACCGAAAGCGCGAGATTGGACTTTGCGAGGTAGGCCATGACGTTTGACGCCAGCCCGCTCGAACAGGAACCGATCAGGATGACGCCGGCGGCAATCTCTGGTTCGAAATGAAAGAGCTTGATCAGCGCGAATCCGGCCAGCGGCATCACCGTGAAGCGGCACAGGACGCCGACCAGCACCCCGCGCGGCGACTGGATGACGCCCGCAAAATCGCGCAGGCTCATCTGCGTGCCCATGCCGAACATGACCATTTGCACCACGACAAGGATGAGCCAGTGATTGCGCAGATCAAATTCGCCCACGTGCAGAAATCGCGCCGGATAAATCATCGCCGCCGTGACCGCCACTACAATCCACGCCGTGAACTGGTAGCCGTGAAACTTTTGGGAAAAGCGCAGGGAAATGGCGAGGACCGCGCTGCCAATGACCGCTGTCGCATGCCACACCACAGAATGGTTCAACATCCATGCCGGCGTAATTATCACCAGCATCAAGAGCATCATTCCGAATTCAAATTTCGCCAGCAGATACATCAGTTTTTGACTGTGTTCATCTGTGTCCATCTGTGGTTAAACAGCTCATAAAACCGTGGCCAGATAATCCACTGCTATGCCCGGACTCGCCAGAATTGGCACGCGCTTGTCTTCCGGTGCAAGGGTATCCACCACCCGCGCCATCGAAGCCTGGGCCAGTACGATGACCTCGACTTGCTGCGACAATTCCTTCAACGCCGCCGCCACTTTCGCGTCGTGCGCCGCCGCGTCACCGCTCATCAATGCCTCGAATGCGCCTTCGCACAGCCGCGACGTCAGTTCGATCTGCTTTCCCTCCAGCAGGGCGCGGCGTTGAATCAGATCCGCCGTCGGCTCCAGCGTGGTCCGCAGCGTGGCGATGACCCCGATTTTCCTGCCCTTCGCAACCGCCTGGTCCGCCATGGGCTGGTCCACGCGCAGCACCGGTACGCCGATGAATTTCGCGCCCGCCTCCACCGCCGGCCCGATGGAGGAGCAGGTGACCATGATATAATCCGCGCCCGCCAATTCGGCGGACTCGAGATAGCCCGCGACGCGGCGCGCGATCACCGGCGTGAGGCTGCCGGCGGCGATGATGCCTTTGACGAGGCTGTCATCGGCGATGTTGAAGACGTTCACGCCGGGCAGTTTTTCTTTGCACAATTGCGCAAACACCGGCACGAGCGTGGCCGACGTGTGGACGAGACCGAGAGTTTTTTGTTTCATAATCGTTAAACTGTGTTTTTAAATTTGGACCGCGAGTTATCCCAACTCGTCCCCCTCCGCAGTATTGCTACGGAGGACGGGCAGCGCTCCGCCCGCCCGCGAGATGTTGCGAACATTCAAGCCCTCTCCGCCAACCCATGCGCTGCGCACTGGGACAATCCGCGCTCCGGACATGAATTGCGAAACCATACCCTAAGTTTGACCGCGTTTCACGATGCCAAAGTAATTTTCCGGGCCCACTTGGCCGCCCTTGAAGACCACTTCCAGACCATCAGCGGGTGAACCCGTCGCGAAGGCCGGGCACAATGGCGCGCCCGGAGTAAGCGGGGCCTTCATCGCCAACGCCTCAATGCCCAGCGCCCGGGCAGCAAAGCTTGAGGTGTCGCCGCCGGCAACGCAGAGGCGTTGAACTTGATGCTGCGCCAGGGCCTCGCGCAGCACCTGGCCCAAAGCCGTGCCGAGAATCATGGCGCTGTTGTGCTTCAATTTCGCAGAGTTAAGCCGATCCGAACCCGTCCGCGTCGTATGCACGATCACGCTGGAACCAGCCCGCATATACTTTGCCGCGGCCGCCGCCGCCCGTTCGATTTCCCGTTTCCTGGTTTTAGGTGAAGTCAAAGCCGGCACGTTGAGGGCAACCTCGCTGAAACCGTTCTTGAGCGCCCATGCGATTTGTTTTTGCGTGACCGGCGAGCAACTGCCGGAACCGACGAGGAATTGACTGGCAGGGCCGGCTCGCTGCGCGGGCGTGACGTTGCTGCGCACCCTCCCTGCCTGTCTCCAATACGCGGCCAGCGCCATTTCGATGCCGGATGATCCGACGGAAAACAGCGGGCGTTTCACGCTCGCGTATCCATCAATCAAAGCGCCAATGCGCGGCAACTGCTCCGCATACAGTGCGTCAAATAAAATCACCTCCGGTTTGCCGGTCCGCCTCCTCACGTCGGCGGCTGCAACGTCATTTGTTTTGTCGGCCAGCATGGCTTGGAGCGCGGCGCGCGCTTCCTGTTCCGGAAGCGCAAGTTTCAAAATATCGAACAGCGCGATTTTCTTTTTCGTCTGTTTGGCCAGATGCAACCGCAAATCGGCCTCGGCCATCGGCGTGATGGGATGATGGCTGATGGACGGATGCCGGTCCAGGCGATGGATGCCGCCCTCGCTCCCGATGCCGAACCGGGCGAAGTGGTTTCCAAAAACTGTGTAGCGCCCAAGCATCGGCGCAGCGACCAGCAGCGGCACAAACGGCGAGCGGAAAATCTCCACCCCCAAGTTAATCACGCGGCCGATGCTGCCAATTCGGGGTGAAGAGTCGAAGGTTGAGCAAACCTTGTAATGCACGTGCGGGGCACCCAGAGCCTTCAGTTTTTTTAAGGCCGGACGCAATTCTCTTTCCATCTTCTCGGGCGTCAGGGAACGCGTCATTCCCGCGACCCCGGCGGCTTGGAGGCCGGGGAATTTTCTCAACTGCGCGGCAGTTGGCGGCTGAATAAACAGCATGGTGCGAATGCCGGCCAGCGTGAGCTGTTCGAGCGCGTCGGTCGAGCCGGTGAAGTCGTCGCCGTAAAATGTGAGCAGCAATTTGTTCATATACGGAAGAAAAAGCTCCAGTCTCCAAGCTCTTTGCTGCAATCCCAAGGGGATTGTGTCCACCAGCCCATGGCTGCGAGAAACGAGCTGGGGATAGAATGCAAAAGCGTGTTCAACCCCAACGGGGTTGCGGCGCGTCTATACCGCCATGCCGCAACCTCGTTGGGGGAATGGCGCTTCGATAGGTATAACCTGTTATTTTGCAAAATGTTGCGAGAGGTTCGATGTCGCTCCTACGGAGCTGAGATGTGTTTTAGTCTCGTTTCTACAAATATGTCGCGCCTACGGCGTTGGGGTGGCCAATTCATATGTCGTTGTGGGCCATTGTTTTACATCTAAGTAAGCGCCATTGCCCCGTTGGGGTTGTCTGTTTTGGGATCGCTTTCCCAGGGTAGCTCATTCCTCGCAACCCTGGACATTACGCCAGAATCCCGTTGGGATTCGGTCTTGAAATTCCCGAAAGGCATTAGTAATGGAGTTTGAAGGCTGGGGCTTGGATTTTTCATTTGCGGCCAAATTTCTCCACGGACTTTTTCAGTTCCGGATATTTCCCTGGCGCCTGTTCCATGGTCAAACCTTCGACCGCTGCCTCCCACCATTTTCGGAGCGAGTACACGCCCGCCGCCGGGCCGTCGGGATGCGCCATGATGCCGCCGCCGGCCAGATAGAGCAGGTCAACCGTCTTGGTGCGGCGAAAAGTTTCACACGCTTGCCCGCCCCATTGACCGGAAGAAACCACCGGCATCACCGACAACACTCCCGGCAATGATTTTAAACACGATTCAATTGAACGCACCACGGAATCGTCGCTTTCCCAAAACTTATTAGCGATGCCGTTGACATGAAGCTGATCCACGCCCGCAAGCCGCCAGAGTTTTTGATACGCGGGAAACTCAAGGCCCAGCAGCGGATGCCGGTTTAGTGCGCCCCAGCCATTGCGGTGCCCGTGAATCGCCAGCGCGCCCAGATCGCACATCTTTTTTGCGGCGCTCAAGCCGACGCTGTTCAGCGAAATCATCGCGCAGGTTCCGCCGGACTGCACCACCTTGTCGTAATGGCGCTGCATGGCGTCGAGTTCGTCGCTGATATTGAAGGCATACATCACCCGCTTGCCGGTGCGGTCGGCGTGGGCATTGATGACGCACATGACGGCGTCCGCCCGCTGGTCAAACGGCGAGTGCGGCGGATCACCCATCAATTCGTCGTCCTTGATGAAATCAATTCCCGCCTCCACAAGCATCCGCACCAGTTCCGCAGTTTGCGCCGGCGTCAATCCAATGCTCGGCTTGATTATGGTGCCGATGAGCGGACGGTTTTGAACGCCGGTCAATTTGCGGCACCCTGTAATCCCAAATGCCGGCCCACGAAAATGGCTTAGGAACGACGGAGGCAGTTCCAAGTCCATCAGTTTCAAACCTGAGAATTGCGACAACTCGTAGAGATTCCCCTGAATCATCGAGATTAGCACCGGCAGGTTCCAGCCCAGGTTTTCGATCGGCCACGACAAGACGATTTCGGCGCGCTGGAACTTTCCGCCCGCGCTGCGGCCGCCGGGCAGGCTGGGTTCGTTCACCGTTTCGAGCGGCGTGATTTTTTCCACGCGGGCGGCAAAGCGCTGCTTCAACTCCTCCGTTTCACCGGGCACGGCCACAAAGGTGCCCGAGGATTGCTCGCCCGCCAGCGCGGCGGCGGCTTGTTCGACGGGCAGCGGCGTCTCGATCAAATAGGTGGCAAAAAGGCGTTCCATTTCGGAAAAGGTCACGGATTTGGCTGCAACACACAACGAAAACCTGTCGCCACGCTGAAACGCTTCGGCGCGACGTGTTCGCGATAAGACGAGAGCAGACTTTTCGGCCCGCAGTTGATCCAAGCGCCGCCGCGCAGCACCCCTTGTTTGCGCGAGGCATCATAATCATTTGCGCACCACTCCATCGCATTGCCGGCCAGATCGTAAATCCCCAGCGCATTGGGCGTAAAGCTGCCGACTGGCGCCGTCGTCACAAAACCATCGTTGTATCCCTGAATGTAAGGCCAGTTGGTGAAATAATTCAGGGCCGCCTGGTCGGCGAAATTGCCCGCTCCCGGCGGCGGCGGAAACTGCGTGCCCCAGGGATAAACACCCTCGATCTTCGCGTTTTTTTCCCTCGGGGTGGCTCCGGTTTCAAGTTCACCGATGCCAACGGCCCAGCTCCACTCCTCGTCCATCGGCAACCGATAAATTGCTTCCGCTGAGGCCTTCCCAGCTCTGCGATCGGTTTCCGTCAGCCAGACACAGAATGCCTCCGCGTCGTTCCGGCTCACGTTCACAACCGGATAAGCCGGACTGGTCGAGACTGCGGTGACGCCATGATAAAGCGCGTGGTTCCAATTGGTGCCGTCCAGCCGGGGGTTGGTCGCGGCGAAGGCGGCAAAATCCTTCACTCGCGTTTCATAAATTGAAAATGAAATCCGCGTGTGCGGAACCGGAACGAAAATCATGCCGAGACTGTTTGTCCACCGGCCTGAAACCGTCGCAACCAGATTTGGCCGTGGCTGGGCGTCCGCGCACGAAACGGCCAGCGCCGCGACGAGAGCGGCGGAAAACACGTTGGTGGCGGACAGGTTCATGTGATGCTTGAGAATTCTGCCGGATTCAGGCCAAACGCGTCATGCAAAAAGCGCCAAAAGGGCTTTGAGTTTTGACAAGTAAGAAGTGCTGCGTGAAGCCTGATGGGACGGTCGAGGGAAAAGCGGTGAACACGCCACACTCTCCAGAACTCTTCGCGAGCATTGAGCGAGCGGTGGAATCGCGCCAGCGTGTGGAGTGCGGTGGCTTTAGCACCGCTTTCGGGCGGGCGGAGTCCTTCGTCCGTTTGTAGGCTGACCGGGCGGCCCAAATCAGCGTTTCGGTTCAAGCAAAACCATGACCGAGTCCCCGAGATACTCCCAGAGCCGGCGGAGCGATTCCGTTTCAAAATCATCGGGCAGCTGTTTGGCAAACGCGGCGTGCGAGCAGTACCGGGAAAATCGCTCCAGCTCCGGCCCGACGTCCGGAAAATGTTCGATCAACCGGGAACAAAACTCACGCGGAGTTTGCTGGGGCTTGATTTCGATGCCCCGCTCTTTCGCCCAAGCCAGAACCGCCTGGTAGGTGTAACGCAACAGATGCTCGCGCGGCCAAATGTTCTCCTTGCCGGTGACGAATGGGTTCTCGTACGACATGAACGGTTCCGGCGCCAATGTGGACGCCACGGAGCCCGCCACGGGCACCGGCGGGCGGCGGCGGAAACGGAATAGTTTCCGGAAAAAATCGCGCACGGCAGTCAGGAACTTGCGAACCATGTCCGCAATCACTTTGCGAAAGCGAACCAGCAACCAGATCAGACCTGCCGCCAGCGCCAGGATCAAGAGCACGTGCAGCAAACGGAACAGGAAATCACTGGGCTTTCTTTGACCTTGGTTCCTGTCCGGCGGCGGCGGTTGGTCAGGTTTATTCACTGGCTTGGTTTGAGCGACGGGCGGCTTGGATGGTTGGGTTTCTTTTCGCGGCGAATCTTTTCCCGGCTGGCTGTGAGCTTGAGCCGGTTGGACATTGGGCGTCTGACGTTCGGCGCCGTCGTGACCGGCTCCATCGGATACGTCGGATCCGCCGGTTTGCTTGTTATTATCGGAGGGTTGGTCAGCATTGCCGGAAGGAGTGACGTCCTTCAGTGGAATCGTGGGATTTGCGGAAGGGCGGTTGTCGTCCGTCCCCCTGCCCTGCCCGGAAGATCCTCGGCCACCCGACCCGCCACCTCCAGCCGCTCCCGGTTGATCCGACTGGCCGCGCGGAGTGGAGCGAGCGGGACTGTCCTTTTGGGCGGTGCCTGCGCCGCTGCCGGGAGGCGTCCGGCTCGAATCAACAGCCGGCTGCATGCGCTGGACCGGCTGTTCGGTGCGCAGGCCTGCGCCCTTGCCCGGAGAATTAAACGGCAGGGCATAATTCCGTGCCTGGTGCTCTTTATGGGGGATCAGGTAGGTGAGATTTTTCCAAACATTCATGGCGCCTGGCCGGGGAAGTATCAGCGCCACGAGCAGGACGCCACCGGCGAGCAAGCCGCCAAACTTGATCCAAGCAGTGCTCACACTTGCGGGAATTTCAACCGCATGCTGGCGCAGGTTCCGGCGCAAGCCAAGAAAACTGGTCGTCACGAGCAGGCCGAACGCCGCGGCGAGGTAAAGCACCAGCAACGCGAAGCCGGCGCGCCGCGCCTGCGGGTCGCCGGCGGGCAGGAATAGTTGTCCGATGCCGAACAGCGGCAGCGCGGCGAGCGAAAACCAGACCACGGATCGTCCCGGCGGCCGGGGTGGTTTCTTTGAGCGTCTCTTGGCCACGTCGGCGGCAGCCAGCAATTCGAGCGCCGACAGGGGCGGGAGTTCCGGTTGCCGCGGAGCGAATTGCTTCTCCAGCGTGCGCCATAGCTTGGGGAGTGCCCCTGCTCCAACAGCGTTGGCCTCGCGAATCCAGGTACAATCAACGGTCAACCGGTGCGCACACCACCAAGTGATGGCCAAGAGGACCGCCCCGAGCACCGGCACCCTGTGCGTGTAAGCGAGATAAATCCAGGTGGCCCCAGCCAATGCCGCTCCATAGAACCGCGCGTGCAGTTTACCAAGTTCAATGCCGATGCGCGAGACCAGGACAATGGCAATGACGAACCAGAACAGGGTCCAGCGAACGCCGTGAAGCATTTCGCCGCGATAAAACACCTCGAGGAGGAAAAACACCAGGCTGCCGACAAGCAGCATGATCAGGACGGGACTGATTGCCACCGCGAGATAATCCCCCAGGGTTTTTTGCGGCTTCTCCATATCACCTCAACAGCGCCTCGGCACAGACACCGGGGATTGATTCTTCCGCGGAGATGACCCGAAAATCCACCTCCTGGGCCATCAGCAGGGCAGCCCACTCCGGCGTTTGCGCCCAGTCGAGCATCGTGGACTGCTCAAACAGGACCACGATGGCAGTCACCGTAAATCCATGCCGCACGAGTTCACCGAAGGCACTGGCAATCGCCGGCGTGATTTTCCCCAGCACCGGAATGACCGTGGCGTCCCGGCGAAACTGCGGAGTCATTTTCTCAATCAGTTGGTCCAGGCGAAGACTGTTCGTCGGTTCGAGCCGCCCAAGCGCTTCGAGGATGTACCGGAGTTGATCCGCGCCTTTGAGCGTCGGAACGACCACGGGACGGAGACGCTCGGTCTTGATGGGCGAGCCAGCCGGGACGGACTGGCCTGCGTTGGTGGGAACGACCACCGGAGGCAGATGCCCGATCCGGGGCGATTCGGTCCTCAGCGGTTGCACGTCCGGTCGCGTCGTAAATTCCGCCAGCCAACCGCGCGAACGGACACGCTCGGCGGCATCCACGCCATTGCTGGCAAAACCGATTTGCTCGCCCTTGAGGAAAACGGCGTTGGCCAGCGACGCCAGCGTGGTCACGGCCAGTTCCATGGCGACGGCGCCTGCGGCCCCGGGAAAACTGTCCCGGTAGAAATCGAGCAGGAACACGGCGCCGGCGACGCGCGAGGTTTCATACATCCGGCTGTGCAGGCTGCCAGTTCTGGCCGTGGCTCGCCAATGGATACGGTTCAAGGGATCGCCTTGCTGGTAGGGCCGAATGCCGGCGAGCCGCGTGGGATCTTCAAACAAACGGTGGGAAATACGAATTGCCCCGATCGGACGGCGCGAAGCCAGGGTATAGCCTTGCAGCGACAAAACTTTGGGCAGCACCAGGACGAAATGCGGCTCGGTCTGCACGCGAAATCGCCGGTGCAATCCGAAGACGTCGCCCGTTTCCAGCAACAGCGGACCGAGTTGATAATAGCCCCGCATGAGGAAGGTAACCCGGTAGCGCAGCCTCGTGGTTTCGCCGGCTTTGAGGCTGATCAACTTGATGCGCTCGCCGTCCACCTGCAACCGCTTCGGGAACCCGGTAACGCTGGCGCGCCCAAACGATTCCTCCAGCAGCAACCATGGTATGGCCAGCGTGCCCTGGTTTTGCACCCCTACCTCGACTTCCACCGCTTCGCCGATTTCCACCACCGACTGGCGGCAGGTTCTTTTGGCGAACAGCCTCTCCACCCAGCAACTCGTGAAATAGCGGCCGAACAAAAGCACGCCCAGCAGCGAGTACATGGCATACACCAGCAAATCGAGTTGGCAGAGCAAACCGATCAACAGCAGCGCGAGCGTGCCGAAAATCCATTTCATTCCGTGTTGTCCACGGCCGGCATGGGCGGCGCCGGCACGGTGTTGAGAATTTCCGCAATGGCGCCGGCAATGGTCTTTTTGCGCAGGCGGCTTTCCGGACGGAGAATCAGCCGGTGTCCGAGCACGTGCGGGGCAATCTGCTTGACGTCGTCCGGGGTCACAAAATCATATCCCTGGTTGGCGGCGAACGCCTGCGCGCAACGGAACAGGGCGATGGACGCGCGCGGACTGCCACCCATGAAGAGGTCCTGATGTTCGCGGGTCGCGTGGATGATCTGCAAGATGTAGCGGCTGACCTTGTCATCCACGTGGACCTGCCGCACGAGCTTCTGGCACTCCACAATCTCGCCGGCGGTCACGACCGGTTCAAGGGTTTCAATCGGATGCCGCAGCTGCAGCCGTTTCAGCATCTCCAGTTCCGATTCAAAGCACGGATAGCCCATGCTCATCCGGATCAGAAAACGATCCAATTGCGCCTCGGGCAGCGGAAACGTGCCTTCGTGGTCAATTGGATTCTGCGTGGCGATCAGAAAAAAAGGCGGCGTCAGCTCGTAATTGACGCCATCCACGGTCACCTTCTGTTCCGCCATCGCTTCCAGCAACGCCGATTGCGCCCGGGGCGTCGCGCGATTGATTTCATCCGCCAGCACCGTCTGGGCAAAAAGCGGACCCGCCCGGAATTCGAAGGCGGCCGTCTTGGGATTGAAAACCGAACTGCCCGTGATGTCGTTGGGCAGGAGGTCGGGGGTGCATTGAATCCGTTTAAACGTGCAGCCGACGCTGCGCGAAAGCGCGCGCGCCAGCATGGTTTTGGCCACACCGGGAACATCCTCCAACAACACGTGTCCTTCGGCAAAGTAGGCTGTCAAAAGCAGGACGATTTCCTGATGCTTGTCCACGATGGCCCGCTCGATGTTTTCGATGATGCGTTTGGCCACGGGGGTGATCGCAGATCTCCCAATCGGTCGCATGGGAGGAGTGACCACGGGCCTGGCCGACAGCCGCTGGACCGGTTCGGCAACGTCGGCAGCGTCGGCTAAATTGGCGAGAACGGTGCTGGCGCCACAATTGGGGCACTCGGCCCTTTCGCCCGCAAATTCATCGGAGAACTCGATATGTTGCCCGCAGGCGGTGCAAATGGTTTTTGCTGTCATGGCCTCGACAATGTGACAACTCGCCCAACTGCTTGTCACGTCAGAATTGATTGCGGAAGCTCGGACTCGGCGATGCCCCGACTGGAGGACTGAAAATCTCCCTTCGGAATGAGCTTGCCAGACGCGTTTCTTCTTGCGCAGAATGTGTTTGCTGGCACGTAACGGACTCTCGCTCCGTTGCGCACACCCACAGCGGAGAGATGGCCGAGTGGCTGAAGGCGCTGGTTTGCTAAACCGGTATACGGTCAAAAGCCGTATCGGGGGTTCGAATCCCCCTCTCTCCGCCAGTTTTCACATTCTCCAGTAAAATCAATGTGTTTGAAAGATTTTACTGGCGAATTTCTTTCGCAACTGTGTGTAATATGTGTGCAATAAACCTGATTAAGCATTATGGTGCAATCTGGTTTTGGCCTTTGTTTTCCGCCGTCGCCCCTCTGGCGCATTGCCCTTGCTCTAGCCATGTTCGCCAGCCATTGACCGTCCGGCTTGCTGGCGGGCCACGGGTGAAGCGTGGCGGATGGTTTTGGCGGGTCTGGTGGTTTCACCCTGCCGGGCGCGCGGTGTGCGCTCTGGCGGTGTCCATCACCCTGCACGCTTCCGGCTGGCTGGCGGTCAACGTGGCCGGCGGGTCCGGCTGGTGTCCATCGCCCGGCGCGGTCGCGGCCTGCCAGCGGGCAGCGTGGCGCCACGGCGACGGGCAAACGGAAGCTTGCAACCGGGGCGGATGGACAGAACTTGGAAATTTGCCCTGCCGGCGTTCGCTGGCTGGCGACTGGCGAGCCGGAAGCGCGGTCAACGTCCAAAGCATCCAGCCGGCGGACTGGCGCGGCCTACGCCAAGCGGCGCGCAGTTGTCCGGCAACCTCGATGTTCACGGCCTGCCATTCAGCGAACGTCCAGCCGTTGCCGGGTAGCAGGAAAGTGAAAGTTGCTTCATCCGCATAATCCGAAAGCGGGATCAGGTCC
>Ga0302320_10008423_pt1 | contig 22454 bp, 24 predicted proteins | sample Bog_T0_3_FD_202130 | JGI IMG/M metagenome (GOLD analysis project Ga0302320, IMG submission 202130) | Peat permafrost microbial communities from Stordalen Mire near Abisko, Sweden - Bog_T0_3 | ecosystem: Environmental > Terrestrial > Soil > Wetlands > Peat | place: Sweden: Abisko, Stordalen Mire... | reverse complement strand
TCGTCCCCAAACGATGCCCGGAACTGCTGCACCGTCATCATTTTGCCGCGCTTGCTCGCCAGTCTTTTCGCCATGACGATATAGTATCGCTATTTGTTCGCCTGAGCAAGATTGATATTCATCTTCCGAAAATGCTCTAGAAGTCCGGTCAGCGGAACGGGGTTATTTGGTCTCCAACTGTTTGGCCTTGTTTTCTGCAAATTGCTTGGCCGCATGCGTGACCTGATCGCGCGCATAAGCGGCGTCGTGCCAGGCTTTGATTTCTACGCGCTTGCCTTCTAAATCTTTGTAAATCGAGAAAAAGTGGGTGATTTCCTTGAGCATGTGGGGGTAAATGTCGGTGTAGTTCCAGACGTTATTGTAGCGGGGGTTATTTTTGCCGACGGCGAGGACTTTTTCGTCGAGGACGCCCTGGTCGAGCATCTCGAGAAGGCCGATGGGGCGGACTTCCTGGACGCATCCGGGGAAGCTGGGGCCAGGGACAAGGACGAGCACATCGAGGGGGTCGCCGTCGTCGCTCAGGGTGGAGGGAATGAAGCCGTAGTCGCCGGGGTAGTGGACGGGGGAGTAGAGGTTGCGGTCGAGCTTGAAGACGTGCAACTGCTTGTCGTACTCGTATTTTTGGGTGCCGTCCTTGGGGATTTCAACGACCGTGCGAAAGACTTCGGGGGAACGATCGCCGATGGGAAGTTCAAGATAATTGACCAGTTGCATGCTTCTCCTCGAGGTCTCGGGATCCGGAAAGGGGCCGGAAACAGGGGGTACGAGAGGCCTCCGCCTGAGCTACTATAATCGATCATCATGAAGGCCCATGTCTATGTCACGCTGAAAACTTCGGTCCTGGATCCGCAGGGCCAGACCATCCAGAACGCTCTGCGCAAGATCGGATTTGCGGAAGTGTCCGCGGTGCGGCAGGGCAAATACTTCGCGCTGACGCTGGCCGACGGGCTCAGTGCCGAGGCCGCCAAAGCGGCAGTTGAGAAGATTGCGCGGGAGGTTCTGACCAACCCGGTGATCGAAGAATTTACCTATCGAATTGAAGAGTAGGGAGCTGGCCGGGCGGGGTTTGCGGCGGGCGCGAAATTGCGCGCGAAGGGATTTTCGACTCCTATTAAAAGCCGACAAAAGAGAGCGTTTTGAGGACTCGCAGGGCGACGAAATGAAGGCACTGGGCCGGTATGCGGATTTTGGGGGCCTGGGGGCGTAGTTTTTGGAGCGGAACGTCGGGTTTGAGCCGGACGAAAAGATGAAAAAGTGGCTGAAAATGGTCGTTTTTGGCGTGTTTTTGGCATGTTTTTGGCGTGTTCCGAACCTCATCCGTGGTTTCAGGGAAAATCGATGTATTCGTAGACGCCCTCTTCGCCAAGCTTGAGGGTTCCTGGCCGCTTTGAGGGAATCACCGGATGCTCAAACCTTCTCTTCTGTTCTGGGGCCGCGGGCGGCATCTTTTCATTCAAGACACCATCAATCGCCTGCAGGATGATCGCACGCATGGTCGTGCCCTCCCGCTTGGCGAGGGCCTTCAACCTGGCATGGATCTCGTCCGGAATGTCGAGGGTGATGCGCATGGGTTCACACATTGTATCGGCAAGGCGGCTTTGATCGCTTACGGCGTGATGATCCGGTCGGCGAGGTCGGGGGCGACCATGCGGAAGTGGCGGGCATTCAGGGTGTAAATCTGTTGGGCGTCTATCTTGCGCGCGCAGGCCAGATGGAGCGCGTCGTAGATCATGCCGCCGGAGTGGCCCAGGTTCGCCGTTTTCGCGAGGGTCTCCATGTATTCGTCGGCGGAAAGCGTGACTGGGGTCAGCCGCTTGAGAAGAGTTTCCACTACGACGACCGTATCGCGTGGGGAGAGGCGCAAAGCCGGCGGCATGCTGGAGAGCGTGTTGTAGACCTCGGCGAGGGTGTGCGTGCTGATCGCTGCCGACTGGGCCGTGCAGCGGTTCCAGAGTTCCGCGCTTGGGGCGTGGCGCTCATGGCTTACCTGGGCGATGGCGATCAGGATCGATGTGTCGAGAAAGATCACGCGGTTTTCCTGGCGGTTTCAGTAGCCGAGTTTTCATCCAGCGAAAGCGCTCGGCGCTCACGCTCCAAGCGGCCCTGCGCAACCAGTTCCGTCACCATATCGTTGGTGAGGACGGGCGGGTTAGACCGGTCTGCGGGAAAGATGAGCGGGGTGCCGTTCTGAATGACCAACCGTGCCTCGTTTGCGAGGGGCACCAAGATGAACCGATCGCCGGAGCGCTCGATGATGAGCCGTGTGCCGGGAGTGAGATGCAGGGCGTCGCGGAGCTTTTTGGGGACGACGATGCGACCGGCTTTGTCGATCTCGACAGTGGTAGACATAATGCCATTTTACCATTAGAAATGGTATTTTCTGTTGAATTTGCGGCTGTTGTTTCCGCAGGAGATGGCGAAGGAGCCGAAACGGGACTGGGAGGGGAGCCGTGTCTCGCCGTGCCCAATCTGCTATTGACAAAGGTTTTTTGCTGGGCCTATGTTTTGTTGGCTTTTCCAAATGGAGGAATCGACATCATGGCTCACTTTGAACTTCAGCCCGCGGAATCGGAACTTCAGCAGTTGGCGCGTCAATACTGGCAAAAGGCCGGCGATAAGGAACATGAGCTGGAGGCGGCTGCGTTCGAGGCCGGGGCAGCGATCCGGAAGGGCGACCTGTCGCTGGTGAATCTGGAGATCATCGTCCGCTGGAAGTCGGAACGCGTGGTCCATTACCTGATTGGCAACAGCGAAGAGAAGATCAGGAAGGCGCTGGCCGTGGCCGCATCGCCGGAGTCCTCGACGCGCAGCGCGGTGGATGCGCTGACGGGTTTGCGCGGCATCGATCTTTCCGTGGCGACGGCGATTCTTTCCGCCATTCATCCGGACCGGTATGCGGTGCTGGATTTTCGCTCTCTGGAGGCGCTGGGGCATGCGCGGCACGACGTGCGGTTCTACGAGGAATACCTGGCGTTTATCAACCGGCTTGCGGCGGATGGCGCAGTGAAGCCGCAGGGGGACCTGCCCGGCCCGACGCCGCTGCATGCGCTGGAACGGGCGCTGTGGGAGTGGAGCACGAGCCATGCCAACCAGGGGGTAGGGGTATAGGCCGGTGCGGGGCAGCGTAGAATCGCGTACGTGAGCAACTCTTTTGAAATCGGCCCTGTAGAGGTAGGCGGAGGCCGGCTTTTTCTCATCGCCGGCCCCTGCGTGATCGAGTCCGAAGCCCATGTGCGCACCATGGCCGAGGCCATTCAGCGCATCGCGGCCGACCTGGGAATCCCTTACATCTTCAAAGCCAGCTATGACAAAGCCAACCGCACCAGCGTGAAGAGCTTTCGCGGGCCGGGATTGGTGGAGGGCACGCGCATCCTGGGACGGCTGGCCAAGGATACCGGCCTGCCGGTGCTGACCGATGTGCATGAGCCGGGGCACTGTGACGTGGCGGCCGAGGCCGTGGACGTGCTGCAGATTCCGGCATTTCTGTGCCGGCAGACCGACCTGCTGGTGGCCGCGGGCAAGACCGGGCGCGCGGTGAACATCAAGAAGGGCCAGTTTGTGGCGCCGTGGGATATGACGCATCCGGTGGAAAAGGTGCGGTCCACGGGCAACGAGCGGGTGTTTCTGACCGAGCGCGGGGCGTGCTTTGGCTACAACTCGCTGGTGGTGGACTACCGCGGGCTGCCGGTGATGCGGGCGATGGCGCCGGTGGTTTTTGACGGGACGCACTCGGTGCAGCAGCCTTCGGCGGCGAACGGGGTGAGCGGCGGGCAGCCGGAGTTTATCCCGCTGCTGGCGCGGGCGGCGGTGGCGGCGGGCATCGACGGGCTGTTTTTAGAAGTGCACGACGATCCGGCCCGCGCCAAGTCCGACGGGGCGAACGCGCTGGATTTGAAGCTGCTGAAGCCGCTGCTGGAACGGTTGCTGGCGATTCACGCCGCGGCGAGCAGCCAGTAGATCCGGCGCAGGTCCGGCTGTGCAGATGGCTCGAAGTCACTGCGACCTTTTGAGTTCAAAACTCCTTCCGTCTTCCAGGCGCAGCACCAGGACTTGCGCCGGCCCTCCGTCCGCAGGTTTGAACGAACACTCATCCGTCGAGCTTGCCGAGTAAAAATCCGACGGGCTTTCGGCGAGATATTCCTGCTTGTCCTCATTGTTCTCCTGGAGGAATATGCGCCCATTCTCCAGAGTCACCGATAGGACAAGGTCCGGTGAGAGCGCATATCTGCCGGTCAACCGATTCAACTGGTCCGGAGTGAGATGGGCCTGCGTGTGCTGCTTCAGTTTGGGCAGCGGAGGAAGCAGGTTATAGGGCGTATAGCCCTCCCAATCGAAGGGGAAAAGGGTGGGGCCGAGGAGGGCGTCGACGAGGGGCTTAAAGATTCCCTCGCCGTTGGAGCTGTTGGTGAGGATGAGGATTCCGTCGCCGTGCTCTCGGAAGCAGAGCGCGAGATGACGCCAGCCTTCGTCGTGGCCTTCCTTGAAGAAGGCCTTGCCGTAGGGCGAGAAGTAGAGGCCCCAGCCCAGGCCGTAGCTGAGGCGGATGGCGTCGTTGGCAGTGGTGGTCTGCTCGCTGAGCGAGGGAAATTGATGGGCGGAGCGGATGGCGATCTGGCGGTTGAACAGGGCTCCGGTGGCCGGGATGCCGAGGGGCTTGCCGCGCAGGAGCGCGCTCAGGAAGGCCGCGTAATCGCGCAGAGTTGTCTGCATGGATCCGGCGGCCGCGGGCGCGGCGCGATGTTCGGGGCCGAGCGAGCGGCCGTACTCGTCGTAGCCGTTGGCGAAGTCGGTCTCAAAGCGCGGCTCCCAGATCATGCTGGTGCGGGTCATGCCCAGCGGGCGATAGAGGTTCTCGTCCATCAGGACGGTGAGGGATTTGCCGGTGACGGTTTCGACCACGAATTGGGCGAGCTGAATCCCCTCGCCGGAGTAGCCGTAGCGGGTTCCGGGATCGAAGTGGAATCTGAGCTTGCGGTCGTCCTCCAGGCCACGAAAATTGGCGAAGCCGGTGGTGTGGCTGAGGAGAATGCGCAGGGTGAGCTTCTTCCAACGGTCGTCGCCCTGGATGTCCGCATAGCCGGGATAGCCGGGCAGAGGCTTGGGGAGGTATTCGGCGATCGGCTTGTCTAGCGAGAGGACGCGCTGCTGGACCAACCCCATGGCCAGGACGGCGAAGGCGGATTTGGTGAGCGAGGCCGAGGTCATGACGGAGTCGGGTGTGAGCGGGAGGTTCTTTTCCGCGTCGCGCCAGCCGTAGGTCTTGAGGTAGGCCACATGGCCGTGATGGAAGATGGCAATGCCCGCTCCGGTGACATGGGCTGCCTCGATCAATTGAGTGACGGTCGAGTCGATCTGGGCCGGCGCGATGTGGCTGCCGTCAGGCCGCGCGATGGAAGGTTGCTGAGCGGGCGCGAGGGAAAGGCCGGAAGCCAGGATGGCGATTACGCACAAAGACTCTTTATTCATTTCGTCCGACCCACCGGTCTTTCTCCGTTGAGGCTTAGATACGGCGGGCCTCTGGGCGCAGTTCCAGGTTTCTCCTTCAAGACGGCGGATTCGGTCGCGGGGCGTGGACAATGGTTTTCGAGGAGGTGCACGACGATCCGGCCAACGCCAAGCGAGACGGGGCCAACGCGCTGGATTTGAAGCTGCTGGAGCCCTTGCTGGACCGGCTGCTGGCGATTCATGCCGCGGCTCAGTGATGGCCGATCTTTACAATTGTGTTAAAAAGAGCGATAAATCAAGGGTTGTGCGTTGGGTTGCTCATGCAGCCTGCCGGTTGAAGCCTGCCGATGGAGCAGGGAGACTGCGGCGCGCCGGTTCCGACCGATTGCACCGATCTTGCTGCGGACCTGTCTGCGCCGTTTTGGCTCTGCTGACATTGGCTTGCCCGTCCGCTCTGAGGTGCGTTGCTTCACGATGAGTCTCACTTTGCAAATTCCGCTGCAAGATCGCTGCGAAAGCCAGCCGGAGCGGCGCTTGAAAATCGTTGGCCCGCGGCCGATATGGATGCGCCATGTTGCGCTGATCTACAACCCCTACGCAGGCCAGCACTCTGAGCGGCGCAAGGCTTTGATTGAAAACTGCCTCGTTGTGCTTCGCGCTGCCGGTATTGAAGCCGAGGCGCTGGAAACCCATTCCCCTGGGAGTGCGGGCCAGTTGGCCATGGAGGCGGTTCGCCGCGGATGCGACACCATTCTCGCGTGCGGCGGCGATGGAACGGTGCATGAGATTCTTCAGTGCCTGGTGGGGACCCGGATTGCGCTGGGCGTGGTGCCGCTGGGCACGGCCAATGCCTTGGCCATGGACCTTGGCCTGGGTTCCAAGCCTGCCAAGGCGCTGCGCCTGCTGCTCGATGCCCGGCCGGTGCAGGTTCCCGTGGGTCGCATCTCTTTCAAGGAGGAAGACGGGAGCACTGGGTCGCGCTATTTCACTGTGGCTGCCGGCGTGGGCGTGGATGCGCTGTTCATGTCGCGTCTCGATCCGGAGCTGAAGCGCCGGTTTGGCTATGCTCTCTACCTGGTCGAGGCCTTTCGGGTTTGGGCCACGCACTCTTTCCAGCTTTTCCGCGCGGCGTTTGTAACGCATCACGGCCGCACCCGGCGGGTTGAGCATGTGTCGCAGCTTCTGGCGGTCCGCATCCGCGATTTTGGCGGAGCGTTGCGCAACCTGGCTCCGGGGGCCACGCTGCACAAGGGCCGCCTGCGCCTGGTGGCCTTCAAGACGCGCAGCCGGCTGCACTATCTGCGGTTTCTGCTGGCGGTGATCTTTGGGCGGCATACGTTCAAGCGCCAGGTGGAGCTGCTGGATGCCGACGCGGTGGAGTGCCACGCGCGGCCCGACGGCGCCGGACAGGTGTTTGTGGAGGCCGATGGGGAGTTGCTGGGCACACTGCCGGCGCGCATTGAAATGACCAGCGAGCGGGTCACGCTGCTGGTTCCCGCCCACGCACACCCCTGAGTGTTCCCCCGTCCTCATGCCATCGTCAGGCCCAGTGGTAGAATCCGAGCGAATTGGATTCCAGTTCATCTGCGTTTTGAGGGGAAGTGCGCGTATGGGTATTTTTTTGAATTGCGTTGGGAGCAAGAGCAACGTTTCTGGTGGAAGCATCGGCATGCGGCGCGGGCTGCTGGGTTTAGCGCTTGTTCTGGCGGCGCTGCCGGCAGTTTCGCAGACCACGAACCTGGTCTCTGAGAAGTACCAGAGCGAGTGGACGCGGATCGGGATTCCGCCCAGCCACCCGGTGAGCAACATCGCGCAGTGGCATGTGGATGCGGCCAAGCGCGAGATTGTCTGCGACGGGAACGGCGGGCACGATTGGTTCCGCTATAACCACGAGTTCCACAACTTCGCGTTTCATGTGGAGTGGCGGTTTACGCCGCTGCCGGGCAATCCCGGGTACAACAGCGGGGTGTTCTTCCGCAACAACGACGACGGATCGATCTGGCACCAGGCGCAGACCACGAAAGAGGGCGGATACCTGTTCGGCGAGACGCCGGTGAACGGCAAGCTGACGGCGTTCAACGAGATGAAGAACATGACGGAGAACCGCGTGAAGCCGGCGGGCGAATGGAACACCTATGACATTCGCTGCGTGGGCGACATGTGCACGCTGGCGGTGAACGGCGCTGTGGTGAACCGGATCAAGGTCGGCGTGGACAAGGGGTATGTGGGTCTGGAGTCGGAGGGGTACCAGATTACATTCAAGAATCTGAAGGTGAAGGAACTGCCCTGAGGCCCGGGCTCTACGCGAAGAAGCTGTTCCTATGTCTGTGGTATCCCGCCCTTCCGCGAGTCGCCGCGGCGACCCGCGGAAGGGCGGGGCACCCGGTCATTTCCTGAAGAGCAGCGGGGCGAAGGCGCGGCGGAACGGCGCGCCCGTTTCCAGCCGCGAGATCGCCGCGTCCCGGAACGGGCGCGCCAAGGAAGCCGGGCCGGGGGTTCGGGGACAGAAGGCGAAAAAGCGATCGGCTAAGCGGCAATTTGCCTCAAACTGGTTGGGGCTTTCTTTGCGGGCAACGGCGCGGGCACCCGCAGCGCGGTGGGGGCGACCCAGGCGCATCCAAGCCGGTGCTCTTCCAACTCGTACCTCGCGCGCTCCATTTCGACAAGCTTCCGGGCCGCTGGCCTGACGCTGACCTCATAACATGCCGAAGAGCGAGCCTCGAGGTAATCTCTGAGTCCAGCGGCAAAAGCACGATCCAGGTTCGAACATACCGGGCAACCCATGCCTGCCTCCTCTGGCTTTTGGCCGTGCCCATGGCGGCTGAGGTCCTGCCGCATCAAGAAGGAAAGCCGTAAGATTGCGCTGACTTTTGCGTTTCCCTGGGCGCGGCTTCATAATCGCCCGCGGCCGCAAACAAGTCGATGCAAAGCACCGCGTGAGAATGTTCCACCAGGAAGTCTTCGGCAAAAGTCGATCTTTTCTCCCTTGCTGTCTCCAACCCTATCCGTGAACAACACGATTTATCGGCCTGGGCCGGCGCTTTGGATGAGCGCCTGCTCTTGCCGCGCATGGCCGATGAAAGATCTCTTGCGGCACATTTTCCTTGAAGGTTCATAGCAACTCCAGCCGTTCAGTTACCAGCTTGGACGATGCTCGCCTGGAACAAAGGCTGGAAGGTTCGAGGCGAGGAGAACACTTCTCTGCCACAGAAGACAGAGCACACCTTTAGTAGCCTGAATGGCCGGTTGGCGCCCATTCCGCGGCTGGATCGCTCCAGCGGCGGCAGTGGTGCTCTGCCTCCAGTTATCTGAGAGCCGTGACGCAGTCGCTTGGGAAGGCTCATGGAACCAAGAGCCAGGGGTATTGCACTTCACGCTACTCGCGGTCCGCTTCAAGTGAGCGAATCCGGCGCTGGCGGTAATACCTCAACCAGACTCAATAATTACTCCAATAGGTTACCCGCGTCAAGCAGTTCTGATGAATTTCTAATCCTGCGCCTGGCTGGGCGCCGAAGAACACGATGAGACGGTGTCGATTTTAATTCGCATTCCGGGCAAGGATGCGGTTCCGCGGCAGTGCGTTCGCAGGAGGGGATGCTGGGCGGATCCGGCGACCGGAAAGGAGCGGGGGCGAATTCGGGCTGATAGCATTTCAGTATGTTTTTGACGACGAATCGCAGCTCTCTCCGCGATGCATTGCTGTCTGGCGCCGCGCTGGTTCTTTCGGCCGGTTTCCCAATCTCCGCGGCATGGGCGCAGGGCGCAACGGGCGCCGCGGCGCCGGACCGGGCACGGCTTGACGAAGTTCTGAGCGGGCTGCGGAGCGGCCGTTCCGTGGAGCAGGTGGCGGTTTCGCCGGATGGCAAGCGGCTGGCGTGGATTGAGCGCGCGAAGGGCGGCCTGGAGATTCGCGTGGCCGCGCTCGAGAACCTGAAGAAGAGCGAGCGCGTGACGGCGGCCGTGAAACCGGAGGACCACTGCCAGGAGAGCGAGATCGCCTGGGCGCCGGACTCGAAGGGGCTGGCATTCTTTTCAGACTGCGCCAAGCCGGTTGCGCAGGCCGACCTGTATTTTGCGCTGCTGGATGGCAGCCCGGCACGGCGGCTGACGGAGTTGTACGGGTATGTGGATGCCGCGACGTTTTCTCCGGATGGGAGCCAGATAGCGTTTTTATACGTGGAAGGGGCAACGCGGCCGGCCGGCGCACTGGCGGCCATGAAGCCGCCGGAGGGCGTGATCGGCGAGGACGGAGTGGAGATTGAGCGGGTGGTCTCGGTCACCGTCCCTCCGGACGCGCGGGTAGCGGAAGCGCCGGCCGCGGAGCCGAACCGTCCCCCGGTCGCCCGGCCGGCGAAGCAAACGCCGGTCTTTGCGTTCCTCACTCCGGCCAACCTGCATGTGTATGAGTTTGACTGGAGGCCGGACTCGAAGGGATTGGCGTATGTGGCCGCCGATCCTCCGGGCGAGAACAACTGGTGGGTGGCGAAGTTGTATACGCAGGCGCTGGGCGAAGCGCCGAAGGCCATTCTGGAACCAGCCAAGGTTGCTGGCGCGCTGCACGGGTTGCAGATAGCGGCGCCGCGCTGGTCGCCGGATGGCAAATCGATTGCGTTCATTGGCGGGCTGATGAGCGACCAGGGGGCCACAGGCGGGGATGCATGGCTGGTTTCCGCCGAAGGGGGCGCGCCGCGCAATCTCACGCCGCACCGGCCAACCTCGGTGGGCTGGATTGCATGGGATGGCAACGAGCATCTTTATCTGAGCGAACTGGCGGGAGGCGACTGCCGGCTGGCGCGGATGCTTTTGCCGGGAAGCAGCGCGGGATTCGACGGCAACGGCGAAGGCGCAGCCGCCGGCGTGGAAGCGCCGATCTTCAGCATTCCGGGCAGCGTGGGGGACGGGCGGATGGAGTCAAGCCTTTCCGGCACGGCCGACCGGCGGTTGTGGGTCTTCAAGGCCAGCACGTTCGATCGTCCAATGGAGATTTATGCGGCCAGGCCGGGCACGGGGATGAGGGAGGGTCTGGAGGGCTTGAAGCAGTTGTCGCACCTGAACGACGGGCTGAAGCGGGGCTGGGGTCAGTCGGTTTCGCTGACGTGGACGAGCGACCGTTTTCAAGTGCAGGGCTGGCTGATGCTGCCACTGCACTACGATGCGGCGAAGAAGTACCCGCTGATTGTTGAGGTGCATGGCGGGCCGGCGTCGGCCGTGGTGGGCTACTGGGGCGGGGGCTGGGGTCTGAGCCCGGCGGCTTTTTCCGCGCTGGACTACTTTGTTTTCCAGCCCAATCCGCGCGGCAGTTATGGGCAGGGTGAGGAGTTTACCCAGGCCAACCGCAAGGATTTCGGCTACGGCGACCTGCGCGACATCCTGGCCGGTGTGGATATGGTGGAGGCCCAGTACCCGATTGACGCCGCGCGGGTGGGACTGACGGGCTGGAGCTATGGCGGATTCATGACCATGTTTGCGGTGACCCAGACCAACCGGTTCACGGCGGCGGTGGCGGGGGCGGGCATCTCGGACTGGCTGAGCTACTACGGGGAGAACTCGATTGACCAGTGGATGACGCCGTACTTTGGGGCTTCGGTGTACGACGACCCGGCGGTATATGCCAAGAGCTCGGCGATCGACTTTATCAAGCAGGCAAAGACGCCGACGCTGGTGGTGGTGGGCGACCGGGACGGGGAATGTCCGGCGCCGCAGTCGTATGAGTTCTGGCATGCGCTGCGAGACCGGCACGTGCCCACGCAACTGGTGGTTTATCCCAATGAGGGCCACGGGTTTTCGGACCCCGAACACCGGCGCGACGTGATGGAGCGGGCGGTGGAGTGGTTTGCCCGGTATATGCCCGCCGGGCAGTGAACCGACTCGCCAATAAGCGCCAGGTGAGTCTAAGCAGGCAGGGACCGGGAGCGGCTGGGGGGTGGCCAATGCCCAGGGAGCACCCTGTCCTGATACACTTTTCTTTGGAGTTTCAGAGCGTAATTTGCCGGCCGGCTTGCAGGGAAGAGCATTCTGCCGGAAGCTGGCCAACTGAGCGGAAATCACCGGGGGCGGGCCAGGCATGGCCAGCCGGCGGGCCGCTTCTTGAGCACTTTTTCAATTTGAGTGACGCATCCGGCGCCGCACAAGGCGGTCATTCCAGCGGGAGTTTCCCGTGCAAAGGAACGGCATCGGACGTCTCCAGTTGAAGAGGGGCGATAACCCAATTTTCCGACGTATTCGGAGAGACCGTTCCGCGGTTTGAAGAGGCGGGGCGGGGAGGATTCATGCGGCGGTATTTGACGCTTCTTTGCTTGCTGTGCCTGGCGATTCCGGCTGGGATTTCCATCTCCGGCTGCTCGCGCGACCCGGGGGCTGACTATTGCAACGGCCTGGGTTATGGATTGAAGATCACGGACGTGGCGAACATCACGCTGGCGCCGCGGACCACGGGCATTTCGTTGGCTTTCGGGCAGACGAAACAACTGTCCTCGCCCACGGCCAGTAGTTGCAAGGGCGCCTCGGCTACCGTGGCGGCCTACACGTATGGCACTACGAACAACCAGTTGGTGGATATCTCGCCGGTGGGCAATCTTTGCGCCGGCACCTGGAACCGTAACAGCGGCGGCGGCATCGCCAACTACACCATTTGCAGTGCTCCGAATCCATTGCCGAATACCGGCGGCCTGCCGTTCGGCACGGTCTACGTGACGGCCACGGGCGATTCGGTGGTTTCCAATCCGGTGGAAGTCTACGTGCATCCCGAGGTGACCTCGATCACCCTTGTGGGGCCGACGGAATGTCTTTCGCAGGGCCAATTGGCGCAACTGGACGCGCAGGCCTGCTACCGCAGCTCAGTGAACCCCTCGAATCAGCTCCGCAGCACGCTGCTGTGCGCGCCGGCCTCCCTGACCAGTTCGTCATCGCCGGACTTTGCCTGCTCGCTACCGTATGTGAGTTCGAACGGTAACCTGCTGCCGATTTCTCCCAGTTCGATTCCCGATTGCACGGGGGTGATCGGCACGCTCTCGTATGCGGTGAGCAACGGCAGTGTGGCCAGCATCAACGGCGAGACCAACCAGATTACGGCAGAACTGCCGGGGACAACAGCCATTACCGCATCGGTTGCCGGTTCGGGTTCGTCGGCCGGATACTTCTCTACCTGCCCGCCGAAAAGCATCTCCCTGACGCTTGCCAGCGGCGCCACAACCGGCACGGTCAATCGCAGCGTGACGCAGAACCTGACCACCGATATCGTCGACACGCATGGCAACACGCTTACCGGCCTCACGCTGAATTACCAGTCAACCGACCCGATCGATATTTCCGTAAGCAGCGCGGGAGCGGTCGCGGCCTCGTTCCCCGGCGTGGCTTCGATTTCCGCCATCTGCCAGCCTCCCAGCTGCAATTCGTCTCCGATCAACGAGGTGGGAAGGAACAGGACGGGACTTTCCCTGACTTCCAACCCCGTGAATCTCACCTACGTTGGAGCCAACAGCGACTATATGTGGTTCGCGGCTCCAGGCCAATCGCAGTACGTTGTCCCGGTGGAGCTGCTGACCGGCACGGTGGGTTCCACGGAGCGCCTGCCGTTTGTTCCCAACTCGATGATCATGGACCTGCTGGGCAACAATCTCTACTTCGGTTCCACGCGCGAGCTGATGGTTTACAGCATCAACAGCAACAGCGTGACCAAGACGGACCCGTCCGTGCCGGGCGTGGTGCTGGCGGTGGCTCCCAACAATGCATACATCCTGATCAACGACCAGATTCTGGGGAAGTTTTATATTTACAGTTCCACCTCCGGAACCCTGGACACGTTTGGCGGCCTGGGGAATGCGGCCCAGTGGACGCCCGACTCCGAAACTCTGTACATCGCAGACAGCGCGGCGCTGAACAACCTGCCGGCGAACATTGCGGCAGGGATCACCGGCCACACCGACACGTTGTATGTGTATAACCTGGATACCGGATGGACGACCTACCCGCTGCCGTGCTCGACAGGCGCCTCCTGCGCCAACCCGTCGATCGGGGCGCAGAACCTGGCCGTCACGGTTCCCAGCGTGGGCGCCTATTTGACCGGCAGTCCCACAGTGGCCCACACCTGGTGCCCGTCGGGTACCTCAGGCGATTATGCGAGCATGGTCTTCTATCCGCAGGGCGATGCGGTCTACGCCGGACCCGGCGACACCAATCCGGTCGAGACCGATGTGCTGGCCGCCACCACCGACGGCAACCATATTCTGGGCGCGTCCCTGATCAAGGACAAGGTCACGCTCTCCGACATTGGCGTGACCATTCCGGTGGGCGAGTGCCCGGTGACCACGACCGGCACGGCGCCGAACCAGGTGGAGACGCTTGACCCGCTGGTCATCCCCCATACGGTGAACCAGGCGCAACTGAGCCAGGTGAATGGCGCGGCCGTCAGCCAACTGAACCAGATTGTGACTTCGCCAAACTCGAAAGTGGCGTTCGTGCTGTATAGCGCGGACTCCACCAACACCGGCGCGGCGCTGCCCTACTATCTGCCGGGCACAAATGGCGGACCGGGCACGGTGGGCTATGTTCCGCTTCACGGCGCCTCGGCCATCACGGCTCCGCTGGCCGGTGCCTTTACTCCCGACGACTCGCTCTTCTTTGTGTCCACGGCGGGAGACAACGAGATCCACTACATCAGCGTGCCGCCGGCGATCACGCCGTCGACGCCGCTGACCGACACGCAGCAGATTTCTCCGGGCCTGCCGGCCTGCACGCCCCCGTCCGCGGGTGGTGTGGATGCAGGCTGCACATATACAGGCACCGGTACCGTTGTTCCCAGTACAGCCATTGCCGTGAAGCCGCGTGTTACCACGTAGGCTCAACGAGCAGGAGAGTCACCACAGCAGAAAGGCCGGCCAAGCGCCGGCCTTTTTTGCTGGCCGCGGCCGCGCGATAGAATCGAAGCATGATCAAGGGGATCTCCTTTCTTCGCTCGGCCGGAAGCGCCCAGGCCTATGACCGGCTGGCAAGCTTCTTTTCGGCGCTGGGATTTACGCCGGGCAAGGGATGGCAGGAAGAACAATCGCGCGGAGCCGCGTTCCTTGCGCCGCTGGGCAACCTGGAATTTGTCTATGGGCAATTTCCATCGACCGCCGATGTCCTGGTGGAAGTGACCGCGCTCGACGCGGTTTACCAGGCCGCGGAGAGCTGGCTCCGGGCAGAGGGTGGCGACGACGCCGCGGCGCGGCTGAAACCCATCGCCGAAACGCATTGGAAGTCGCGCATCTTCACCGTGGAACCGGAGCCGGGTTTTGCTTTTTCCTTCTGGGCGTGGAGCGATCCGCTGAAGGGCAGAGCGGTAGCGGTTGAGGGCGATCTGAGCGCCGCGGGCATGAAGTTCGCCATTGTGGTGGCGCGTTGGAACGCGGTGATTACCGAGCGGCTGCTGGATGGCGCGCTGGATGCACTGCTGCGCAGCGGCGCCGCGCGCGGCGATATTGAGGTAGTTCGCGTTCCCGGCGCATGGGAGGTTCCGGCGGCGGCGCGCACGGTTGCCGAACTGGGCAAGGTGGACGCGATTGTGACGCTGGGCTGCCTGTTGCGCGGCGAAACCGCCCACTACGAGGCGATTTATAACGAGGTCGCGCGCGGCATCGGCCAGTCGCAGCAGGAGACCGGCATTCCTCACAGCTTTGGCGTGTTGACCTGCGAGACGCTGGAGCAGGCGCTGAACCGCGCCGGCGTCAAGGCCGGCAACAAGGGCTTTGAGGCCGCCGCCGCGGCCATTGAGATGGCGAGCCTGGGCCGGAAGCTGAAGCAAGGCGGCTCTCGTTGACGGGCGGACAACACCACTCTTCCGGCCGCCGCAAGTCCCGCGAGCTGGCCATGCAGATGCTGTTTCAAGCCGACATCGGCAAGCAGACGCCGGACCAGGTGCGGGCGACCTTCTGGAATGCCGCCGATGAAGTGGAGCCGGAGGTGCGCGGCTTTGCCGAGGATCTATTCCGCGTGGCCGAGGCCCACCAGGAAAAGATCGACGAGCTGATCGTGGCCAACTCCAAGCACTGGCGGCTGGAGCGCATGCCCGCGGTGGACCGCAACCTGCTGCGCATGGCGGTGGGCGAGATGCTGGGCTTCAAGGGCACGCCGTATCCCATCGTGATCAACGAAGCGCTGGAGATTGGTCGGCGCTACTCGGCGCCGGAGTCGATCAATTTTCTGAATGGGATGCTGGATGCGATTGCGCGAGGGCTGATTGGCAAGTAGCGGATCAGGGAACAGGGAGCAGAAAGGCGCTTCGGAATCAGGAAGATTCTCTTTTTGATTCCGAGGCGATTGCCGCTTTGGAGGGCCCTTCCGATTTGGCGTAGCTCCTGATGAGTCGAAAGATCTGGAACGATGCCAGATACCCGACGGGATAGAATAGGCCAGCGACGATAGCAGCCGGCATCACGTCAAGGTATAGGAAGAACGCAAGGCTCTCGCCGAAGGTCCAGCTCACAGCTTGAAGAAAATGGAAATCACTCCCGAGTTGCTTGTATTCAGAGTAGGCATACCAGAGGAGATAGGTTATAAATGCGCAGATTAACGCGATGCATAGGATGAGCAGAAGCTGTAGTGCGCCCTTCCAGAACGCATTCCTGGGCCTCAACCAAACCAGAAAAAACGGATAAGAAAGCGAAGCTGCGAGAACTACGAACTGGATGCTGCCTTCGTGGCTGGCGGGGGGCATCGAGAGCAGAGAGACGATGCCGGCGCAGGCTATCAGGTAGATGAGGCTTATCCAGTTCCGCATTGCGGCCTTCTCTCGCAACTCTGCTAAGCGACGAGCACGCGAGCTTGCTGTCTGTTGCGCGGAGTCGCTTGTACTGTGATCTTGATGTCCTGGCCAAAGAGGAGCAGAAAACGCAGAAGGCGCTCGATGGAAAACCCGGTGAGACGCCCGCGCATCAGCGCAGAGACCTTCGGCTGGTCCACGCCCAGCAGCTTGGCGGTCTGAAGCTGGGTAAGGCCGCGCTCCCGGATGAGCACAGTGATTTTGTGGGCCAGTTCGGCTTTGGCCAGGGCCTCTTCCGAATGAGGCAGGCCGAGATCTGCAAAGACGTTTCCACTGCCGACGGTGTAGTCAAATTCGCGCTTTGGCATCGCCGCTCCCAAGCTCCATGTCGATTTCGATGGCTCGTTTTAGCCGTTGTTCAATAAGCTTCATCACACTCTTTGGCGTGGCTATGCCGTGTTTGGACTTCTTCTGAAAAACATGCAAGACAAACACGGCGTTTTGTAACTTAACGGTGTAAACGGTGCGGAACGTATCTCCCCGATTGTCGGAAACCACCTCCAGCAATCCAGCGCCAGTGTGCTTAAGCGGTTTTGCATCGACGTTCTTCCCGCCCATTTGCGCCTGATAGAGCGCGAATCCTACTTGCCGTTTCACCGGCGCCGGAAAATCGGCCAATGTCTCCTGCGCGTCGGCAACAAAGATCAGTGGTTTCATTGCGGCCTTTCATGCTCTTTAAATATGCTACAACTGGCATAATAGGTCAAGCCATTCATTTTGATCCGGACAATCCAAGATCAACGAGAACCCCGAGCGCGGATGCCGGGATATTGGGGGTACAGTTCATTCCCGCAGCCGAAGCTTCCTCATTTTTCTAAGGAATGTTGCCGTTGCCGATGGCAAGCAGAAAATGCTGTTCGCCCTTGGCGGCGGCGACGTAGAACCTGCCCCGCGTTGAGTCGACGGCGATACTGCCCGGAATGAATCCCTCCCCAAGGGAAAAGGTGGTGAGCAGCTCCGCGGTCGAGATGGTTCTGACTTCGATGCTTGATTGGGCGGGATTACTCAGGTAGATGTGGCCGAGCACGAAATCGACCGCGAGCCCTGCCGGGGTGTAACCCAGATCGGCGGACACGCTCATCACTTCAGGGTCGTGAATGGCATTGACGATCTGTAGCATATGGCCCGACATGGCAAAGAGCTTGCCGGTGACCGGATCGGCGGCTTTGACGATGCCGAAGGCGTTGCGGGTGACAAGAAAGGTCTCGGGGTTCACCCTCTTGGAGACGCCGGATACGGCGATATAGAGCCTGCCCGTGGCGGAGCTGACCACCGCGGGCTCCAGCACGCCGCCGGTGGCGATGGGCCCAGCGAGGCGGGCGAAGTCGTCCCCGTCGAAGACAAAGACGATGTCGCCGTTGTCTCCACACTGGTTGGTGAGCCACGCCCTGCGCGCCCTGCTGTCGAAGGCCGTGGAGACCGCGCAGCCTTCCGTGGTCGGGACCCGGGAGATCTCGGAGTTGTCGCTGCCCCTGCGGACAATGGCTCTTCCGCCGGCGACGCTGGCGGCCCAGTAGTTGTCCGTCGCGGTATCCACGCTGACTCCGCTGCCGATGCCGACTCTCTTCGCCTTGAACGATCTTCCGTCGATGACAAAGACATCCTGGCGGGCAGAGGTTCCGCCCGTCACATAAATCTTGTTCAGGCGCGCGTTCACGGCCACGCTGCTCGATGGGTTCAGCGGTACAGGTATCCGGGCCAGGATGGTCTGTGCCGCTGCATCGGCTGCGAACCATGCGGCAACGAGTACGGCGAGGATACCGGCGCGCGCTCTTCCGTGAGCGCACAGTTTTCTCCCATTCATCGATTGACCTCTGTATTGGATCGAGCCACGCCGGCGCCGGTTCTCGCGATCTTACGAACAAGACCCGAAATTACAGGTTACGCCAGCTTCCAGCCGATGCGCCGGGCGCGCTCGCGGTTGCGCGCCGAGAGCGGGTGTTTCGGCTCCATGGCGGAGAGGCCAATCCATAAGCTGCCCACCGGTTTGGCGCCGAGCAACTTGGCGGTGAGGCGCAACGTTCCCCGCACCCCGGTGAAGACCGGAACCAGAAAGCCGGGCATGCCCGACGTGGCCACCAGGGCGGCCTTGCGCGTGGGATGCTTTTGCCGGGGCTGCGGTGTGCCCTGGTCCCATGGCCAATAGAAACAGCCGATCAGCCGTTCCAGAAAGGTTCTGAAGACGGCCGTCACGTTGCCGAAATTGATGGGAGAGCCGAGCACCACCGCGTCGCAGGCTTCAATCTCGGCCAGGATCGGCTCCAGGTCGTCCTGCTGGTCGCAGTGGCCGCGCTCCAACCCCGGCGTCAGGGTGCACTTCCGGCAGTTCTTGCAATAGTGGAGGGTCTGGTCGGTGAGGTAGATTGTGTGGGTGATTGCGCCTTTTTCCCGCGCTCCTGCCAGAATGGCTTCAACCGCGCTGTCCGTGGTGCCGCCCTTGATGTAGCTGCCGACAATGGCCACAATCTTGTTGCTCATCGGGGTCTCCCCTCGCCGTACGAGCGCAGTCTACCGCAGGCTGCGGGGCCATTGCAGTGACGGTGCGGCGATTTTTCAGCGGCAGGCCTCGTTGGGAAAGTCGAGCCGGCCGTTGGTTCTTGAGCGGTCGTCGTGCTGCAGCACCGCGCCGGTGGTGGAGACTAGCCGGCTGGCCTGGCTGAGCAGCGGGTCGATGGGAAATTTGCTTCCCACCTTCGCTCCTTCCGCCGTGCTGGCGCAAAACCAGTCCGTCGCGTCGGCCGAGCCATCGCGATACCAGCGGCGGCAGGCGATGGTCCGTCCGTCGGCATCCAGATTGCACTGGAACCACAGGAACAGGGCCGGGTACTCGCCTCTGCCGGACCCAGGCAGGGCAAAGGCGTCGGCCGGAACCCTGGACGGACGCTTGCTGGCATAGGCCTCGGCCAGGATAGGCTTGTGTACCTCGCGCGTGCAGCCGGGATCCTTGAAGCCTTCGTACCCGCTGCCGCGATGAAGCTTTGCCCCCGAGCGGTCCGCGGGCACAATCCAGAGGGAGCGCTTGGTATAGCGAACCCGCACCTGCTTGCCCACCAGGTCTTCAATCCAGGAAGTCCGCCGATTGTGCAGGTAGTTCTCGCCTTCGGCAATCATGGCTTCGCCGCCCAGGTGGAGGCAGACGGCGCTGACGGGAGAAGCGAAGGCGGTGCAATCGTTTCCGCAGGGCATGTAGTCTGCCGCCTCGATCAGCGTTGCCGTGCCCGCGCCCTTGCCGGAGGAAGCCGCGGCGCACACTGTCAGGCTCAGGACCGCCCATGCGGCAAGAACAGCAAGACGCAAGAGCACAATGCGCGCGCTGGGGAGGATGGCAGACTGGCATGGAGCAGGGCGGAATGACTGCATCATGCGGTTTAAGGTACTATCCTGCCCGCCTGCGCCGCAAACGCGCGAACGGCGCCGTTGCTCCTCCAGCCGCTCTCAATTTGCGGGGAGCCGGAGCCCGCGGTCTTCTGCTACGCTCTTGTTCGCATGGAATACACAAATATTCACGTTGAAAAACGCTCTCCGCTGGCGGTCATCACGCTGGACCGGCCCAAGGTACTGAACGCCCTCAACCGGCAAACCCTCGATGAGCTCGACCTCGCCTTCGGCGACCTGGCCCATGACGACCAGGTCCGAGTGATTCTGCTCGCCGGCACGGGCGGCAGGGCCTTCGCGGCCGGCGCCGACATCAAGGAGTTTGCCGGGCTGACGCGGGAAGAGGGCCACGCGTTTGCCCTGCGCGGACAGGCTATCTTCCGCAGCATTGAGACGCTGGGCAAGCCGGTGATTGCCTGCATCCAGGGGTTTGCCCTGGGAGGAGGCTGCGAACTGGCCCTGGCCTGCACGCTGCGCCTGGCTGCCGACGATGCGCGGCTGGGCCAGCCGGAGGTGAAGCTGGGCATCATCGCCGGCTATGGGGGCTCGCAGCGGCTGCCCCGGTTGGTGGGCCGCGGCGCCGGGCTGAAATTGCTGCTGACCGGGGCGGTGGTGGACGCGCAGGAGGCCTTCCGGCTGGGGCTGGTGGACGAGGTGATTCCGGCGGCTCAGTTGATGGAGCGGGCCGAGGCGCTGGCCCTGGAGATTGCCGCCAATGCGCCGCTGGCGATCAAAGAGACGCTGCTGGCGGTGAACGAGGGCCTCGACCTGCCGCTGGACCTGGCGCTGATGCGCGAGGCGCTGCGGTTTGGGCACGTCTGCGGGACGGAAGACCAGGCGGAAGGGACCGCGGCATTCCTTGAAAAGAGGGCTCCGGTCTGGAAAGGCAGATAGCGCGGAAGGCAGCTGGCAGGCGTCCTGCTATGCTTGTGGGGTGATTCCGCGCGCAAAACTTAGGGGACTGGCGGCCATGGCGCTCTTGCTGGGCGTGGCCTTGGCTGCCTGCCACAAGGAAGAACAGGCGGTAGTCGGCGTGGCGCAAACCGCGGTGAGCGCCGAGCAGAAGGCGCAGGCCGCCGCCCAGGCCGCTGCCACAGAGCGCGACCGGCAACGCGCGGCGCTGGCCGCCATTCCGCTGCCCACCAAGAGCCTCTATGTCGATGTGCGCGATCGCGGCGCGTGGACCAATCCGTTTCTCTCCGTCGATGCCGACACCCTGAACCTGCGCATCACCGTGGCCGACAACAACCCCAGCACCATCGGGCAGGGGACCATGCTGCGGCCCGAGGCTGCGCGGCGGCAGGAGGTGCAGATTCACCCCGCCGACCTCGCCAACGCCCTGATCGCGCTGCCGCCCGGCGCCTGGCACTATGGACGGGTGATCGCGGTGGCCGAGTCGCCGCTGGCCAGTTCCAAGGACCGCCCCAAGGTCCGGCGCAACGTGGAAGCGGCCCTCCAGCAGCTCAGCGACCTGGGCATCGTGGTGGAGGAGTGGCCGACGCGGTAACCCTGGTTTTCGAGGTGAAAATGGCCTTCGGGGACAAAAGGGAGCCGATTTGTTCCCGGAAAGAGGGACGGGACGCCGCAAAAATGGCCACAGGGCTGCAGAGGCCGCGCTTGGGGCCTCCCAAATCCGGAAGCGCTCCCAGGATGACAAGGGTCGCTTGCATATCCCGGCCAATTTAATCGGATGTTGAACAAAGAATCCCAATCGAACTTCATATCATCGAGCATGCGGCCGGAACCACACTAAAGTGTCCTGTCCTCAGGAATAGCCTCACCCGACTTCGAGTGCTGTTTGATACAATCAACTCACACAAGAAGTCATTGGCGAGTGCAAGCAGCTTCGAAGCGGATGTTGGCGGTTGCTTTCATTTATGGATTTGGAAGGGGGCTGGGCAGCGATGATCTGCCCGGCTAAAAGCTTGCATGAAACGCCCCACCCAAGTGAGGATGGCGAAGCTTTGCGCAAATCCGTGAAGTCTCTTCGCTTACGAGATGGGGCAGTGTTCCCGGTTCGATCCCTGCCACGGGAGCGGGTTCGCCGCCCGTGAGACCCGCCCATCCGCCGGCGCGGATGAGGCTCATGTTCTTCGCGACCCGAGCCGGATGGTGGGCGAGACACTTTCCCGGTGTTTTATCTTCCCCTGCATTCATCGTCCGGCTGAATTCTCTCTTCATTGGAACCGGAGCTTCAACGGGATCACTCATTGCGGCCGGGAGTTAGGAGCGGCCGCGGTGGGGCCGTCCTGCCCGAGCATAATTCGTGGACGCTCACCAGGGCGGCCGGGGCCTCGCCGAGCCGCCTTCGCGTTGACCTGCAAGGCAGCGCGATCACTCCCAATCATCTGACTGAAAGCTTGCTATGGCTGAAGCATCCAATCTCCGAAAGGCCGGGACAGAGGAGCGCATTCTGGCTACCGCCGCGGGTCTGTTTGCCACCCGCGGGTACAACGGAGTGAGCACCCGCGACATTGCCTCCGGAGCGGGGGTGAACGAGGTCACGATCTATCGCCATCATTCGAGCAAGCGCGATCTCTACCTGGCGGTGCTGGAGGCGGAGTTGCAGCAGGTGAAGCTGCGAGGCGATCTGCTGGCCCATATCGCCGAAGCCGACGACGGGCGGGCCGTTCTCGATCGCACCTTTGAACTGATCTCGAACACCCTGCTGCAAAGACCCGAGTTACTGCGGCTGGTCCAGTTCAGCATGCTGGAGCTGGGCGAGGATCTGGATCCGCTGCTGCGCAAGCACCTGGGCGAACTGGTCGAGGTGATTGCCCGCTACCTCGAGCCGTGGACCGGGAACGGAGAAGCGCGACCGGCCGACACCAAGGCT
>Ga0302320_10008421_pt1 | contig 22456 bp, 15 predicted proteins | sample Bog_T0_3_FD_202130 | JGI IMG/M metagenome (GOLD analysis project Ga0302320, IMG submission 202130) | Peat permafrost microbial communities from Stordalen Mire near Abisko, Sweden - Bog_T0_3 | ecosystem: Environmental > Terrestrial > Soil > Wetlands > Peat | place: Sweden: Abisko, Stordalen Mire... | reverse complement strand
TAGGCCCTGGAGACTTCGGTCTCGGGCTCGCCCCAACTGATAGACAGCGCGGAGGGAAGTTTTTCCTTTCCACTGAGCGCGCGGCTCACCGCGTTGTAGATTCCCTGCTCCGTGTTGGGCGCAATGTAGACGACGATGTCCGCTCCCGGAGCCAGCGCGGCGGCCAGCTCAATGTCCATGGTCACTTCCATGGTGGCCTGCGCGGCTGCCAACACGTCGGCGGGAACTTCGGAGAGCTTGCGGCGGCCGTGGAGCACATCGAAAAACTGCTGTAACTGATCGGGCGAAGCGGGCGAATTCCGCGCCCCGTCCACGGCGACCGAACGGATGGATGGCATGGGCCGCTGCAGGCTGGAGAAAAACTTCTGCAGGTCCTGTTTGTAGTATCCACCACCGAGTTCGATCAACGCGATGCGCTGCTTTGCGCCGCCAAGAGTGTCGGGAAAACCGTAGGCGCGCGCCATCTCCGGCACCGTCCAGAATGGCTCGACGGCGTGCTGGCGGTGAGGCTTGGGGCGCTTGGCGCAGGGGCGGGTGTTGAGGCCCAGCACGGCATGCACAATGCCGGCCAACTCGACTGGCACGGTCGGCTTGCCGAGTGCAGCCCGGTACTTGCCGCGTGCATGCTCGACTTCCACCAGGCGGATACCGAAGGCGTGTTCGATGGCCGAGGCTTTGCCGCTCAGCACGACGCTACGCCGATGAGGCGCAATCTCGTGGAGATCGAGTTTATGACGGCGGGCAAAGCGGGAGACACGCGCGATGTCGTCGCTGCGGGCTCCGTGCTTCTGGGCCAGCGCTTCGCGGGACAGATGGCGGCGCTGTTGCGGATGCTTACCGCCGAGCGCAGTGTGCAGCTCCGGCAATTCGTGGCGGCGGCGCAGAAGGAGGGTCACCGCGAGCTCTGCGTTGGGGTCCGTGGGGCCAGTTTGTTTTTCGCCATGCAACGGAACATGGTGGTGCCCGGCCAACGCGGTTCGCTTCTCGTTACCGGCAGCCGTGCGAGCCATCGCTTACGCCTCGAATGCTTCCCACCGCTCCCGCGTGCTCTGCATGAGTGGAGCAAAGCCCGGCTCCTGGCGAACCTTTTCGAGAAACGGATCGAGATGATGGAGCAGCGGAAAGTTGATGAAGCCCCTGTCAACCGCGATGGTCACCCACTCCAGCGCAGATTTTGTTTCGTCGATCAACGCATAGGCCTGGGCCATGAGCCAGGCGTAGTTCAGATCCGCGCCCGCGCCGCTGGTCAGTTCCTTGCTCACGCAAAGCAGCGCCGCCTGTTTGTCGCCGCGCAAAGCGTGGCGATAAAACGTGCCGAGATGCGAGAACAAGGTATCTCCGGCAACCGCGAGCAGGGCTTCCAGAAGGGCGATGGCTTCCTCGGTGCGTCCGTTGAGGGCCAGAATCTGGGCGTAGGCGAGCTGCAGCATCGGGTTCTGCGGATCGCACTTCAGGGCGCGCTCGAAGGGCGCCAAGGCGCGTCCGAATTCACCGGAGAGGGTGGCCACGAGGCCGGGCACCATCTGCCACATGGGCGTCAATGGATCGATATCAATCAATCTTTGCGCCATCGATGCGACCGCATATCCCTTGCCGCTGAGGCTGCAGATGGCGCAGAGCCAGCCCAGCGTATCGGTATCGTTGGGATTGCTTTCGAGAGATTTCTTCAACAGGCGAACCGCCTCCTGGGTGCGTCCCTGGGCGGCTTCCACCAATCCCAGCAGGCGATACCCGTGGCCGGACTCCGCATCGATTTCGAGAATGCGCCGGGCACAGCGTTCGGCATTTTCCAGGTACTGCGGATCGGTGGAAATGCCGGCGTTGACGAACTGCCAGTAAACCTGGCCCATGGCGGAGAGGATCACGACGTTTTCGCCGATGATGGTTTCGCCCTGCTTGAGGTAATCGAGGGCGCGCTCCAGCCCCTCGCTCGAATAGGACAAAATCTCCTGCTTCGCCCTCAGGTAATACTCATAGGCGCGGATGTCCTGAATTGGTTTTTCAGCCAGGCGCAGGGACTCGGCCGGGCTGAGCTTGACCTTCATGGCCTCCACGATTCTCCGCGACAGGCTCTCCTGAATCTCGAAGATGTCCTCGAGGCTTCCCGAGTACTTCTCTGCCCACAGCAGCGAATCGGTTACGGGATTAATCAGCTTGGCGGTGACGCGAAGGCTGTCGCCGCTGGTGCGCACGGTGCCTTCCATGACGAACTGCACGTTGAGATCGGCAGCGATGCCGCGCAGGTCGCGGTCCGATCCTTTGAAGCGGATGGCGGAGGTGCGGCAGATGACTCGCAACTGCGAGATCGTCGAGAGATCGGTGATCAGTTCATCGGTAAGCCCGTCGCTGAAAAACTCGGCGCGGGTGTCGCCGCCAAGCACGACGAAAGGCAGGACGACGATTGACTTTTCCTGCGGAAGGGCCGAGGAGGACGAGACGCGCGAGGAAGTTCCGGAGGCGCGGGGGTGCGCGAGTTGCTCCAGATCGGCGATGAATTCGTCGGCGCTCTGGTAACGATCGGCGCGGTTCTTGGCCAGCGCGCGAAGCATGACGGCGTCAAGGTATGGAGGAAGTCCGGGCCGATGCACGAGGATCGGCTTGACCTCATCGTGGGTGATGGCGTGCAGGACGGAATAGGAATTGGGACCGACGAAAGGCAGCACGCCGGAGAGCATCTCGTAGAAGACCACGCCGGAAGACCAGAGGTCGCCGCGATGGTCCACCTCGTGACCCTGGATAAGCTCGGGTGGCAGATAGGCGACGGTGCCCAGCAAGGCGCCGGTTTCGGTGAGGCATTCGACATTGCCGGCCAGCTTGGCCAATCCGAAATCGACGATCTTGACTTCGCCGTCGGCGGTCAGGATCACGTTGGAAGGCTTGATGTCGCGATGAATGACGCCCTTCTGGTGCGCATGCCGGAGGCCGGAGAGAATCTTCCGGGTGACATCGACGGACGGCTCCAGATCCATGCGGCCGCGCAGAATGCGGGAGGCGAGAGTTTCGCCGTCGTAGTAGGCCATGACGAGCACGATCTGTCCGTCTTCGCCCTCTTCCACTTCATGGATCGTGCAGACGTTGGGATGATCGAGGCTGGAGGCGGCGCGCGCCTCGCGCAGCATGCGTTCCCGGCGGGTGGCGTCCTGGGTAAGGTGCGGAGGCAGGAACTTGAGAGCCACCAGGCGCTTGAGGCGCATGTCCTCGGCCTTGCACACCACGCCCATCCCGCCGCGTCCGACTTCCTGCAGGACCTTGTAGTGCGCGATGGTGTCGTTCGTCAAAGACAGCCTCCCGTCAATTTCGAAGCGGCTCCTGCTTGGCCACCAGGTCTTCGAGAATGGCGATCAAACCTTGCAGGGTTGCAAACGCACTCACTGCGATCAGCGACTCGCCGGCATCGGTCAAAGGCAACGCGGTGATGGTTGTCCTGAGTTCTTCCAGGTGCTCAATGTCGTGTTCGGCGTGCAGATGCAGGCAGCGAAACGCTTCGGGAGGATATCCGGTCTGGATGCGAATCTCTTCCAAGTGTTCGGTGAGGGGCGGATTGCCTTCGATGACGCCCAGGTAGCCGAAGAGCGCGGACGGATGGGCGTGGCGAATCCAGCAGTACTGGGCGCCGACCAGGCGCGCGACATGGGCGCTGGGCGGGTGCAGCAAAACCTGCGCGCGGTCCATGCCACTGGCTACGAGGTCGTTCAGCAGCCATTCGTCGTGATGGTTTTCTTCCTCGATATGCTGCTTCATGTAGGCGGAAGTGCGGGCGGCGAGCGGGTCGCCGGGGGCCAGTTCCTCCGCGCGTTCGCAGGCCTCGCGGAGCAGAGGGACACTGCAACTTACCAGGGAATAGAGTTCGAGAAGAAACGAAGGAAAGATGCGCGGCAGGTTGGGATGCGACCAGAAGCGCTGGGCCGCGGTATTCAACAGGCGCTGCGCCAGCGTGATCTTCATCCAGAGAGCGGCGCCGGGCGATGCCGAGGAAGCAACGGCGCCGGAAGGCAGCGAGCCTGGCACTTCGATGAGTTCAAACACTCTGTCCACGGGGAAGCCTCCGGCAGCCGGATCGCGCGCAGAAAATCGCGCGATCGGCTCCCATGCAGTGCAGCCACTAGATGAAGAAGTTTGGTCTCATGTGTTGCTTGTCGTCGGCCGGTGCTCCAAGTTTTTGGCGCAGACTGATGAGGACATCGACTTCCTCGTCGGTGATCTTGGCGACCAGCGCCAATTCCTCGGCTGTGAACTGCTGCTTCGGGAGAACTCCAGCGTCTTCAAGCTTCTGCAGTCTCGACTGTACGTCTGACATTTCGCCTCCTCAGGTTCATTCGATGATTCCGATGCTTACGGATACGACCCAGGTAAGGAAAGAGCCTTGAGCTAACAGAGGAAAGTCAGTTGGAAAAAACTTGTATAACGCAAGCGACTGTACGAAACCTCCGTGAGCTTCACGGCCCACGAGGTGACTTTTTATAAGCCAGACGAAGGTGCGTTGTCAACTGGCCGAACCGATCTCGAATGCGGGCTGGAAGGAAAGCGCGGGCGCTGCAAGTGCTTGGCACGACTTTGTATTAAGGTTAGAGTGGCCGGGCAGAGCCTGCTTATACGACTGGCGCGGCCAGCGGAGCGGACAGGGCGAAGTTCCGGTGCGGTTACGAAAAATTCAGAGGGCAAGGCAAGGTAGGATGCGGATCAGCGGAGTAGCGACGGCGTTTCCGAAGTATTGTTTCACGCAGAGAGAAGTGGCCGAGGCACTGAAGTCGCAGTGGGACGATAAAGTGCCGAACCCGGGAATCCTGAGCCGCATGATGTATCGCGTGGGCGTGGATCAACGGCACTTCGTGCTTCCGCTGGATGGCTACCTGCCGATGGACACCTGGGGCAAGGCCAACAATGAGTGGATTCAGGCGGCGGAGGACCTGGCGGAGCGGTCGCTGCTGAAGGCGGTTGAGGCTTCGGGGCTGACGCTGGAGAACATAGGCGCGATTTTTTTTGTGTCGGTGACCGGGATCGCCAGCCCTTCGATCGAAGCGAGGCTGATGAACCGGATCAAGCTGCCGCTGAATGTGAAGCGAATTCCCATCTTCGGGCTGGGCTGCGTCGCGGGGGCCGCGGGGATTGCGCGCGCGGCCGATTACGTGCGCGCTTTTCCGGAGCAGGCGGCGGCGCTGATCTCGGTGGAGCTGTGTTCGCTGACCTGGCAGCGCGATGACCTGTCGGTGGCGAACCTGATCTCTTCGGCGTTGTTCGGCGACGGCGCCGCGGCGGTGATTGTGGCCGGCGCGGAGTTGGAAACAAGCGGCCCGCAAGTGCTGGCGTCGTGCTCCTCGTTTTATCCCAACACCCAGGACGTGATGGGATGGGACATCTCGGAGAAAGGCTTTCGCATCGTGCTCTCGCCGAGCGTGCCCGACATGGTCTTCCAGCACCTGGCAAGCGACGTTGACAACTTTCTGGCGAGCAATGGATTGACCAAGGCCGACATTCACAGTTGGATCATGCACACAGGTGGGCCCAAGGTTCTGGCGGCGACGGCCGAGGCGCTGGGGTTGCCAAAAGGCGCGCTGGACGCTTCCTGGGAAGCGCTGCGCAACGTCGGAAACCTCTCGTCGGCGTCGGTGCTGGTGGTGCTGGAAATGTACGTACGGGAGCGGCGTCCGCCGGAGGGGAGCTATTCGATCCTGGCGGCGATGGGGCCGGGATTCTGCGCGGAGCTGGTGTTGCTGCGCTGGTAGGAAATGAGTAAATGTTGATACGGGACACGGATGTCTTCATAGCCGGTGGTGGTCCAGCGGGACTGGCGGCCGGCATCGCGGCGGCGCAGCGCGGATTTTCCGTAACCGTGGCGGACCCGGCGCGCGCGCCCATCGATAAAGCTTGCGGCGAAGGCATCATGCCGGACGGCGTGGCCGCGCTCGGCGCTCTTGGAGTGGATTGGAGCAAGCTTGACGCGGCTCCCTTCGAGGGAATTCGATTTGTGGATGCCGCGGGCGAAGCCAGTGCGCGATTTTCGCAGGGCGCAGGAGTTGGTATGCGCCGCACCGTGCTGCACAGCGCGCTGACCGCTGCGGCAGAGAGCGCCGGCGTGCAACTGGCCTGGGGCACGCGGGTGGAGACCGCTCGGCAGGGCGAGGTGGTGGCGGGAGGGAAGACGATTCGCAGCAGGTTCGTGGTGTGCGCCGATGGCCAGAACTCGCCGCTGCGCGCGATGGTGGGGCTGGATGCGGGCAAGGTGTACCGAAGGCGCTTCGGATTCCGCAGGCACTACAAAATACGTCCGTGGTCGCCGCTGGTGGAAGTGCATTGGGCGAAGTGCGGGCAGGCGTATGTGACTCCGGTGGGCGCGGACGAAGTGTGCGTGGCGTTCATCACGCGGGATCAGCACGCGAAGTTTGACGAGGCGCTGGGATCGTTTCCGGAGCTGCAGAAAAGGCTGGCGGGGCAGGCGCAGAGCGGGCGAATGATGGGCGGAGTGACGGTCACGCGCAGGCTGCAGGCGGTGACTCGCGGGCGAGTGGCGCTGCTGGGCGATGCGTCCGGCTCAGCGGATGCGATCACCGGCGACGGTTTGAGTTTGGCGTTTCAGCAGGCGACGGCGCTGGCCGACGCGATGGCCGCCGGAGAGCTGGGCGAGTACCAGAGGAAGCACGAGCGGATCAGCAGTCTGCCGCGCAGGATGGGCGAGTTGATGCTGGTGATGGATGGCTCGGCGCGGCTGCGGAGCAGGATTTTCCGCGGATTTAGAGGATTTCCGGAGATGTTTGAGAAGTTGCTGCTGGTGCATACGCGAACGATTTCTCCGCTGCAGATCGGTGTGGGGGATTGCATGCGCTTCGGATGGAGCGTGCTGCAGGGGTGAGGGCGGTGCGTCGTAAAGGGTGCGATTACCGGGAAGTGATTAGCACTGTGGTTAATCGTGTGGAAGCCCGATGTTACTCTTTCGATAATCCTTTTGTAAGGTTCGGAAGGATTGGCTGGAAAGGTATATTTTTCTGGCTATGGGTAATCAAGTAGTACGTGGATGCGAGGGCTGGAGCGTCTTTCCTCGCGATGCCTCACGAAGAGGATCGCTGGCGGGCCGAGAAGCCTGAAGCGGCGCGCGAGATTTGAGCGGCGCGGGGATCCTTCGCTGCGCTCAGGATGACACCCTCCCCCGAGAAGACACTCTCCATAAGATGCCCTCCCAAAAGACGCGCTCCCCAAAGAAGACACTCAAGATGGCAAGGCGCGGCTCCCGATGAGTAAAGTGCATGCATACTCATAGCGCGATGGTCGAGGGGCGGCGGGGCATGTACACAAATGAGTAAAGAGTATTTATACTCACGCGGCGATGGGCGGGGCGCATGCGGCGTGGGACCGGGTCAGGCGTCGAGGCGATAGCGGCTGGCGGAGAGGCGGAAGAGCGGCTTCCAGAGAAGGCGGTTGATGGTGACGACCATGGCGGCCATGACGACGGTTGCGATGAGCAGGAGGCGGGCGTTTCCATGATCGCTGGCGAGGCTGATCTGGGCGCCGAGGCCGAGGGTGGTGTAGGTGTGGTTGTTGGTGCGGAAGTATTCGGCGACGATGCTGGCGTTCCAGGCGCCTCCGGAGGCGGTGACGAGTCCGGTGACGAGGTAGGGGAAGATGCCGGGGAGGATGACGGTGAGCCAGCGCTCGCGCAGGTTGAAGCGGAAGATGCCGGAGACATCGCGCAGGTCGCTGGGGATGGCGAGGGCTCCGGCGATGACGTTGAAGAGGATGTACCACTGGGTTCCGAGGAGCATGAGGACGATGGCGGCGGTGTTCATGCCTCCGCCGAGGCCGATGATGGCGATGAGCAGGATGGGGAACAGGGCGGTGGCCGGGACAGAGGCGGCGATCTGGGCGAGGGGCTGGGCGTAACGCGCCAGGCGGGGATGGAAGCCGATGGCGACCCCGGCGGGGATAGTCCAGGCGAGGGCGAGGACGAGGGAGATGGTGACACGGAGGAGGGTGGCGGCGGCGGCGTGCATGGTGAGGCGGAACTCGGCGACCGAGAGATGAGAGAGCAGGACGCCGGCCTGGAAGACCCCGTAGAGGCCGAGCCCGGCGATGGCAAGGGCGGCGAGTGCGGCGATGGCCTGGGTGGTGCGCGAGCTGGCGGGCTTGGGCGCGTCCTCGCCGTCATGGTGATGGGCGAGATAGACGACGAGGCGCTCGGAGAGCGGAGTAATGATCTTGTGGCGCACGGCGCGCAGGGCGGTGGAGTTGAAGAGCATGGCAAGCAGGGGGGAACGGGGCGGAGTGACGGATTCGACCTGCTCGAACTTGAACTTGTCTGACCAGACGATGAGAGGACGCCAGAGAAGCTGGTCGAGCAGAACGATGACGGCGATGAGGGTGGCGATGCCCCAGGCCATGGCTTGCTTGTCGCCGTTGTCGGCGGCGGTTTTGAGATAGGAGCCGAGGCCGGGGAGACGGAAGTCGCGGTTCTGGAGGACGAACATCTCGCAGAGCATGAGGGTGAACCAGCCCTGGGCGACGGAGACCATGGAGTTCCAGACCAGTCCGATGGTGCTGAAGGGAAGCTCGAGCTGGAAGAAGCGCTGCCAGCGGCTGAAGCCGTAGATGGTGGTGGCCTCGCGGAGTTCGCGGGGAATGGATTTGAGGGATGAGTAGAAGCTGAAGGCCATGTTCCAGACCTGTCCGGTGAAGATGAGGACGATGGAGCCGAGTTCGAGGCCAAGCTGGCGGGTGGGAAACAGGGCGACCATGGCGAGCATGACGCCTGGCAGGAAGCTGAGGACGGGGATGGACTGGAGGATGTCCAGGATGGCGATCATGAGGGCTTCGGCGCGCTTCTTGTAGGCGGCGGTGTAGCCGTAGGCGAGGGCGAACAGGAGGCTGAGCAGATAAGCCACCGCCATGCGCACCAGCGAGTAAAAGGCGTAGAGAGGCAGGGCGCGCGGAGAGCGGCGGATGACCGCCTCCGCCACCGGGGCAGAGAACCAGTAGCGGGTGACGACGGTGAGGGCGTAGAAGATGGCGATGACGCCGGCGAAGACGGCGAAATCCACCAGGAGCGGCCAGGTGCGGACGCTGGCGGCGGACTGAGCGAAGGTGCGGACGCGGCGGATCACTTGCCGGGGGTCTCCGGGGCGGCGGTGTCAGGCTGGTGGAGGTAGAGGCGCTGGCGGTCGGCGTCGTACTCGAAGAGTTCGGCGTAGCGTCCCCAACTGATGGCGGTTTCAATCTGGTGCTTGGCTTCGTCTTCGCTGAAGTGCTCGTCGAGAAGATCCTGGAAGAGCGCTTCGGGAGCGGAGTGATCGCGCTTGGTTTCGAGGGTGCGGGTGATCTGGCGGAGGAGGGTGACGTTGGCGAGGACGGCCTGGCGGAAGAGCTCCTTCTGGCGGAGGATTTCGGCGTTGGCGAATTCGTGGCCCTCGGGGGTGATCTGGGCGTCTCCTTCCTCGACCTTGAGGAATCCGAGCTGGTGCGCGGCATCGACGATGGGCAACAGGTCGTCGAGTTCGAAGGAGAGCTGATCGGCGAGGCGGTACATGTCTTCGCGGCCGTTGGGGCTTTCGTCGATGAGCTCGAGCAGTCCGGCGATGCCGCCGGGACGGGCGTGGGAAAGCATCTGGTAGGTGGCGCGGGGGACGCGGACGCCGGGCACGACGGGGCCCTGCGGCGGCTGCAGGGAGGGCGCGTCGTGCTGCGAGGGCGAGGTGAGCACCTTGTAGATGTAGTCGACGTATTCGGTGAACTCGGGGGATTTGCGGTCACGCGGGCGCGGCAGGGTGAGCTCGAAATCGGTACGGATGCAGCCGGGATTCTTGCCGAGGACGATGATGCGGTCGGCGAGCAGGACGGCCTCCTCGATGTTGTGGGTGACGAGGAAGATGGCGCGGGTGGGAATGGCTTTCTTGCCCCAGAGTTCGAGGAGTTCGCTGCGGAGGTTTTCGGCGGTGAGGACGTCGAGGGCGGAAAAGGGCTCGTCCATGAAGAGGACTTCGGGCTCGACGACCAAGGCGCGGGCGAAGCCGACGCGCTGCTTCATGCCGCCGGAGAGCTCCTTGGGATAGGCCTGCTCGAAGCCGTCGAGGCCGACGGTGTCGAGAATCTTGAGGCTGCGCTTGCGGCGCTCGAAGGCGTTGAGGCCGCGGGCCTTGAGCGGAGCTTCGACGTTTTCAAAGACGGTGAGCCAGGGAAAAAGAGCAAAACTCTGAAAGACGATGCTGACGTTGGGGGCGGCGTTGGCGATGGGCTGGCCGTGCCAGAGGACTTGTCCGGCGGAGGGCTGGGCGAGTCCGGTGAGCATGCGCAACAGGGTGCTCTTGCCGGAGCCGGAGGGCCCGAGCAGGGCGAGAATCTGACCGGGTTCGATGGCGAGATCGGTGGGCGCGATGACGGGGATGGTGGCCGAGTCGTGCTCTCCGTAAAACTTTTCAACCTTCAGGGCCTGGATGATGGCTTCCGGCATGGTCTTCCTCTGGTTCGCAGGGCGATTCTTCTAAAAGATAACAGGCGAGTGTGAAAGGACGGGGACAAATGCAGGGTCGCGGGTGGAGCGGGAGCGTGGGGGCGGGAAAAAAATCGATGGCTGGTGGAAAAGCCTGGGGCCGCGCGGGAGATTGGAGCGTCGCGGGGATTCCTCACTTTGTTCGGAATGACACCCCTAAGACAAAGGTGACGGCAAGGGCGCGGGGAGCGGGCTAGGGATGGAGGGCGTTGGGGCGCAGTTTGCCGATGCGGCCGTGAGGGCCGACGACGAAGGGCAGGGAGATGGCGTTCCAGTCGCGGTCGGCACCGGCGGGCTCGTGGAGCGCGGGGTTGGGGTGGAGGGCGATCCAGTTGCGGCCGTCGTCGGTGGAGATGTCGGTGCCGGTGGGGCCGACGGCGATCCAGGTACTGGCGGCTGCGTCATAGACGACAGAGGATCGGTAGCCGTGCGGGAGGTGTTCGGAGGCGATGACGGGGCTGGAAAACAGGTTCTTGAATGGAGCGCGCCAAGGGACGAAAACGGCGGCCCCTGCTTCGGGATCCTTGTAGTTTCCGCCAACGATCATGAGGTCCGGAAAGGGATGATGGTTCGTGCCGTTGCGCAAGGCAACGGAGAATGCGCCGGATTCGGGACCGGAGGGCATGGGGAGTTTGATGGTGGTGAAGGCCCACCAGGTTGCGGCGTCGAAGGGACTGTGCAGGTCGGCCAGGAAAAGACGCGGGCCGCCTTTGCCACCGGTGACGAACGCCACAGGGCCATAGCCGCCGGGGGAAATCATGGCGCTGTTGCTGGCGGCGAAGAGAGACTCTCTGGGCTTGGCCTTGGCGGGGCGATAGGTTTTCGCGGGGCCCCAGGGCTGCCAGGTGTCCCCTGCATCACGAGTTGTGTAGAGGACGAAATGGCCGGCGACGGGATCGCCGATCAGAAAGCCCTCGTAGCGGTCGATGGAGCGCTTGCTGGCAGGGTGGAGCTGGATGGCGTCCCAGAAGCCATCGGCGTCGGGATTGGTGAGAATGAGCCGCCAGGTGCGGCAGGCGTCGGTGGTCTTGTAGAGGCGCGAGAGCGGGCCGGGGCCGGAGCTCATGATGAGGGCGGTGTTTTCGTCGAGCGCCTGGACGCCGCGGAAGTCGAGGTGCTCGGCGCCGGGAGGAATGGCGCAGGGCCGCCAGAGAGCGCCGCCGTCCACGGTGCGCAGGACGGTGCCCTCGGTGCCACTGGCCCAGGCGATGCCGCCTCCGATGCTGTGGATGCCGCGCAGGCTGGCGGTGGTGGAGGACGGCTGCACGTCCCACTGCGCGTGCAAGGGGCAAAGGGCGGCGAGGAGCATGACGGCGAGGATGAGGGCGCGGTTCATGCGGACATTGTAATGAAACGGAGATCGCGAAAGAAGAACGGCCCCGGAAGAGCGCGGGGCCGTGGCATGGGCGCGAGAAAAAGTTAGTCGCTGGTGTAGAAGTCGACGGCGACGGGGCTCTCGAAGAGGGAGTAGTCGCGGGTGACGACGGTGATACCGCTTTCGGTGACGAAGTACTTCTGGCGGTCGGCTTCGGTGTCGTATCCGATGACGGTGCCCTCGGGGAGCTGGACATCGCGGTCGATGATGGTCTTGCGGATGCGGCAGTGGCGGCCGATGCTGACGTGGCTGAACAGGATGCTGGAGTCAACCTCGGCGAAAGAGTTGACGCGGACGTCGGGCGACAGGACGCTGTCGCGGACGGCGCCGCCGGAGACGATGCATCCCTGGCTGATGACGGAATCGATGGCGGTGCCGGTGCGTCCGGGCTCGGCAAAGACGAACTTGGCGGGCGGATACTGGCGCTGGTAGCCGCGGATGGGCCAGCTCTGGTCGTAGAGGTTGAAGACCGGGGAGACGGAGGCGACGTCCATGTTGGCTTCGTAGTAGGCCTCAAGGGTTCCGACGTCGCGCCAGTAGAGAGCTTCCTTGTGATTCTCGTCGACGAAGTTGAAGGAGTACACCTTATAGTCATCGACCATGCGGGGCAGGATGTTGTAGCCGAAGTCGTGGCGCGACTCGGGGTCCTCGGCGTCCTTGAGCAGGGCGGGAATGAGCACGTCGGTGTTGAACAGGTAGATGCCCATGGAGGCCGAGATCATTTTGGGGTTGTAAGGGGAGCGGAGGTCGGTTTTCTTGGGCTTTTCCTGGAATCCGGTGACGCGGCCGTCCTTGGCGAGCTCGACGACGCCGAAGGAGCGGGACTCCTTGGGATCGATGAGGATGGTCGCGATGGTGACATCGGCGCCGGACTCGCGGTGCTGTTCGAGCATGAGCTCGTAGTTCATTTTGTAGATGTGGTCGCCGGAGAGCAGGAGGACGTACTTGGAACGCTCACTGCCGATGGAGTAGATGTTCTGATAGACGGCATCGGCGGTTCCCTTGTACCAGTCTTCGCTGACGCGCTTCATGGGGGGCAGGATTTCGATGAACTCGCCGAGCTCGCTGGCGACGATCTGCCAGGCCTCGCGGATGTGGCGATTGAGGCTGAGCGCCTTGTACTGGGTGAGGATGTAGACCTTGCGCAGGGCGGAGTTGATGCAGTTGGAGAGCGTTACATCGATGATGCGGTAGATGCCACCGAAGGTGACAGCGGGTTTGGCGCGGTCGCGGGTGAGCGGATAGAGGCGTTCGCCTGCACCGCCAGCTAACAAGACTCCAAGAGTATCCTTCATCTTCTTTCCTAAGCGATTCCTGCGCTGAGATTTCCCGTCCTGAGAGTGCACGAATGCAGTAGAGAATCGGGCTGCGGCGCGAATCGCATCAAATATCTCACGTAAGGCCGATGAAGCGGCAACAGAGGATGTTAGCACAGGACGCCGCGCCCGTCCGGGGGCGCAGGATGGGGGAACGGAAAGGCGGAAGTCCGGGGCGACGGGACGGGGATGGGAGAGCAAAAAAGGAGTGTGGGGCATTTGTGACGCATGCCGCTGCCGGAGTCGCGGGGTGGGGCGTTACAATATGAGGATGAGCGATCGACCGGCTGAGAGAGAGAAATTCTCGATGGGTGGGACCCTGGGCGCCGGAGCGGGCACCGTGTTCCGCCTGGTGCGCGGCCGGCTGCGCGGCAAGCCGGGGCGGAACCAGCGGGTGTTCAACGGCCTACGGTCGGGCGTAAGCGGATTCATGAAGCCCGTGATGCACGTGCTGCGAGTGTTGTTTCTGGAAGTAAGCGGATTCATATTTTTATGTTTTTCCGTAATCATCGTAAGTGCCTTTTTCCACGAGTACAAAAAGTATGCGATGCACCAGGCTGGATTGGAGCGGGTCATACTGGCCGGGGCGATAGGCGCCATGTTTTTTTATTTTGGAGTGAGTTCCTTCTGGCGGGCAAGCCAGAAGCGATCGAGAATTTAAGCCAGGGGCAGATCCATGTCTGAAAAAGCAGCGACGGCGAAGAAGCCGGAGAAAGTTTTTCAAACCACATCTCATATCGTAGTCAATCCTTTTTATACTCCCGCGGACTTTTCCGATTTCAACTATGAAAGCGAACTGAATGCGCCGGGCAGTTTTCCGTTTACGCGCGGGGTGCAGCCGACGATGTACCGGGGACGGCTGTGGACGATGCGTCAATATGCCGGCATGGGCGACGCGGAGGAAAGCAACAAGCGCTACCGCTTCCTGCTGAGCCAGGGGACGACCGGGCTGTCGGTTGCGTTCGACCTGCCGACGCAGATCGGCTATGACAGCGACAATCCGTACGCGCTGGGCGAAGTGGGCAAGGTCGGAGTGGCGATCGACACGATCGAGGATATGCAGCGGCTGTTTGCCAACATCGACCTGGAAAAAGTATCGACGTCGATGACGATCAACTCTTCGGCGGCAGTGCTGCTGGCGCTGTACGTGGCGGTGGCCAAGCGCAACGGATTCGATGCGAAGAAGCTGAGCGGCACGATTCAGAACGACGTGCTGAAGGAGTACGTGGCGCGCGGCACGTATATCTATCCGCCGACGGCGGCGATGCGGCTGATCACGGATATTTTTGCGTACTGCAAGGAAAACGTTCCGGAGTGGAACACGATTTCGATCAGCGGCTACCACATGCGAGAAGCGGGATCGACGGCGGTGCAGGAAGTTGCATTTACGCTGGCCGACGGCATTACGTACGTGCAGGCGGCGGTGAACGCGGGACTGGACGTGAACCAGTTTGCGCCGCGGCTGTCGTTCTTCTTTGCCTGCCACAATAATTTTCTGGAGGAAGTTGCGAAGTTCCGGGCGGCGCGGCGGATGTGGGCGAAGATCATGCGCAACCGTTTTGGCGCGACCGCGCCAAAGGCGCTGATGCTGCGCTTCCATACGCAGACGGGCGGCTCGACGCTGACGGCGCAGCAGCCGCAGAACAACATTGTGCGCACGGCGTTGCAGGCGATGGCGGCGGTGCTGGGCGGAACCCAGTCGCTGCATACCAATTCGTTTGACGAGGCGCTGGCGCTGCCGACGGAGGACTCGGCGCGGATTGCGCTGCGCACGCAGCAGATCATTGGATATGAAAGCGGAGTGACGGCGGCGATCGATCCGCTGGCCGGCTCGTATCACGTGGAGACCTTGACCAACGAGATTGAAAAGCGCGCCACGGAGTACTTGGGAAAGATCGACACGATGGGCGGGATGCTGAAGGCGATAGAACGAGGCTACGTGCAGCAGGAAATACAAAACGCCGCGTACGAGTTCCAGAAATCGGTGGACAGCAAGGAGCAGGTTCTGGTGGGAGTGAACGCCTTCCAACTGGAGCATGAGAAGCCGATTTCGCTGCTGAAGATGGACCCCGAGCTGGAACGGCACCAGGTGGAGCGTCTGCGGGCCTTCCGCGCCAAGCGCGACCAGGCCAAGGCCGAAGCGGCGGTGCGCAAGGTGGACGAAACGGCGCGCGGCGGCGGCAACCTGATGCCGGTGATCGTGGATGCCGTGGAAAGCCATTCGACGGTGGGCGAAATCTGCGACGCGATGCGGAAGGTTTTTGGGGAGTACAAGGAAGTGATGGTGATCTGAGCGGGAGTTGGAACGAAAAGGGGGCGCGGAGAAACAGTCCGCGCCCTTTTTTTGTGCGCGGAGAGCGGGTGGGGCGCTGCAAGGCCGGTTGGTGGACGGGCGTTGGCGGCCATCGTCGGCGCGGATGCGCTCAGCCTTGAACGGCGTCAGGGCGGCTGGCTGGCGGAAATGCTCTGTGGCCGCGCGGGAGATTGGAGCGGTGCGGGGATTCCTCGCTTCACTCGGAATGACAGCCTATATAGAAACATGAATACTCACACACTCAGACACTCACATACTCAGACACTCATGACGATATGGAGGTGGGAGCTGGTCTTCCCGGGGACTGGACCGGGCGACAGCCGTAGGGGTGGAGGGCATTGCTTCCCAGGTTATCGCCGCAAAGAACGCGGCGCGAACCTGGGGCACCCGACATTTCTGGTACGTCTGGCTGTAAGTTCGTCCGGCCGTATGTTCTTCCACGCGTGTTCTTGCAGGTCGAGCGGGCGTTAGTGGTAGGCGCTGGCCTGCCAGGGACAGGGGACTTCCTGACCGTCTTCGCTGAGGCAGACGTGGGTTCGGGTGGTGGGCTCTTTCTTGTTCACGTCGGTGAGCAGGGACATGGCGAGGACGGCGCAGTGGACATCCTTGGGCACGTCGGCGGTGCGCATGAGCAGTTCGTCGCCGGCGAGTTTGATGGAGACGTCGCCGCCGAGCAGCAGGAGGATGGAGCGGCTGGGACGGATGATGTAAACGACCTTGGCGGTGTGCAGTTCGTACTCGATGCACTCGCCGGGCATGGCGCCGCCGGAGTTGGCGAGGCCGGAGAAGAATCCGCCGTGTCCGGAGGACTGGACCTGGGCGCAAGGAACCTTGCGCATGGCGTGCACGGTGGCTTTTTCCATGTTGCCGCTGAGCGCGACGGCAGGGACGGCGAAGCAGAGCAGGGCGAGAATGCAGAAGGTCTTCATGGCACGGTCTCCAAATGGATTCATCGGCAGATGCGGCGGGAACTCCAGTGAGGAAAGCGCGGAGGCGGAGTTTTTTCGAGCGGCGGACTTGACAGGGCGGGGACGAGTCCTGTAGAAACACAACACGATGTTGACCGCGATCCTCATTGCGACCATGGCTATGTGTATGCACACGATGTGCATGCCTACCGCCGTGGGCGCGCTCGAGAATTCGCGAAAGCCAAGGTAGAAGACGAGCTAAGCGAACATCAAGAGTTTCCAAACGACCCACGGCGAAAAGCGTGGGCCATTTTGTTTTGTACGGAAAAAATTCTGAAGTACGGGAGCAGATGCGATGGCGGAAAACGAGAAGAAGCAATACCTGGCCACACTGGCGGTTCACGCGGGACAAACCGTAGACAAGACGACGAAGGCACGCGCCGTGCCCATCTACCAGACGACCAGCTACGTGTTTGACGACAGCGCGCACGCGGCGCGGCTGTTTGGGTTGGAGGAGTTCGGCAACATCTACACCCGGATCATGAATCCGACCTCGGACGTGTTCGAGCAGCGGATTGCGGCGCTGGAGGGCGGAGTGGCGGGGCTGGCGACGGCGTCGGGCCAGGCGGCGGAGACGCTGGCGATAATCACGCTGGCCGGGGCGGGCGATGAGATTGTTTCGACCACTTCGCTCTACGGCGGGACGTACAACCTGTTCCACTACACGCTGCCGCGACTGGGGATCGTGGTGCGGTTTGTGGATGCGGACGACTTTGACGGATTGCGGGCGGCGATCAACGAAAAGACCAAGGCGCTGTACACCGAGACGCTGGGCAATCCGAAGCTGGACGTGGCCGACATTGAAACGCTGGCGAAGATTGCGCACGAAGCCGGGATACCGCTGGTGATCGATAACACGTCGGCTTCGCCGGCGCTGGCGCGGCCGATTGAGTGGGGCGCCGACATCGTGGTGAATTCGGCGACCAAGTTTATCGGCGGCCATGGCACGACAATCGGCGGCATCATCGTGGACGCGGGCAAGTTCGACTGGGCGGCGTCGCCGCGCTTCAAGCGCGACTTTGTGGACCCGGACCCGAGCTATCACGGCATCAGCTACACGGCGGCGTTCGGCAACCTGGCGTTCATTCTGAAGGCGCGGGTGCAGGGGCTGCGCGATACGGGCGCGGCGCTCTCGCCGTTCAATTCGTTCCTGCTGCTGCAGGGAACCGAGACGCTGCATCTGCGGCTGGAGCGGCACTCGGAGAACGCACTGAAGGTTGCGAACTACCTGGAGACGCATCCGGGAGTGGAGTGGGTGAACTATCCGGGTCTGGAGACGAGCCAGTATTACGAGCGCGCGAAGAAGTATCTGCCGGATGGCAAGGGCGCGCTGGTGACGTTTGGGATCAAGGGCGGCTTCGAGGCGGGACGCAAGCTGATCGATGCGGTGAAGCTGTTCAGTCACGTAGCGAATATCGGCGACGCGAAATCGCTGATCATTCATCCGGCCTCGACCACGCACCAGCAGTTGAGCGTGGCGGAGCAGGCGGACACGGGCGTAACTCCGGAACTGGTGCGGCTCTCGGTGGGCATCGAGGACGTGCGCGACATTATCGGGGATCTGGCGCAGGCGATTGAGGCGGCCAACGGTTCGACGCATACGGTGCCCGAAGCGGCGGAACGCGGAACAGGAAAATAGCCATGGCAACGAGTGCATTAGCGGGGGTTCATTTGACCCAGGGGACGGTATCGGTAACAAAACGATGTCCGTTCGAACTGGAGAGCGGGCAACGGCTGGCGAGCGTGAGCCTGCGGTACGCGATCTACGGCGAGCCGAACGAGGAATGCAGCAACGTGACCCTGGTGTGCCATGCGCTGTCGGGCTCATCGCGGGTGGACCAGTGGTGGCCGGACTTGCTGGAACGGGTGTTTGACCTGGAGCGGGAGTGCGTGGTGTGTTTCAACATCATAGGCTCCTGCTACGGGTCAACCAGCGCGGCCTCGCTGAACGGGGCAACGGGCAAGGCGTACGGCGGGAGCTTTCCGCAGGTGACGGTGCGCGACTGGGTAAGGGCGGAGAAGATTGCGCTCGAGGAGCTGGGGATCCGGCACCTGCGGACGGCGATCGGGCCGTCGATTGGCGGGATGCAGGCGCTGCAGTGGGCGGTGGAGTATCCGGACTGGGTTGACCGGGTGGTGGCGATGGGGACGACGCAGCTCAACGCGCTGGGGCTGGGACTGAACCATCTGCAACGCGAGGCGATCCGGCTGGACCCGGAGTTTCGCGGTGGAGACTACTACGACGGACCGGGGCCGCGGCGGGGACTGGCGCAGGCTCGCGCGCTGGCGATGTGTACGTACAAGTCGCCCGAGCTGTTCCACGCGCGGCATGGGCGCAAAGCGGATCGCAAGGGGAGCGCGCCATGGGAGTCGGAAGACGGCAGGTTCGACATTGCCGGCTACCTGGCCTACCAGGGGAAGATTTTCTGGGAGCGCTTTGACGCCAACGCGTACCTGGCGATCACGCGGGCGATGGATTTGTTCGATCCGCAAAGGGATTGGAATGGCGAGGCGTGTGAGCGGGTTCGCGCCAGGGTGCTGCTGTTTGGAATGTCGAGCGACGTGCTGTTTCCGGATCGCGACGTGGTTGAGTTTGCCGAAGAACTGAGGGAGGCGGGAGTGGACTGCAGCTACGAGCGGATTGTCTCGTCGCACGGGCACGACGCCTTCCTGGCAGAGCCGGATAAGCTGGTGGGACCGCTGCGGGAGTTTCTGGATGAGGCTGGGAGGCCGGCGGAGCGGTTTGGCGCGGTGGGAGTGGAAGAGCGGGACGGCAACGTGGCTTGAGGGGCGGGGGCGCGACGGGCAAGGTCAACAACCCCACCCAAGCCGAAAGGCGCGGCTTGAATTGAGGGGCACCCGGCAAAGGCAACGGCAGGAGCAAAGGCAAGGTCAACCACCCCGCCCTAGCAAAAGAAGCTAGGACGGGGCACCCTCGGATTCACGGCATGGCGGGACTGGTTAGCATGGGCACCCGGCGAATACTTACATACTCACATACTTACTCAAGTACATACTTATATGCTCATATACTCGCGGCTGCGTGAAGTGGAGCGGCGTGGGATGTGGGCTAGCGGAGCTTGGACTGGATTTCGAGCAGGAGGGCGTGCGCCTGGGAGGCGTCCTGCTGGGCGGAGGCGGAGACGGCGTTGACGGACAGGAGTTGGTCGGCGAGTTGGGCGTGCGGCAGGGCCTGCTGGTAGCGTAGCTGACCGGCGAGGGCGCGGGCCCAGACCAGGTGAGCGACGCCGAAGCGGCGGTCGTCGGGCGCGACCTTGCCCTGCTGGACATCGACCAGCTCGCGGGCTATTTTCTCCGCCTCGGGATAGCGTCCGACTTCGACATAGGCGCGGGAGAGAAAGTAGAGTACGTCGGCGATGTCAGGGCTGGAGCTGGCAATTTTCTTCCAGGCGGGCAGAGCTTTTTCGAGCATGGGCACGGCCTCCGGAGCGCGGCCCAGTTTGATGAGCGCGCCGGCCATGAAGTCCCGCTGTTCTAGGGCGCCGCGACTCTCGGGGCCGGAACAGGCGACGTAGCCATCATAGGCGCGCTGGTAAATGGGGAGGCTGGCCTGGACATGTCCGCGATTGTCTTCCATGAAGGCGAGCTCGCCGTAGACGGCGGACTGATCGCACTGGGCCTGCGGATCCTGCGCGTAGACGGCGAGCGCCTGGCGGTAGATGGGCTCGGCCTCGTCGAAGCGCTCGCGCAGCTTGAGATCAAAGGCGAGGTTGTAGAGCGCGTCGGCGACTTCGCGGGGCGGCACATCGAGGGTGCGCGCGTCGGCCACGGCAGCCTGGATGAGGCGAAGATTCTCGTCGGTGCGAAAGCCGAGGCGGTCGCGATTGGTGGCGTAGTAGATGGCGCTCCAGACGCGGGCGGAAGCGGAGACGCCGGGCTCGCGGGACAACTGCAGGGCGTGGGCGGTGAGCGCCTGGCCGAGCTCGGGCTGTCCCTGGAGGTAGGCGAGTTCGCCGGAGGTGGACTCGGCCTCGACTTCGGCGTTGGTGTCTCCGGCGGCGCGGGCACTGGCGATGGCCTGGGTGAAAACCTTCTGGGCGTTGTCGAGGTCGCCATTTTCATACATCGATTCGGCGAGGCTGATCTGGGCGGCGCGCAGATCGGCGGGATCCTTGATGTAATCGGGAAGCAACTTGACGCCGAGTTCGAGGAACTCCGGCACGGTGACGGTGGGCTTGCCGGTGTAGTTGGAGTTGGCCAGGTAGAGAAGCCGGTACATGAAGGTCTGCATTCGGACGGCGCGCTGTGCGGCGCGCAGGGCCTGCTGCTGGCGCCAGCCTCCATAGGCCAGGCTGGCGAGCAGGACCATCGCAATGAGCAGGGTTGCGGCAACTCCGGCGCGATGACGGCGCACGAACTTGTTGAACCGGTAGAGCGCGGTCTGGGGACGGGCGAGGATGGTTCTGCCTTCGAGAAAACGCTGCGTGTCGGCGATGAGGGAGTCGAGCGACGGGTAGCGATCGGCGGGGCGGGGCGAGAGACACTTGGCGGCGATGGTTGCCAGGTCTCCGCTGAGCGCCTGGCGGAGACGGCTCTCGGAAAGACCACGGTGTTCGGCGGCCTGGGCGGTGACGGCATCGGGCAGGGGCTCGGGCTCCTCCTCGAGCACGGCGCGCTCGATCATGACGGCGACGGAGGAGTGCTTGCCGGGCCGTGCGCCGGCGAGGAGTTCGAACAGGATTGCGCCCAGGGCATAAACGTCGCAGGAGGTGGTGACGGGCTCGCCGCGCAACTGCTCGGGGCTGGCGTAGGCGGGCGTCGCCATGATGGTAATGGTGGAGAGGTTGTCGGGCTGGATGAGCTTGGAGGTTCCGAAGTCGAGCAGCTTCACCGTGCCATCGGTGGTGACGAGAATGTTGGAGGGCTTGAGATCGAGATGGACGACGAGGTTGCGGTGGGCATAGGCAACGGCGTCGCAGACACGAAGGAAGAGTTGCAGACGTTCGGTAATGCCGAGGTTGCGCGCGTCGCAATAGGCGTCGAGGGGAAGGCCGTCAACGAACTCCATGACGAGATAGGGATGACCGCTTTCGCTGAGGCCAGCGTCGAGCATGCGGGTGATGTTGGGATGATCGAGCGAGGCGAGGATCTGTTGTTCGCGCTGAAAACGCTCGACGAAGGAGCGGCCGGCGGCGTGGGGCGCCAGGACCTTGAGGGCGGAGCGCTGCAAGGCGCCGCCCACCATGCGCTCGACCAGGTAAACGGATCCGATGCCGCCCGAGCCGATGTGGCGGATCAACAGGTAGGGACCGATTCGACCGCTCAAGGGAGGCAGATCGGCGGGGGCGGGCTCGGGAATTTCGAGGCTGGAGGCGCGCAGGATTTCAAGCGTGCGGCGGCGCAGTTCGGGATCGGGGCACTGCTCGGTGAGGACGCGCTCACGGTCGATCTCGGGGGTAGCCTCGGCTAGATAAAACAGGGCCTGCAGGCGTTCCCAGTTTTCAGAGTCCTGTGACATCGGTTCACTCTAGCCATGTAGGCGCGAAACAGGGAGAAAGTGCGTCAGATCACGAGGAGTGAAGGCGGTCATAGAGCCAGCCACGGACGAACCTGAGTTCGCGATCGACGCTGGCCTTGGAGGTTCCGAGCAAGTCCGCGGTCTCGTCGGCGGTAAAGCCGAGAAAGAAGCGCAGCTCGACCATGCGGCACTTTCGCGGATCAAGCGTTTCCAGGGTCTCGAGAGCGCGGTCGAGGTCCATGATCTCGGCTTGCTTGGCGTCGATCCAGGCGAGTTCCTCGTTGAGGGGGACGGGGATGCCGCCGTCGCGTTTCTGGCGGCCCTCGGAGCGGGCATGATCGACCAGGACGCGGCGCATGAGGCGCGCGGAGAGGCTGTAGAAATGCTCGCGATCTTCAAAGCGGAGGCTGCGCTGGCGGATGAGCTTGAGGAATAATTCGTTGACCACGCTGGTGGGCTGGAGGACGTTTTCGGGGCGCTCGCCGCGGAAGAGGGCACCGGCGATCAGGCGGAGTTGGGGATAGACGAGCTCG
>Ga0302320_10008419_pt1 | contig 22459 bp, 20 predicted proteins | sample Bog_T0_3_FD_202130 | JGI IMG/M metagenome (GOLD analysis project Ga0302320, IMG submission 202130) | Peat permafrost microbial communities from Stordalen Mire near Abisko, Sweden - Bog_T0_3 | ecosystem: Environmental > Terrestrial > Soil > Wetlands > Peat | place: Sweden: Abisko, Stordalen Mire... | reverse complement strand
TTCATGCGCTGCACGCGGTCGGTCTCGCGGAACAACATGGAGAGCATGGTTTCGCGATTGTAGACGCCGGTGAGGTGATCCATTTCCGCACGCTGGACGGCGGTTTCGCGAAGGGCTTCCAACTCGCGGGTAGTGTCGAGAGCGCGAAGGGCCATGGCGACGCGGAGTCTCCAGTAGGCGGGATCGCTGGCGCGCGGAATGACATCGTCAATGACGCCTTCGGAGAGCCGGTTCCGCCATTGCTGGGTGACGGTATCGGCAATGAGGAGGAGGGGGAGGCGACGGTTGCTGATGTCAACGCGCACGGCGGTGAGGAGATGGTCTATACCCTGGTCTAGACCGGAGAGATTGGTGTCGATGAGGGCGAGGGTTGGGGGAATGGGGGCGGTGATGGCGATCAATGCGGCCTCGGCGGAGAGGACGATTTCAACGCGCGCGCCCGTGGCGAGCAGGACCGGCTCAATGGCCGTTAAGAGGGCGGGATCGGAAGAAGCGAGAAGGAAGATAGGAGAGATTTCGGCAAGCATCCTGAATAGCCTCCATCCTGGTTATCGGCAGGGATTAGAGAAGTTTAAGAAGACTTGAGTTATTTATGGATGAAGGGTAATTACCGATGCCCGTATTGTGGTGTCTTGGGTAACCAGATGGGTGGTTACCTCGTTATGTAAGGCGATGCGGTGCCGTGCACATATTGCTGACAAACAGGGGCGGTGGTTCAAAACCATCCCGCAGGGGCTGAAGCCCGGGTCTTTTAACAGGCTTTTTCGGCGCGCGACCCAGAGGGTACCCCGGTCGCGCCCTGATACAAAGCAGCTGCGAATTACTCATTGCTGATCGAGCTTCGTGCTCATTGCTGATTGAGCTTCGTGCTTTCCCCTGTCCCCAAGTGCAAGGGACCGGGGGCACCCATCGTTTTGCGAAGAATTGGCACGAGCTAGTCGATGAAGTCGACCTGGGGGGCGATGGGGATGATGCCGCGTTCGTAGCCCAGGTCGAGTAGTTTGCGGATGGCCTGGCGGCCGTCTGGGCCGTAGTCGAGGGTGCGGTCGTTGACGTACATGCTGACGAAGCGGTTGGCGAGGCGGGCGTCGAGGTCGCGGGCAAACTGCATGGCGTATTCGAGGGCCTGCTCGCGGTTATCGAGGGCGTGCTGGATGCTGTCTTTGACGGCCTTGGTGACTATTTTCATGGAGGCGGCCCCGAGCGAGCGGCGGATGGCGTTGCCGCCGAGGGGCAGGACGAGGCCGGTGGTTTCACGCCACCAGACGCCGAGGTCGAGAACCTTGTAGAGGCCGCTGGTGGAGTAGGTGAGCTGGCCCTCGTGGATGATGAGGCCGGCTTCGAAGTTGCCGGCGAGGATCTCGGGAATGATCTTGTCAAAGGGGACGGTGACGGTCTGGAGGTCCGGATTGAAGATTTTGAGGGCGAGATAGGCGGTGGTGAGGGTGCCGGGAACGGCGATCTTGATCTTGCCCAGGTCTTCGGGCGCGATTTTGCGGCTGGAGACGATCATGGGCCCGTAGCCCTCGCCGACGCTGCCGCCGCAGCCCATGAGCGCATAGCTCTGCTGCAGGTAGGGGTAGGCGTGGAAGCTGATGGCGGTGACGTCGAAGAAAGCCTCGTTCTGGGCGCGCCGGTTCAGGGTCTCGATGTCGCAGAGGGTGTGGGTGAAGCGATAGCCGGGGACGCGCACCTTGTTGGTGGCGAGGCCGTAAAACATGAAAGCGTCATCGGAGTCGGGGCTGTGGGCGATGGAGATGTCGATGATGCCGGATGGAGTTGCGACGTCGGTTTGCGATGGGCTCACTGGGAGGTAAATCCTTTCGGGGCAAAACTGCAATGGTTCTTTGGATGCGGCGTTCTGGTGACGCTATGTATTGCGGCGGCGAAAACGGACCCATGATGCGCCAAGTGCGGCGGCGGCCGTGATCTTCAGGGCGTCCCCGGGGAGGAACGGAAGGACGGCAAGAGTGAAGACGGACTGGAGGGACGCGTGGGTGAGCGCGGCAAGCCAGAGCGCTCCAGAGGCGAGGATAACGAAGCTGCCGGCGGCGGTGATGAGGGCGGCTGTGGCGAATCCCTGCTGCGCTCGGCGCCAGAGGACAGAGATGAGCAGCGCGGCAAGGGGATAGGCAAGCAGGTATCCGCCGGTTGGTCCGAAGAGATGGGCCAGGCCGGAGAGGGCGCTGGGGGCGAAGACGGGAAGTCCCAGTGCGCCCTCGGCGAGGTAAGCGGCGAAGGTGGCCATGGCCAGGCGCGGGGTAAGCAGCAGGCCGAACAGGAGTATAGCGAAGGGCGCGAGCGAAAGCGGCACGGGCGTGAAGAACAGGGGCACCGAGACGTGGGCGCAAAGGGCGGTGAAGGCGCTGCCCAGGAATACGATGCCAGTTGCGCGCAGCCAGGGAACAGGCCGGGCCGAGACAGCTAAGGGAAGGGATAGTTCTTTGCTCACGCGATTTCCTCCGGGGACCCCGGCGCGTTGTCTTTGCGATTGCTGCGGGGCTCAGGGTTCCAGATCATGTTCCATATCCTCGGCCGGATCGATGACCTGGCCTGGGGTGGTGGATGAAGCTTTTCCTGCGCCGGTTTCACGGCGCAGCTTATCGCGTTGGATGCAGATGTGGCGCGCAACGCCAGCAACTGCAGACAGCAGCGCCACAAGCGAAACGATAAGGCCAATCATTAGCCAGCGCATGGCAATAAACGTGGGCGTCTTTCCAATCAATCGGGTCCGCCGGCAACGGGCACTGCCGGTCGGAATTCAAAAAACCGCCGGTGCTCAGAATACCAGACGGGCTTAGCGGGAGATCAGACGAGACGGAGGGAGGACTGGAGCCACTCGACGTAGCGCTCGCTGGCGGCTTCCACATCAAGAACGAGGAATTCCGGGGTCTGGTAGGTGTGGAGGTGGTGGAGGCGGGCTTCAAGGGCGGCGAGTTTGTCGGGACTTGTTTTGAGGAGGAGGACCGTCTCGGTGGCGGATTCGACATTGCCTTCCCAGTGGAAGATGGACTCGACTGAGGGGATGAGCGTAGCGCAGGCAGCGAGTTGTTCTTCGACGAGGGTACGGCCGGTCTGCGCGGCCTCATCGGGCGTGGCGCAGGTGGTGATGACGAGGCGAATGGGGGGGCGTGTTTGGGGAGTGTCGGACATTGTGCGGTTCCTGGATAAGTGTACCGGTGCTGCGTTGGAAAGTCCCCAAAATGTTCAATTGGCGGGGTGCGCGCCCGATTTGGAACTGTGATGGTGAGCACAGTTGCTTGATATTTCAATCTCAAAATGAACCGGGGGAGATTGGTTCGCGATTGGGAAGTGTGCGGCTGGAATTCCCGGGCCAAGTTCCCGAAATCGACCCTAACGAATATTAGGCTCATACCAAGTCGCATCCCAGGGATTCAAAACAGGAATCAAGCTGGAAGTCAGCCGGGACGCGCACCCGGGCGGGTTTCTATGAGAGATTTGCTGTGTCTTCCTGATGTGGTTGCCGAGGGTCGAGCGTCTGGCAGGCTGTTTAGCGTTTGGTCAATGTGTGCGCGGATTTGTTTTCTGGCATGTGTTTCTGGACTGTGCCGGCCAGCGGTTGCGCAAACCACGACCAGCACCACGTTGACCGTGACCAGCGGGGGCAGCGCGGTTACGACAGTTGCACAGGGAGCAGTGATCACGCTGACTGCGACTGAGATTGCCGGGTCAACCCCGGTGACCCCTGGAACGGTCAACTTCTGCGATGCTACTGCAGCGTACTGCACAGACATCCATATTGTGGGCACTGCGCAGTTGACCAACGGCGGCACGGCGGTATTCAATTTCCGGCCTGGAGTGGGAAGCCACAGATACAAAGCCCTGTTTGTGGGGACCAAGGCGTACGCCGGCAGTTCGTCCGCTACGGCATCGCTGACGGTGCTGGAGCTGGCCGGGGGAGTGTCCACCACAACCACAATCGCACCAATCGGGTCGAACTACTACACTCTTTCCGCCACTGTGAGTTTCTCTTCGCCTGGTCCGGCGCTGAAAGGCACCGTGTCGTTCCTCGACATGAGCAACGGAAACGCGGTGCTGGCGACCGCCAGCCTGGGAGCAAACAATCCACTCTGGGTGGTTTCCGGCTTTTACGGTTACTGCCCGGAATTTGAAGCGGAGTCCGCAGGGGTGGTGTCGGCGGATTTTAACGGAGACGGCATTCCGGATCTGGCGGCGGGTTGTACTGCAAACGGGACCGTGGGAATCTTTCTGGGGAATGGGGACGGCACCTTTACGCAAAAGGGGAGCCTATCGTTGCCCGGATTCAGTGGGCCCGGATCCAATGGCGAATCGCTCGATGACATGGTGGCGGGGGATTTTGACGGAGACGGGATTCCGGATTTGGCCGTGACGGACGGATATGGCACGGCCATCTTTCTCGGCAATGGCGATGGAACATTTACGTACAAAGCAACCAGTGATGGTTGCGGTAGAGGCAATATTTCCAACGCCATTGCAGTAGCAGACTTTAACCAGGACGGCATCCTGGACCTGGCCGAGGCAAGCGGCTACGGACACTCCTTGACGATTCTTCTCGGCAATGGGGATGGAACATTCAGGACAGCGAGTGCGCGCCCGGGCACGGGGGCGAATCCTACTGGCGTTGCGGTGGGAGACTTCAATGGCGACGGGATTCCGGATTTGGCGGTAACCAATGCCGGGGCAAACACGGTGACGATTCTGCTTGGGAACGGGGATGGCAGTTTCACGCCGGTATCCGTGAGCCCGTCCACTGGATCGTATCCTCAAGGCATTGTGGCGGCGGACTTCAACGGGAATGGCACCCCGGACCTGGCGGTGGCCAACTCCTCTTCTCAAACGCTGACGATTCTTCTGGGGAATGGGGATGGGACATTTACGCCCGCAACGGCGAGCCCCGCAGTGGCCGATCCTTCCAGCATCGTCGTGGCTGACTTCAACGGGGATGGCGTTGCTGATTTGGCCGTGTCACAGTTTTACGGCAATGTGAACGTGCTGATGGGTAAGGGGAATGGTACCTTTACACCTTCTGCGAACCATGCCTACGACACTTCGGGACAATTTCTGGCGGTAGCGGACTTCAATGGGAGCGGGCTCCCGGGTCTGGCTACGAACTACGATGACCTGGAAACCGTTGTGACGGATATGTCGGCGACCGCAGTTGCATCCGTGGTCTACGCCGTTGGTAAAGGCAACTACCAGGTGGAAGCCAGCTACCCAGGGAACAGTACTTTTGTCGCAAGCACTTCCACGGTGACTCCCTTGAATTACGCGTCAACAGCGCCGCCGACACCACCAATGCTCATCGCGCCCACGCCGGGATTGGGGACCGTGCTCGGCACCAGCAACGTGGCCTTCCGGTGGAACTCCGTGTTGGGGTACACCCTCTATCAGCTCAACCTCGGCACTTCGCCTGGCGCAAGCGACCTGTACTGTTACAAAGGCACGGCGCTTTCCGTAACCGTTCCGTCACTGCCCGGGAACGGCGCAGTTGTTTATGCAAGGCTCTTTTCAAAACTGGACGCAGCGTGGCTGTATAACGATTTCCTTTACACAGAAAGCGGCGCGGTGGCACCGGCTATGCTTACCACGCCCACCCCCGGAATCAGCACGACTTTGGGCACCAGTAATGTGGCATTCCAGTGGACTGCCGGGGGCGGAGCCACGCTCTACCAACTCAACCTGAGCACCGTTACGCCTGGTTCAAGCGAACTGTTGCTTTACAAAGGCACGGCTACTTCAACGACCCTGCCAAGTGTGCCCGCGAACGGCACAGCCATCTATGCGAGGCTCTATTCGTATATCAAGAAGGCCTGGCAATACAGCGACTCTGTTTATACCGAGAGCGCTCCCTCGATCCTCATTTATCCCGTGCCTGGATTGAGTACCAAACTTGGTAACAGCAATGTGCATTTTCAGTGGACGGCTGTGAAGGGGGCGAGCATGTACCAGCTCAACCTGGGTACCACTGGACCCGGTGCAAAGGACCTTTATCTATACAAAGGCACGGAAACCTCAGTGAATGTGCCCACGCTGCCCGCAGACGGCGCGGTTGTTTATGCGACGCTCTCGTCTGACATTGATGGAGTGTGGTACCAGAACAGCTACGTCTACACCGAAGGAGGTGCGGCTGTTCCGGCTGTGTTGACCGCGCCGACGCCGGGATTGGGAACTGTACTTGGTACTGGCAATGTGGAATTCCAGTGGAGCCCTGGGGCAGGGGTCAGCCTTTATCAGCTCAACCTCAGCGCTGTTGCACCTGGCGGAACCGACTTGTACTTGTACAAAGGCTCGGCAACCTCCGCGACCGTGCCCACTCTACCCGCGAACGGCGCTCGAATTTACGCTCGGCTCTATTCCAAGATCAACGGAGTTTGGGAGTACAACGACTACGTTTATACCGAAGAGTAGGGCGGGATGCTTTGCCAGCAAGGGAGTGTGACAAGCGGGTTCTTCGATTCCGGCTCCAAGAACGCAGACTACAGCGGTTTCGATTCTGCTCTTTACAGGAAGCTTGAGGCCAAGTGGCATTTTTCTCAAGAAAATGCCACCTCGCATAAACTTCAAATGGCAAGATGTGAATCGAAACCGCTCTAAAGGGCGGCTTTGATGATTTTGCGGTATCTGTCGAGCACGTCTTTCCCGCGATCGGTGAGACGGCAGATGGTGAGCGGGTATTTGCCGCGGAAGGTTTTTTCGATGGCAACGTAGCCGGCTTCCTCAAGCTTGGACAGGTGAGCGGAGAGATTTCCCTGGGTGAGGCCGGTTGTCTGGCGGAGGTATTGGAAGTCGGCTTCCTCGACTGCGGCGAGGAGGGCGACGATCATGAGGCGCGCGGGCTCGTGGATGACGCGGTCGATGTCGGCGAGGCGCTGGATTTTTGTGCTCATGTTATTGGGCCGGTTCGGTGGGCTGGCGGAGGAAGAGCAAAAGCACGATGCTGCCGGAGATGAGAGAGAGAAGGCCAATTGAGCCGAAGAGGATAGTGAGGCCCATCTGCAGCGAGACTCTGCTAAATGCGAGAAAAATGCCGATGGCCGCGAGAAGAACGCCGACAGAGTAATAACGGAGCGAGCGCCCGCTCGAGGCGGCCAGAACTCCGCCGAGTATTCCGGTTCCTGCGAGCATCCAGCTGGATGACAGAAACGACCCCCGGTAAGGCGCATGCGGCGGCGCAGCTTCCACTGCAAACATGACGGCGACTGCAGTGACCGCTGCCACGACAAATGCGATAGCGATTACGACTGCTGTTCGTTCCCGATTGACCGGTTTCAACTCTACGTAGCCTACCCGTTCGATCAAAAACCGCCTGCGCACTTTTTTGATCGCCCACGGCGATCCAAAACCGACAACCGGCCCCAGAAGAATAAAGCTCCAGGAAGACGCCTCGAAGCCAAACGATCCGGGATGGAATACGACCTGCAGCCACATCAGGGCGGCGGCGGTGAGAAACGTGAGTCCGCTGGCAATTTCGGGCAATCCGTCGCGGTTATGGGCCTTCTGCATGAGGCGGTTGGCAATCGCATCTGGATTCTCTTCAAGAAGACGAGATGGTGATTCGGTCATTCTCTTTCTCCTTGCTCGACTGGCTTGCGCACGAGGAGAGACAGCACTATGACTCCGGAGACGAGCGCGAAGATGCCGATTGATCCGTACAAGATGGTGAAGCCCATCTCCAGCGAAACGGTGCTGAAGGCGAGAGAAATTCCTATAACGGCCATGAGGACGCCACCGACGACGGATCGAAGCTGGCGGCCGCTGACGGCGAGCAGAATTCCACCGCCAATCCCGGTAGCAGCGAGGATCCAACTGGCGGGCGGGAACCAGACCCCGGAGGCGTGAGACGCCACAGCGGCGTAGACCGCCAGCGCCACCGCGGCAGCGAGCACAAAGGCGAGGGCGAATATGATTGCGGTTCGTTTGCGATTGACGGGTTTCTGCTTTACGTAACCGACCTTCTGCATCAGGAACTTCGCGCGCACCTTCCTGAGCGCCCACTGCAATCCAACCGGCAGAGCCATCATGGTGACGATCAGGCACAAAGTGGAAGCGATGTTGATCGGTGATCGGGCCGGAGATACCGCCGTCAACCACGTCAGGCCGGCGATGATGAGAAAGAACAAGCCGATGGCGATTTCGGGCAGGCCGTCGCGGTTATGGGCTTTCTGCAGGAGGCGGCCGGCGATTCGGTCAGGATTTTCTTCAAGAAGACGGGAGGATGAGAGAGTCATATTAGCCTCGCAATCTAGTTTGTGCTGCAAACCAAATTGAGAACAATGGTGCGCTCATCAGATTGGCTTGTCAAGTCTGCAGATGGAGGATTCGAATTTTCTTTTTCAGGGGAGATTGCGGGCGGTTCTCTATTTTGAAAGGTGGCCTGCAAGCGAAAGGTCGATGGCGACGACGTCGTCCGCTTTCCAGATCAGGAAGCTTGGATTTTTCAGACCCCATTGAACGTACGGGACGATAAAGTGAGCCTTGGCCGTTGCGGCTGTGCTTTCAAGATGGACAAGGATGGGGATGGTGATCTGGTGGGGCGTGCCGAGAAGTGTGAAGACGCCGGTTACCTGGATGTTCGAGTCGCCTGACGGAGCCAGGTCACCGATATAGGTCTTCGGCTCGAAGGAAACGGTCGCGTACTGTTCGGCCTTGAGGATGTCCTTGTTCATTTTTTTGTCGCGACTGTCATTGCCGGTCTTGCCGCTGCCTGCGAGCACGACCACCGAACCGGACATGTTGCGAGTGGTGCGATCAAACTCGATCGATCCTGATTGAACGTGAAAGCCGCCGTTTACGAGCTCGTGGGTGGTCTTGAGCGTGATTTTCACCTCGCTTGCATCAGGATTGACGACGAATGCCTGATGCTGGGCGAGTGCGACTGGGGCGAGCAAGACAGCGAGGGCGAAAATTGAGAAGGATTTCAAGGCATCTCTCCTAGAAGTTTCATTAGCACCCTTGCACATTGGAGGACGTCCCTCAGGGGCTGAAGCCCAGCGATTTTTCCGACGTTTACGGCACGATTAAAATCGTGCCCTTTCAAAGCCCGCCTTGTGCAGAGCACCCCTAAGCTGGCGAGTGCATGGGAGTAACAGCGGCATTATGCGTGACGCGTGTCAGCTTTGCCGTTACGCGCATCACACCGGGCCAAACCCTGAGGCAGAACGGTAATACAGCGCGTGCGAAGGAATTATTCAAGCCATCGGCTGCGAATTCGGCAACGCGCATCTGTGTCAGCAGTGCGGAACGAAGCTTCGCCTGGAAAACCGGTGCCGATTCCCCTGCAACATAGGCGGCTACGGCACAGCGTGCAGTATGCAGCGCGATGGATATGCCATCGCCGGTGAACGAGGGGATGACGGCGGCCTGATCGCCAATGCAGTAGAGCCCGTTCTCCGTTGTGGGGCGAATGAAACCATACGGAATATGCGTGATGGCGATCGGCTTGGCGAGCAGCGGCTCCGCTCCCGCAAGCCTCATGGCGAGGTGCGGACAGTCCCGCTGCATCTTCGCGAGGAATTGCTCCCAGCGATTACCTGTAGTTGCGAGATAGCGCTGTTGCACCACGCAGCAGAGGTTTGCGATTCCGCTTTCAACCGGCTGGATACCGCCATAGCCCCCTGGATAGAGCATCAACTCAGAGGCGCGGTCAAGTTCAGCGGCCTGCCCGGGAGCGAGGCGAAAATACATCTTGAAGGCCACCCAACGATGGGGGTCATCGGGACGCGCGTAGCCGCGCAGATCGTGCTTGCCTGTTGCCAGAAAGACCGTTGGCGCTTCACGGGTGGTGCCGTCGTCGAGCGTGGCTTGCCACACGCCGGGTGACGTGCGCACCAGCGACTGCACGCTGCGACCTTGCTCCAAGGAGACTCCTGCCGCGATGGCTTCGGCGATGAGCGCTGTATCAAGCGCCTTGCGCGTGAGAGACTTCGCGGGAAAGGGCAAGGGAGCCTGCGCGGCGCGCCTGGCAGCGGCCAAGCGAACGTAGTCGATAGGCACAGCCCCAATTGAGGCAACGTCGATACCGAGCAGGTGGAGATCTTCAAGAGCCTCACCGCTCAGGAACTCTCCGCAGACTTTATGGCGCGGTTCGGGCTCGCGCTCAATCAGCGTCACCCGCCGCCCGTTGCGGGCCAGCGCGATAGATGCGGCACAGCCTGCTACTCCACCGCCGAGGATGAGAACTTCATCTTGCACGGGAATCTTATTCATTGTGAACGTTTTAACTTGAATGTCCTTTTTCGGATACGGTAATTAAAGTATACCGCTCCAATAGGTATTTGTTGACCAATGCCGCAACTGGGTAGTGGTGGACTTTGCAATCCAAAGCACTGCCTCAATGGTTTGACGGGGCACTGAAGACATCGTGAGCCTCAGTCTGCTGAACCCTCGCCTGATTGCCTTATCTTCGCGGTTCATCTCACTTGGGACACACGCTCACCGTCTATCCCTATAATTTGTGCAGAGGATCTATTGCGCCTAACTACGGTTTACCTGAACCGCACTTCGGAGACGATTCGATTCCATGGGATCTAATGCGGGGATCGAATTCGAGCATCGGATTTCTCCGCGCGAATTGCCTGAGCTGATGGATGGTGATTGCAGCTATGAGGATTTCCGTGGCTGCCTGCGGAGCCTGGAGCAGATCAACCGCCTGCTGCTGGGATATCGGCCAACGCTGTCCTGGCTGAATGGGTTGCCGCATGGATTGAGCGATCCGGTGCACGTTGTGGACGTGGGCTGTGGCGGCGGCGATTTGCTGCGGCAGATTGCGGGCTGGGCGCGGCGGCGGGGCATTGCTGTGCAGCTAACAGGGATCGACCTGAACCCGTATGCGGCGCGTGCGGCAGCGGAGTCCACGCCGAAGGAATTAGGAATCGCGTGGGTGACCGGGAATGCTCTGGAGTATCGGCCGGAGAAGCCCGTGGATATCGTCGTGAGCTCGCTGATGACACATCATCTGGAAGATGAGGAGACCATCGAGTTCCTCCGGTGGATGGAAGCGACTGCGAAGTTAGGTTGGTTCGTCAACGATCTGGAGCGGTCGGAGTGGAGTTCGCGGATGTTTGGGTGGTTGGACAGGATTTTGCGCTGGCACCGATTTGTGCGGCATGATGGGCCTGTGTCGTTCCGGCGTGCCTTCCGGGAAGAAGACTGGGAGCGCTTGCTGGGGGCGGCCGGGGTTCCGCAGGGGGCGGCGACAGTGGAGCACTGGCGGCCGGGACGGTTGTGTGTGGGGCGCTGGAAGTGAGTTCCTAAAGTGGGCTGTTTCCTGCCCTATTGGCATCTTAAAAATTAGTGGTTCGATCGAGGTATTTTGATGGCGCGGTGCAGAGTCCTATTAGCCTTTTTTTTGACAACCCTGTTATGCATCGCAGCGCCAGCGGAGCCAATTCCAGTCAGACATATCCAGCTCCCGAGGCACGAGTTCATGGATGCGCGCTCCGAGACTGGAAAGATCATTGCCCGGGTGGAGTTTACTGAGACCGTGCTGGGCGATGAAGTGACGATGCGCCTGACCTATCACTTCTTGGATGGGTCGATTGATGATGAGACGACGACATACACACAGAGGGGCACGTTTCGCTCTGTACGCAACCATCACATAGAGAATGGGCCTTTCTTCGCGAAGCCGGTAGACTTTGCGGTGGAGTCCGCGACGGGCATAGCGACCAGCCGCACTGCGGATAAGAACGGCAACGTACACGAGGAGAGCGAACACATCGACCTGCCGGATGACCTGGCGAATGGATTCGTGGGCACGTTGCTGCTGAATGTGCCGCCCAATACGGCGCCGTTTCGGGTAGGGATACTGGCACCAGTGTTCGGCGGACGATTGATTCGCGTGCAGATTTCGCCGGATAGCGAGCAACCGTTTCAGAGGGACGGCCACACCCTTAAGGCGACCGTGTTCCGCATTCATCCGGAATTAGGTGGGATCCTGGGGATGCTTGCGACGCTGCTCAACCTTGAGCCGAAAGATGTGATGGTGTGGGTATTGGAGGGCGATAGACCTGCGGTGATGAGGGTAGTTGGGCAACTGGGTGGGTCTGGCCCTGTGATTAGCTCGGAGCTTGAAGGGACCAGCTTCGGGAAATAGGACACTTTGCAGACCGACGTCTCAAAAGCGGGATGGACATCACCTACATTCTTGACGATCCCCGGAAAATCTGACGGCCTCCTGTATCAATGACGACGCGTTGTGAGTTCGTGCCAGTTGAGGCCGATGTCCACGATCAGCAGCGAGATCAGAGTGAAGGCGATAACACCGACGGCAGATAGCGTGTCGCCGAGATGGCTCCAGTAGCGGGGCCAGAGGTTGAGAACCCGGCTGGAGACAAAGGTAAAGGTGACTGCGTAGGAACGGATCATCCACTGACGGTGCTGGATGATGTGGCGGTTGCGCGCGGTGATGAAGGCGGCGGTAGTGCAGACGACCCAGGCTGTGGCCTGGCCGCAGGTCCCGGGGAAGCCCGGACGCCCGAAGGCGAGTGCTATTCCGGTCGCGGCACCGACGAAAACCGAAACGACGTAGATGCGGCCGAGCACGCGATGGAGTTGCAGGTAGCGCTGGCGGATTCGCGAAGAGAAATTGATGGGGCCAATCAACAGAGCGAAAATTCCGGCGAGAGTATGGGGAATGAGGAGCCCGCGGTCGGCGATGACCTGCAGACGGTAGGCGTGGTACATGGGGTAATCGGTGACGAGAAGAACTTCTGAAGTGATGAAGACAAACAGCGCAGTAAGGCCAAGCGAGATCCAAACAACGGCTTTAAATCTGGAACGACGGACACTTGGGGCAAGCGGCGTGGAAGTTGCCATGATTCGCCTTTCAGACGGTTAGACGGGATGAGTGGCCGCTGCGAGAGCCGGGGGGCGAAATGCTTCGTCTTTCCCAGTTTAACGGGAATCTTCAGAGCGAGGAGCTTATGCGGCGCAAACGCGCGCCAACCTCCGCGCAGGATGACAGCATCTTTTGGTGAAAGGGCTGCGGCGTTTTACCGAATGCATCTGATGAAGGCAGTAGTATGGTCATTGCGGTCCGCTGGGGCGGGCGCCGATGGAGAATGACGATGACGACAGCGATCAAGTTTGGGACCTCTGGGTGGAGGTCGATTGTGGCGGAGGATTTTACCTTTGCGAACATAAGGCTGGCGGTAGCGGGGATTGCCGCTTATGTGAAGACGCAGCCGGAGCCGCACAGGGTGCTGGTGGGGCGCGATCCGCGGTTTCTGGGCGAGGCGTTTGTGGCCGAGGCGGCGAAGGTGCTGGCTGGGGCGGGCGTGACGCCAATCATCATTCCCGATGCTGCTCCGACGCCGGCGATTGCTTATGCGGTGCGGATGCTGAAGACTTCTGGAGCGATCAACTTTACGGCGTCGCACAATCCGCCGGAGTACAACGGGATCAAATTTTCTACACATGATGGTGCTCCGGCGCTGCCCGAGGTAACGAAGCAGATTGAGGCGGCGATTGCCGTGTTGCAGGGAAGCGGCGAAGCGGTTGCGATGGCTGAGCCTCCGGCTGGCGGGTTTGAGACGGCGGATGTTAAGGCGGCGTTTCTGGCGCGGCTGGCGGAGCTGGTGGATCTGAAGGCGATTGCAAAGTCGGGGATCAAGGTGGTGTATGACCCGTTCTGGGGCGCGGGGCGTGGGTATCCCTGCCACCTGCTGCGCGAGGCGGGCGTTACGGTGGAGACGGTGCACGATTATCGCGACGTGCTGTTTGGCGGGCATGCACCGGAGCCGGACGATCACCTGCTAGGCGACTGCAAGGCGAAGATGAAGGAGATTGGCGCGGCGCTGGGGATTGCGACGGATGGCGACGCGGACCGGTTTGGAATTGTGGACGGGGATGGGACGTTCATCCAGCCGAATTACGTGATTGCGCTGCTGTTTGACTACCTGGTAGAGACACGCGGATGGAAGAACGGCGTGGCCAAGAGCGTGGCGACGACGAACCTGGTGAATGCGCTGGCGGATTATCACAAGGTGCCGCTGTTTGAGACGCCGGTGGGGTTCAAGTACATTGGCGAGCTGATTATTGCGGACAAGATTGCGATTGGCGGCGAAGAGTCTGCGGGGCTGACGATCCGCGGGCATGTTCCGGAAAAGGATGGCGTGATTGCCGGCCTCTTGGTGGCGGAGATGGTGGCGGTGCGCGGCAAGAGCCTGGGTGTGCAGTTGAAGGAGTTATTTAGCAAGGTAGGTTCCTTCTATCCGGTTCGGGAGAACTTCCACTTGACCCCGGAGGTGAAGGCCGCGTTCACTGAAAAGATGAAGGCCGATCCGACGGAGATGGGCGGCCGCAAGGTTACCAGCGTTGTTCGGACGGACGGACTCAAGCTCATCCTGGAGGATGGGTCGTGGGTCTGCTATCGGCTTTCGGGGACGGAGCCGGTGGTGCGGGCTTATACCGAAGCGCGGAACGAAGAGGATATGGAAGCTTTGAAGGCGGCGGCCGAGAGGTTTGTGGTTGGTTAAGAGCAGGGACTAAGGGACGCAGGGAATAGGGAATAGACGTGGGGGACGAACAGATACAACCGGAGAAGCGCGTGGCGGCTGCTGCGCCGGCGCCGCTGCAGGTGCGTGCAGTGGAATGGACTGCGCGCATGTGGCGTCCGACGGGAACGGTTGTTGCGGTATGCCTGGCGCTGCTGCTGACGTGGCACGTGATCAACGGCAAGCACGGGTTGCAGGTGTGGCATCAAAAGCAGGGAGAAGACCAGCAATTACGCAAAGAGATTGACGAGCTGCAGCAGGAAAATGCCCGGTTGAAGGACCACATTGAGAAGCTGAAGTCGGACCCGGACGCGATTGAGCATGAGGCGCGGGAGAAGCTCCACTATGCGAAACCCGGGGAAGTAATTTATACGTTGCCGGCTCCGGGGCCGACAGGATCTGGAAAATAAAGCAGTAAAAGAGGTTGGCCGGTGGCGTGTTTTTTAGCACGTGACCCTTGGTTGGTCAATGCCCAAAAAGGGCATTGACAGCGGAGATTCGCCTCTGTATACGTATTCATACCGGGCACAGGTATCGATACCATGGTCGGAAGGTTAAAGCAGCAAAGCTTCTTCGTATCCGGGCAATCCCCCTTGTCCCACGGAGAAGTGAAGGTTCCAGGGACTTGCGGGCAAAACCACACAGATTGGTCCTGGAAGTAACAATCCCGATTTTGGTCATGATTGCGATTTAAGGCGCCTACTCGACGAATTCGAGCGGCATTTCAGCATGTATTTGCGAATTTCGCACTAGCAGGAAATCGTTTTCCTGCCGATTAAGCATCATAGGGGATTATGCCAGGTACCGGTCGGGTAGCTGGCAGAAGAGTTTTTTGCCGGGTTCGGCAAGCAAGGTCCGGAGACGAACGGTCTTCGGGTGAACTGTAACTCATGTGACCTTCACTTTGGTGTTGGAGGGGACTTGTCTCCCCCTTCAGCACCATTTTTATTGGGGCGGGGTTTAGAAATCTACGTGGGCGCGTACGGTCCCGACCCAGACGGGTCCGCGATCGCGGTTGTAGCCCGGGTCGGCAATGTGCTGCACGTCGAGCGAATAGAACATGCCTCTCCAGGCGTGGTATGTGTAGTAGCACTCTTCGATGTTTTCGCGGCCGTAATTGAGGCGGCCATCGCCAAGCAGGAAGCCGAGGCCGCCGAGTTTTAGATAGTTCTGGTGGTCAGCCTTGATGGCGTTGGAGACGACGGCGAGGCCAATTTTGTCGACGGGGCGATGCCAGCGGGCTCCCACGTAGTCGGCGGCTAGCTCGACGGTCTGGTCCACTTCGGTATAAGCAAATGATTCGTGCTGGCCCTCGTTCCACCCGAAGCGGCCGGCAACGCGGAGGTTCTCCGTGACTTCCTGCTCAGTGTTGTATCCGACGCCATATTTGAAAGCGCCGGTGTGCTCGTGGAGGGTGATGGTGGGAACGGTAACACTGTACTTTGCCGTGTCAGAGCCGTTGAGGAAGTCTTGAACGGCTTCGCGGTAGGTACCCATGTGGGCGGTGTTGCCATAGAGGAGAATGCGGGTGGTGCCTTTCGGCTTGGCTCCCTTTCTTGGGGGCACCCAGCTATGGCGCAGTTCGAACTCACCATTCTGGCCGTGGGCGCGGCTGAAAGCCCAGTCGAGGTCGATGCCGTTGGCGACGACCGGCATGGCGAAGAGGCCGTAGCGGAAGCTCCAGTTGCGGTCGTCATACTCGGCCACGCCGCCGAGCGTATAGCCGCGCGTGTCGGCGGCGTAGTCCCATGCGCCGTTGTTGTCGACGGTCCAGTTCATGAACTGGAGGTGGGAGTCGGAGGCGACTTCGTTGGAATCGATGAAGTCATTCGCCCCCATTTTTCCGCCACGGAATTCAAGGCGACGAACGGGAACCTTGGGGGCGATGGCGTAGGTGCCGGGGTCCTGGCTGGTGGTCTCGTCAGTAAGACCGATGACCTGATGGAAGCCGTAGCGGGCGGGGTAGGGAACGCGGCCGAGATTGGGATTGCGCACCACGTCGAGGTTGGTGAAGCCGGCGAGTCCGAATGCTTCGCTGAGGCCGCGGCCTTCGGCGGCTTCGAGATCGAAGATGAAGTCGGTTGCGTAGCGGATGGAGCGATCGGGACGCCAGGCGGTAAAGACTGTGCCGACCATGGAGGTTTTGTATTCGCCGCGGCCAATGAAGCTGTTTTGGCCCTGATATGGCGAATGAAAGGGCAGGTCGCCCTGGGTGATGAAGTTGGCCTGGCCGGAGAGCCACCAGGACTTGTTTTCAGGATGGGGGGCCATGGTGACGACGGGGGCGTCGCTGGGCTGGGGAGCACTGGGAGGCGGATCGGGGGACTGGGCAGCAGCGATGACGGCCAGCGGCAGGGCGAGGGCGAAAGCGCAAGCGCGGCGGAGAGATGAAAAGCGAAACATCGAGGCTGTCCTTGAGTTGAATGGCGGGTTAGAATGAAGCTGCTGCGATACCCCCTCCCAGTATGTACCATACCGGGGGTGGGTATCGTCAAGTTGGAGGAAACCTGCGATGTCGCACCAGGAACGCGAAAAGATAAAACTGCTGCAACGATTGAGAAAACTCCGCGGACAGTTGGATGCAGTGGAGCGGTCTCTGGCTGCAGATGAGGATTGCGGCGGACAACTGATGCTGCTTGCCGCGGTGCGGGGCGGTATCAACGGGTTGATGGGCGAGGTGCTTGAGACGCATATCCGGTTTCACCTGGTGGACGGCGCCAAGGAGCAGATTGCCCCTGAACTGGCCGAGGATTTGATCGACTTGGTGCGCGCCTATCTGAAGTGAGGACAGGGAATAGGGAATAGTTACTTCCGCGATGTGGGCTGCTGGTTTGCCGCATCATTCAAGGTGATTCCTGCCTATCGTAGTGGTCCGAGGGGGCGGGAATTGTTAAGGTTTGGTTGATTTGGGTCGGAGAGGCGCGATCCGGCGAGCGAAGCTTGCGTGGTGCGGACAGGGCTGTCCGCACCAGGAGTGTTGATCGGGACGCGCTTGCTGTGCTGCGGCTTCAGAGGGGATCTGGTGGCCGAGTGTGCGTTGGGCGGGAATGCCAATTGTGGCTACTTTGTTGAGTTGGTGTGCCAGCCGGGGTTTGTCCATTGGCCATCGCGAAGGACGAAGATTTCGCTGGCGCGGCCGTTGGAGACGGAGCGCATGCCGTTGGTTTCGATTTCGTATAGGTAATTGCTCCAGACGATGGCTACGTCGCCAAAGTGCTGGACTTCAGTGTGCTGGAATTCCAGGGGAATGAGTTTGCCGCCTTCGGATTGGAATTCGGCCGCACTTTTGAACACGTCGGACTGATGTTCCCAATTGGCCACGTCAACTGCCGGGATCGCTGCATTCCGGCGCAATGTGGAGGTGACACCGCTGAGCGGGTACTACCAGGGGCAACTTTCGCGGGAGGGACTGCATTTGGGGTTTGCCGCGGTGGATGCGCGGGAGATTCGCCGCGGCGTTAAAGAGCTTGCTGTGGCGCTGGAAGGCGCTGTGAAAGCCCGGTAGATTACAGATGAGAGATTACAGATTTCAGTTAACGGCGGCGCGGTCTGTAAACGGAAACCGGGCTGTTCGTGCGTTAACTTATTGAACGAGCCTCGAATTCCCAATATCCAATTCATTGGATTCCTGCGTACGACGAAGGCAATTTGGATTATGATTCGGAGGCATCGGGTTCAGGGCTTGCGAGACGAGGCCTGAACGAGAAAGAGGTTATTGATGAGCAGCTCCCCCCGCAGCAAGTCAGTTTCAGTCAGAGGGCCAGAAGGCATTCGGACTCTGAAAGCAAAACCGGCGAAAGCCCCCGCTTCGTCGTCTTCGGTTAAACCCCCGCCGGTTTCGGCAGAACCGAAGGTCGTTCTCCCCGGCAGTGAAAAGGCAGCACCGACAAATGCATTGCATGTGAAAGCCACTCCGCCAAAGACGCCGGTAACGGTATCGGTGATTGTGAAGCGGAAGGAAGAGCTGAAGATCAACCGGCGCGGCGGCAGGGCGGCTGGGCCGGTGCGCGTAACCCGAAGCGAGTACAAGAGGCGCCATTCGTCTGACCCCGACGCGGTGAAGCAGGTGAAGGCATTTGCGAGGGAATACAAGCTGAAGGTGGAACGCGATCCGACTTCGGCTCTGCGGCGGACGATCCAGCTAACGGGGACGGCTGCAGACATGCAGAAGGCCTTTGGCGTGGAACTGAACCAGAAGACGATTGATGGAACCCAGTACCGAGTGCGGGAGGGCAGCATCCACGTGCCGGCCTCACTGGAAGGCGTAGTGGAGGCTGTGCTGGGACTGGATAACCGGCCCCAGGCACAGCCTCATTTTCGTCTCCACAAGCCAAGCGCCGCCGCCGCCGCTCCCTCCAGCTACACGCCCCCGCAAGTAGCGCAGGCTTACCAGTGGCCGGCGAATGCGACCGGGGCGGGACAGACGATCGGGATCATTGAACTGGGCGGGGGCTACAAGGCGGCCGATTTGAAGGCCTATTTCAAGACGCTGGGGATGTCCGCGCCGTCGATTACGGCGGTAAGCGTGGACAAGGGAAAGAACAAGCCGACCAACGCGAATAGCGCCGACGGGGAAGTGATGCTGGACATTGAAGTGGCCGCGGCCGTGGCGCCGGGGGCGAAGATCGTAGTGTACTTTACGCCGAATACGGACCAGGGATTTACCGATGCAATTACGACGGCGGTGCATGACCTGACGAACAAGCCGAGCGTGATTTCGATCAGCTGGGGCGGGCCGGAATCGAGCTGGACGGGGCAGTCTTCGACGGCGCTGGATGCGGCGTGCCAGAGCGCGGCGGCGCTGGGCGTAACGATTACGGTTGCGGCGGGCGATAACGGGTCGAGCGATGGGGGGACGGGAAACAATTGTGATTTTCCGGCATCGAGTCCGCATGTGCTGGCTTGCGGCGGGACGAAGTTGGACGCAAACGGATCGACGATTGTGTCCGAGGTAGTGTGGAACGAAACGGCGAACAACGAGGGTGCGACGGGCGGCGGCGTGAGCAATCTGTTTGCTCTGCCGACATGGCAGGCGAGCTCAAACGTGCCTAAGCCAAGCGTAAGCACGGGAGGCCGCGGCGTGCCGGATGTGACGGGCGACGCGGATCCGACCACGGGCTACACGATTCGCGTGGATGGGAAGACGATGGTGATTGGAGGGACCAGCGCGGTGGCGCCGCTGTGGGCTGGGCTGATTGCTGTCGCGAACCAGCAGCTTGGCACGCATGTGGGATTCATTCAGCCGGCTATTTACGCGGCCAAGGCGGCTGCGGCCTTCAATGACATTACGCAGGGGAACAACGGGGCTTTTAAAGCAGGGCCGGGATGGGATGCGTGCAGCGGGCTAGGTTCACCGATTGCGAGCAAGCTGATTCCTCTGCTGACGCCGGCTCCGGTGGCCATTAGTGCTTCGGCAGCGAAGGGGAAGAGGGCGGGTAAGAAGACCGCGGCGAAGAAAGCCGCCAAGAAGGCGGCTAAGAAGAAGTCCAAGAAGTAAGTGAGTTAGATGTGGAAACGCCGGCCGCCTGTAACTACAGGCGGCCGGCGTTCCGTTTTGGATTGCGGGTTGTTTGTGGGAGTTATAAGAGGCTGTTAGATAGAAACATGCGATGCGATGTGGGCGCTACTCAAGTTAGTTGGCGGGAGCTTTGTGCGGGTCCCAGTTATCTGTGCCGCGCAGGAAGATAGCAGGTGCATATTGCTCAGCTTCCTGTTTAGAGAGGAAATGCATGTGGGGATCGCGCTGGTCGTGATGTGCGCCTGGGCCGGTGGAGTTGGATTCGGCATAGAACACTGTCTCGATGGAATGTGTTTCACCGGGATGCCACTCGCGCCAGCCGGACGGGTCGATATGGCTGCCCATCTCCGTATCGAGATAGACGACCGTGGCATAGGGACGCCACGGTCGGCCAAGATAGACGGGAGCGGTTATATCCGCGCCACCGGTAAGCTTGCAGTGGTTGAGAACGAAGCCGGAATCCTCTGTGGGATAGTGCTTTGATTGCGCGGTGATGTAGCCCCCGGCGTGCGCGGTGCTGTGGATCTCGCAATGATCGAAGACAGCCTTGGCGTCGCCGAAGAGGAAGTCCACATTCCCTTCGATGTAGCAGTCGGAAAAGTATTGCCGCGCGGGAATGCAGTTATCTCCATCTGGAGTGCAGTTGCGGCTGCCGGCATAGACAGTGTCCTGGTTGCCGAGCAAGCGCACATTGTGGAAAATGGCTCGGTCGCCTTTGACAAGCAGCGCAAGCGCTTGCGAGCCGGCGGGGAGTTGCGGGTGGGTTGCATTGAAGTCGTTCTGAAAGGTGATGTTCTCGGCGAAGAAGTTGTCGGCCGTTACATTCACCGTTGCCGAATGCAGTGTGCCACCGGCTGTGCCCGCGCTGCGGTCGTTGATGACGATGGTCTTGCTTGCGTCCGGGGCGGCACTGCGCATGCGGATGTTGGGCTTGTCGACGGTCAACACTTCACGGTAGGTGCCGGGAGCCACCAGTACCAGCGCTCCCGTGTTGGGCGCGGCATCGAGGGCTCGTTGGATGGAGTAGTAGTCGCCGGTGCCATCGGCCGCGACATAGAAGGTTTCGTCCTCGGGGGGAACGGCTCCGGCCATCTCCGGAGCCGTGGGCAGCGCCGGGAAGGGAACGAAGCGTGATTCGCAGGAGAGTGGGGTGCCGGGCGCAGAAGCGGGTGTTTGCTGCACGGTTACACCGTCCCCTTTCGGTTCGAGGTTGCCGCGCTGGTTTCCGATCGCAATGTCCGCATCCTTTGCGAGCCACGTGGAGTGTTCCTGATCGTCGGCGAAAACATTGTCGAGCGTCAGGCCTAACTTGTGATTGGAGTCCAAACCGAGGAATGTGTAACTACCCGCCGTAAGGATATGAACATCCTTGAGGGCTATGTCGCGATAGATAGGAAGCTGGTCGCCGCCGAAGGTGGTGTAGAGCGGCGTGAAGACGAGCGGGTTTTTTGTTTCGCGAATGCAGACGTCGTGATAGAGGAGGTCGTGAACCAGGCCGCCGCGGCTGCGGTCGGACTTGATGCGAATGCCGTTGTCCGCGCCATCGATGGCTAGATCGTCGACCAGCATATGATCCACACCGCCATTGGTTCCGCTGCCGATGGACATGCCGTGGCCGGTATAGAAATGGTTGTGCAGGATGGAGATGTTCGACGACGGGCCCGACTTGCTGGACTTCACGGCGACGTCGTCGTCGCCGGTATGAATTGCGCAGTAGGCAATGGTGACGTTGCGCGACGAGCCGGGATCGATTCCGTCTGTGTTGCGCGCAGTCTTTGGCGTCATGATTTTGACGCCCCACGCGGTAAAGCCGTCGGTGTTATTGACCGCGACGTGGAAGTTAGGCGAATTCCGCAGGGTGATCTTGTAAAGCGTGAATCCATTGGAGCGGTCCACTGCAATGATGCGCGGAACGCTCTGTTGCTTGTCCGTGATCTTTGCTTCGTGGGCGAGATCCCACCAAGTTACATCCTGGCCTAACACTTTAGCGCCTCCGCGCCCATCGATGGAGCCTTCGCCCATGACGCCGCTGTTCGGCGCGTCATTCACGGTGATGAGCGATTTGCATCCATGGCCCTTTTCGCTGACAAGGCCGCAACTGCCTGCGGAGGTATCGAAGAGACGCGGATCGCGGGATGAGACCAGTGCGGTGTTCGCATCGACGACGAGAGTTACGCCGGCACGCAGCGAAATAGGGCCGGAGAGGAATACATTGTTTTGCCCGTGCACGCGTAGGACAACAGCTTTGCCAGAGGCACAGTTATCGATTGCGTGCTGGATGCGGTCCGTGTCTAGCTTGCGCTCATCCTGCGGGGAAATGTTTCCCTGGGGCGCTGCGATGCTTGCATCCAGTGTTACGCAGGCCGTGGGAATATGTGGTTCAGTTACGTGGCGAGTGTCTTGAGCGTGGATGGTTATAACGGAGGCAGCGCATAAAAGAAGA
>Ga0302320_10008417_pt1 | contig 22469 bp, 5 predicted proteins | sample Bog_T0_3_FD_202130 | JGI IMG/M metagenome (GOLD analysis project Ga0302320, IMG submission 202130) | Peat permafrost microbial communities from Stordalen Mire near Abisko, Sweden - Bog_T0_3 | ecosystem: Environmental > Terrestrial > Soil > Wetlands > Peat | place: Sweden: Abisko, Stordalen Mire... | reverse complement strand
CATCACCATGTTCATGGGCCTCAAAGAAAAAAAGTGCTTCACGATATTTGCTGCGAGATCATGCCCGGCGAGATTGTGATTCTCACGGGTCCGTCGGGGTCCGGCAAGACCACCTTGTTGACGCTGGCGGGATCTCTGCGCACGGTTCAGGAAGGCAGTCTGAAGATTCTGGACACCGAATTGAACGGGGCCAATCTGAATACCTTTATCAAGGTTCGCGAAGAGATCGGTTTTATCTTCCAGTCCCACAACCTGATTGACGCGCTGACGGCCTGCCAGAACGTGGAGATGGGTTTGCGCACCTTTCAGACGAAGGATCGGAAGGCGGCAAAGAAGCTCGCGGAAGAGGAGTTGCGCGCCGTGGGCCTGGGGGAACGCATCAACTACATGCCCTCCCATCTTTCCGGTGGACAGAGGCAACGCGTAGCGATTGCACGCGCCCTGGTGCGCAACCCAAAGATCGTGCTGGCCGACGAGCCGACGGCGTCTCTGGACAAGAAGAGCGGCCGTGAGGTCGTGGAGATTCTTCAACAAATGGCGCGCCAAAAGGGCTGCGCCATCCTGTTGGTGACGCACGACAACCGCATTCTGGATCTGGCGGATCGGATCATCACCCTGGAAGACGGTACGATCGCGCATCCGCACGCAGCGTAAGAGCGAATCTCCACTTGAGGAATTGAGTTGGTCATCAAAAGATCACAGGGCCTGGATAAGCCGTCCCGGGCTCTTTTTGGTGCATAACATGCTACAGTGAATCTATCGCTCCCCCGTTCCCCGAAATCCGCATCAGTTAAGACGAGAGATTTGTAATCCACGATGGGAGAGTTCTCCTGAGTAGATTCCATTTGCAGCATCGTTGACCTCAGACATCATTGGACTCAGACAAGAAATCAGGAGCAAACGCTTGGCTACCACCATGAATAATGGCACCTCATACGCTGCGCGCCCGGAAGCCTACATTGGGGGATACGGCTATGCCCTTCCCGCACGTGCATCTACCGAGCGTTATCTTGAAGTGGATGCGGAGGTACGACGGATGCACGGGGCGCCGGAGAGCGCGATTGCGATGATCAAGCAGTTCGCGATCGGCAGCGGTGTCCGCTTCCGGCACACGGTTTCCCCTTGCTGGCTACCTGAGAGCGAGCGTTCGACAGATGTAGAAGACATCTTCACGAGCAACAAATTCAACCCCTCTGGGCATCTTCGCGCCAGGAGCTGGCAGGAGCTTGCTCCCAAGCTGGCGATTGAGGCTGCACGCGCGGCTATCGAGAATTGGGGCGGCAAGCTGGATGACATCACGCACGTTGTCACGACGAGCACCAGCGGATGGTCAGAACCCGGAATCTCCGGGGCGGTGATTCATGAGTTGGGGCTCTCGCTGGACACGCAGAAGCAGGAGCTGAATTTCAATGGCTGCTTTTGCGGCGCAACGTGCCTGCGCGTCGCGCGAGACATTCTGCGTGCCGGGGATGCCAGGGCGGTGCTGGTGGTGGCGGTAGAGACACCGTCGATCCAATACGATCCGCTGGCTTCCGATATATCCAGCCAGGTGGCATCTGTTCTGTTTGGAGACGGAGCTTCGGCATTCGTGCTGGCGCGGGAGGGAGCCTGGGCGTACGAGGCAACGGGCATGTCGCTGGTACCCAATAGCAGCGAAATGCTGCGCATGGCCCCCAACGTGGATCCGGAGCAACCGACTTATCGCATGTTCCTGCATCGCAACATCGGCTCTCGTCTTTCAACTTACTTCAGGGAAGAGCGCGGCGCGGAGTTGTTGAACTCGATTCTGGAACGCACGGATGGAGTTTTCCCGGAGTTGGCAATCCACCCCGGCGGCCCGAGCATTCTGGAGTCAGTGAGTGACGCATTCGCTCAACGCGGCTGGCCGGCAGGAGCGATGCAATCCTCGATCGATACGCTTTACTCGGTCGGCAATCTTGGAGCAGCGGCGGTGTTGCTTGTGATGGCAAAGCTGCTTCCGCAAGCCAAGAGCGACAGAATCGCGATTTTTGCGTTCGGGCCCGGCGTAACCGTGGAGTGGGGATTGATTCGCAGAGTGTAAAGACTCCAAGCTCCAGGGTGTTTCAAAAATAGTCAGGCGGAAGTCGGCTTCGGTCCCGCAGGGGCTAAAGCCCGGCGTCTTTTAGCTGTTTTCGGCACGACTGAAGTCATGCCCTGACACACAGTAGATTTTTGAAACATGCTGTAAGAACCGATGCGCCGTTTGATTCGAGACGGCGCTTTTTCTTTGAGCGGGAATCATCCGATCGGCAGACCGCACTCGAGAAGAACTGCAATGGTTTCGGCGACGCCTTGTTCGCTCATCCTTTGACGGACATTGGATGCAAATTGCCGATCGCCCGCAATGGGCTGCTCCTGCGACGGCCCCAAAGTGAGAATCGCCTGGCTCAGATGCGAAAGTCTCTCCGTTGGACAGATGGAAGACAACTCGTCAGGCAGCAGTGGAGCCCCAAGCCAGATCTGCAAGCGTCCAAGTCCCGATGGAAGATCAGGCGTCTCTTGATCCTGAGCGGTCAAGGGAGAGCCGAAGATCCGGAGTGGGACAATCGGCGTGTTCGAGGATGCTGCCAGTTCCAGAAGATTCTCCATTCCCCGGCGAGCGTCGCCGGTTGCAGAGGCGTCGAGACGATTGCTCCACGGTAACAGCAGCGACATGCGCTCCACATGCAGCAAAGATCGCAGCCGATCGGCCGCGGCCTCGCTGAACTCGGGCCCAGCCAGAACCAGAGCATTTGCCTCGGGGTTCCTGTCACCAGTCCAGGCGCCCAGCCCGGCCTGGAGAGCTCTCAAGAAAATGCTTGCCGGCTGACTCGGAAAGACAAGCTGCAGAGGCGTTCCAGTGACGGGAGGCAGAAGCGCCGCCAAGAAGAATTGCTCGATCGCAGTTTCCCGATTTGCGAGATAAATCACTGGCCGACCTTGCAGGTCTTGCAGGGCCGCGTGATCCTGCAATTGGATCTTGTCGAGGAATTGTTCGCACAGGTTGGAGAAGAACATCTCTTCCGAATCGGAAGGCGAGGCAAGGAAGTGGTCTCGCCAAAAGGCAGTTGCCTTGCTGACATCCAGGGTGGGGTTCGCGGCGTCGGTTACGCTTATCAGCAGTTTCTCACTCTTCAATTCCACTGAGTATCGAGTGTACGGTTGATTGTCTGGAGTGGCCGAGTTCAAATCTTCCGAAATCCCGATAAAAGCTGGATTCACTTCAGCTCTCGCGGCAATGTGGTCTTTAATCGCAGAGACACGCGCAACCCGCGAGGGGTCTCCCTGGATGTCATAGAATCTGGCCACCGAACCCGGAATCCAGTCCAAAGAAGTTAGCTGTTTGTAGGAGAGGACAGTTAAGCCCGGAGTCCTTTCAGAGAAGGGAATGTTTGGGACAAACTTTCCATATCGCAGGTAGTCCCAGCGCAACCTGGGCTTGACCGACATTAACAATGACGCATCAATGAGAAAATTTGTCAGCCTGATTTCAGCCCAGACATGGTCTTCAACCAGAAACTGCGCCCTCATTGAGTGGAACCTGGAGCCCGCCTCATAGTCATCGAAGCGAACCTCGCAGCGAACGGGCCCACTGAGCGGAGTCGTTGCGTAGAGACCCAGAGAATCTATTCTGCTGGGTAGAGATAGGAAACCGGGTTTGACCTCCGGCAGCCAGGTGTCGACCGCATGCAGTGGAACGGAATGATAAAGATTATCGAGCAGAGCCGGATGAAGCACTCCGACCGGAACTGCTCCTCCCCCAGCATCCAGAATGGCAGACGCACCACGATCTCCGTAGCGAAGAGACCGGGAGAGGTGGAAGGACGGACCATGAAAGCCTTCCTGAGTTTCATAGACGACTGGAACAGTGTGCGCATTCTGCAACGGCGAGAATTCCGGCGGCGGATCCGGATAAGTTTCGGCTGTTTCAACGGAACAACCGGCGACCTGTTCCCAGTTGAATCCATCCGGGACCTTCGATGTTGCCAATTCCATGCGGGTTGCATAACGCTGGCCGTCGCACTCGGAGAGGACGCGGAGGACTAAAGAAGTGTCGGCGACGAGCCACCTGGTGAGTGTGACGCCATGGACTGCGGTGACGACGCGCTCGGGATTCATTTCATGGACAGCACACGCCATGGTGTCCATCACCGTCATCATTGGGACAACAGGGGTAATTAAGTTCGGACGATGATCCAACAGCCATGGGTCCTTCCCGGGAGAAAGATGAATGGCCTTTCTATAGCTGGTCAAAGGCGATTGAGAATCGCTAACGAGTCGGACAGAGATCGAGGCAATTTGATAAATGCAAACTCCGTCAATCCACAACGATGCGCTTGCCGTTACTGTGACGGAGTGTTGTTCACGCTTTACGGCGAGGACCTCTGCCGTCACCACCATATGCTTGCGGTTAGGCAGAACCTGACCGCGATACTTCCACTTCAGGCGCTGGCCGTCGGTGACCGTCTCAAAGTGCGGAGCGGCGAGTCCCTCATCGAGGCCAGTGTGCAGCATGTAAAACTCGACCAACTCGATGATGGATTGAATGCCGAGCGTACCGGGCATGACGGGGTCGGTGTAAAAATGCGCCTTGAAGAACCACTCCCCTGGATCGATTTCTTTCTCTGCGCGAATGAACCCCAAGCCTGAAGCACCATCTCCGGGCCAGAAGCCGGTGATGGAATCCAAGATTCCGAGCATTCCAGTGGGCAGCAGCGAGGATTTCGATTGCAAGCCCTGGTCAGCTCCCGAGGAGCGTTTCAGCGCCCAGTCGAGATTTGACGGACGATTCAGAATTTCGAGATCCGCAGCCGCGGGATTCACGCCGACCTGCGCAGCCAATGCAGCTTCAGAGAAATAGCCGAAGCCGGTACTCATCTTGAGGACGGTACGCTCCTTGACCGTGCCAACAACTTCAAACGCGAGCAAGACCATACCACTGACCCTGGAGATGCTGGTCGCTTTGACCTGAAGACGAATGACCTCGTCGGCAGGTGTAATGGGCTCGAAGAGTTCCATGGTTCCGTCGAGATTGCGGTAGAAAAGCTCTACCTCTTCCTTCGTCGAAAACGCATAGTGGTTGGAGAGCCATCCACAAGGCTGCAAAGCGATTTCCATCAGGACGCAGAGCGGCATCCGCTGTTTTTGCGAACCCTGAAAGTACCAGGCATTTGCAGGAATGTCATACTCCGACTCGATGGTTGCGGGAAGCTTGAAACTCTCCTCCTCTGCATGAACCGACAAGACACGGGACATGAGCAGGTACGGTGGAGCGGGCAGTCGCGCGATCCGCATGGCTCCATCAAAGCGCAGGTACCGGTCAGACAGGAGCGCCGGCCTGCCGAGTGAGGTTTGGTAGATCCATGAAGGGTCAACACGCCTGCCGTAGACGATGGCTGCATGCTTTGAATCCGAAACGAACTCAATCGGAGTCTTGAGCCGGTCAACCGCCCAACCAGGGGCGAGCCTGACTCCTACATTTTGTCCTAAAATGCCCTTGACTCCATCGATGATGCCGAGCACATCCGCGTGGACCACAGGCTCAGGCCCTGAGATTACCTCCCTGATGTAGATCTCGTAAATTATCTCCTTGCTCTCCGGGGTCAACTGAGCCTGACAGCGAAACTCAAAGGGCTCATTCCGCACCGGCTCAAAACGCCATCCATCTTTCCGCAGCGTGAATCCGAGCGCGGCCATATAAAAGCCGATGATCTGAAGTCCCGTATCAATCATCAGCGTACCGGCCATGCAAGGGTCGTTCTTAAAGTGTCCATTGAAGAACCACTCGTTCCCGGTGACGTGCTTTACTGCACGCAAGAATCCGCGCTTCCACGGTCCGCCGAGTGGATCGAGCTCCAGGACCTCATCGAAGAGATCCATTCTCCCCTTGCCGATCCTGGGAGTCATGGTGTGCGTCGCCAACCACTCATATCCAGCACCGAAGCATGCAAAGCCATCCCCATTTCGAAATGCTGCAACCTGCCTTGGCGAATAACTGCTGGAGGGTTGCACCTGAGGCGGATCAAGCCGCATTCCTGTGGGGACCTCCGCGGCGATTGGATCCCACAATACGCCGTCGGAGTTCGCAAGCTCATGATCGGTAAAAAAGCCAGCAAGGCCATTCTTGAATCTCAGGCGCAGCTCTCCGTCGATTCGGCAGTCAAACCGGAAAGAGAACATGCGCAAATCGCCGAGGTTCATATGGCTGTCGATGTGGATCTCATAACAGAGCCGGTCACCGACCATGGGAAGCGGCCCCATAAAGGTGAGTTCGCCGCCCAGCATCCGGTATTTGCGATGCCCCTGGTTGAGCAGATCGACGCCCATGTAGGAGATGAAAAACAGGTCAGCCTGTCCGGCCTCAACAAAGAGTCCAGCAGGCATGCGACCTTCCTGCAGAAACCATGAGTCTTCACGGACATCTGTCTCTGTCCATAGAGTGCCTTTGCCCAAGACCCCCATCTCCCCTTGCAATCCGGTGATTCGATCTGCTAACAACATGGGACCGTAGGGCATGCGGACTTGGACGGCATGCTCGTCCTGAGCCTGGAATGTGGGGCCAAAGAGCGAGGAGATACGGCCACGCGCGTGAACCTCTAACTGCTCTCGCGTGAAGCAACGGCCTTGCGGCTCGTTGGATTCCGAAGCAGCAAGTTCCGCTTGAACGAATTCAACCTGTTGGGTTGGAGTCGGAGGCTCCAGGTCCACGGCTGGAGAAATCGATGTGGGCACTGGCGGCTCAACGAGAAGATGGGAGTTGTTCGTTGGCGGAGTCTCTTCCTGTTGAAGTGCTCCAGCGATGTGATTGTTCGTCTCGGTGTGATTGGGCGGGAGCGAGGTTGGTGCATCGGTAGGCGGCGGCATTGCCGGCGGATTTTCCGCGGTTGGGCTTTGAAATTGCCAACCAGCCTGCCCGGCCAAACTTTCGTAGATCCTGGTTGTATGTTCCAGCGTGATGGCGAGGGCCTCAAGCTGTCCCTGCAAGGAGCGGCGATGCGATTCCCAGAAGGCACTCGAAATCTGGGCTGGCTGAGCATCTTCGGAACCGATTGCATGGGACTGTGCCTGCTGGGCGTTGACGTGCTCGGGGATCTCTTCAGCTATCTGCACCGATGGCGTTTCAACCAACAGCGATGGATCGAAGACCGGGTTCGCCTGCCAGAGGGGCAGAGAAGGGGCTGGCTCCATCCGGGTTGTTATCAATGCCGATGGCGGAGGCGAATCGACCGGCGCAAGATGAGGGTGCACGGCAATGGCGGGCAGTTTGTCCTCGGCACTCTGTGCAACGGCTTCCGGCGTGGGCTCTGCCTGCAGCGCCTGCATCTCGACAAATTCCGGGAGACGCACCGGAGGCCGATGTGCCGGGTAGCTGAGGTTATTTCCGGAGCGCGGAGCAACTGGCTCCAATTGTGCACCCTGAAGCCGCTGAAAGAACGAATCGTGGTCGCAGGGGATGCCGTTGGCCACCAATGCGCCGACTGCATTCGCGGCCTGCTCGACCGAGGAACGGCCCGCCTGGTCAAGCGATACGGCAAGGTGAGGTCTGTCGCCCAGTATCCTTGAGATCCAGCCACTGCAGAGATTGCGCGGTCCGTGCTCAACAAAGACACGCACACCATCTTCATAAGCCTTCAGCACGGTGCGCGGAAAGTCGATTGTTGAGATGGCCTGTGCCAGCAGGTTGTTGCCAACGGCCTCATCACTTAGCGGGAATGAATCTCCGATCGCATTTGCATAAAAGCGGACGTTGGGTACTTGCGTTGTTGGGCGCGTGTGCACCTTGAGCCATTGGGCGCCGAACTCCTGCATTTCAGGGCAGTGGACGATGTGTCCGCGCGAAGGATAGGAGGGGGGATTGCCCAACGTCTCCAGGACGCGCTTGCAGGCCTCCTCATCGCCGCCAATCAAGCAATCGTCCTCAGTGTGGAGAACGAGGATATGGACTCGCGGCTCGATTTCAAGAGCGGCACGCACGCGGTCGACGGAGCAAAGCACGCGCAGATTGGTCCAATGAATTTCGTCCTCTGTGCTGAGCCCCCATGCCCGACGCGCGCAGTTGAACAGGCCCGCCGACTCAATGTCGTAGTAGCCGGTGAGGATAAACTCCCCAAACATCTCATTCATTCCCTGCCAGGCGCCCATGGCAAAGAAGGAGTTGGTTTCTCCAGACGAAATGCCCATGACCGCATTGGGCTTCAGACCGAGCAAGCCAACAGTTAACTCAGTGTGAACCTGGGAGAGGAAGCTTGAGCCACGTAGTTGTTCTTCCAGGGATGGCTGAGCATTCGGTGAACGTTCATAGATCCAGGCGCCGACCGGATTCAGGTCGTTCAGGCGTTGCTGGAGGCGATCAGCCAATTCAGGCAATGCAACCAGAAGGCGGTCGCCCATGCCGAAATAGGCCGCAGCCGCACCGGTGGAAACAAAGGCCAATTCGCCTGAAAGCGGCGACTCGGCGTAGTGTATTCCCGGCGGGAGCTTGCTGGAGGAGTCTTCTTGTTGCAGCCAACCCTCGGCATATTTCAAGAGGCGCTGGTGGGCTTCATCACCGGCTGCCACGATCACTAGGCGTGCCGGGCCCTGGTTGGATTCCCTGCCCTGCCGCAATGATTCGAGCACCTGCAGGCGGCTTGTTCCGGAGTAGCAAAAGAGCCGCGGCGCCTGCTCCAGCAAGAGTCCACGCGGCTTTTCGGAGAATGGCTGAACCTGAATGCGAGAGGGACGCGCAGTGCCGGGCTCTCCAACCACCGCATTCAAGCCACGAATTGCGCCGCTCGAGAGCCATGGCCGCATCACGCCGGGACTCTTCGGCACATCGCAACCGTATTCACAGGCAAGCACCGCAGCCGCAAGGTTCATCAATCCCTTTGCAGCGTAAGCCTCTCCGTAAACCGATGTGGCGCGATCTGGCGCATTGCGGAGAGAACCTGAACGGGCGGTTTCTCCGGGCAGCAGAGCATGAATTCGCGCTCCGTTTCGCTCGGCATCCGCCAGGCGCTGCACTACAAAGACCACCGATGCATCGGCCAACCAGGAGGACTTGGCGGGAACGAGGAGCTGCATGGCCTTTCGATGGACCTCGTTGTAGCAGAGGTCAACGGCGCCCACGAGGGCTGTATCGATCTCGCGGTTGCGCAAGGCACGCGCGGCCAATGTGAAGGCGATGTAGCCGGACTCTTCGCCGGCCCCTATAACAAACCCCGGTCCACCGAGATTGAACTGGCTGTTGACCCTGTTCGCCAGAACATTTCCCAGCTCACCAAGGACTCTGCCTGGCTCGCCGGCAGGAGTGACCGCGTCTGCCGTTGTTCTCAGCCATGATTCCGGCTGCTGAATTCCCTGTGCTGCCAACAACTCTCGCAACCGCCAGCGCACATCATGGCGCGCAATTTCCGGGTCCACTTCCATACCGACAAAGACGCCCGCTCTCTGTCCATCAAAAGTGACGGCATCGTCCACAGCCTGTTGCGCGGCGGCCAACAGCATGAGTTGTTGTGGCAAGGTCTGCTTCAAGTCATTTGGAGGAAAGCGCGTGCCTTGCAACGGCAACAGAATCTCCTCGGCCTGTCCGTAATTCTCCGCTGGATCAAGCGGGCCGGGCCCGAGAACATCAACCAGAAAATCCTGCAAGCCCTTGCCATGGCCGGCGAGGACGCCCATGCCAACCACCGCGAGCGGCTCCTCGGATTCTGTGCGCGATGCGCTGGGTGCAGAAACCGCCTTGCGCGCATTCTTCTCTGTATCCCAGGCCTCCAGAATCAGGTGGGCGTTATTGCCACCAAAACCGAAGGCGCTGATGGCAGCGCGAAGCGGTATATCTTCGCCCCACGGTTCAGGCTTCTCAAGAATGCGATAGCTTGTACCGTTCAATGCGGGCGTCAGTTCACCCGTAACACGCGACGGAGGGAGCAATCTGCGAGAAATCGCTTCAGTCAGTTTTATTATTCCGGCTGCCGCTGAGGCAGTAATGAGATGACCGATGTTGGACTTGAGCGAGGTGAGCACCAGGGGATGTCTCTCGCCAAAAACCTGGCGGATACTCTGCAACTCGACGCTGTCTCCCACTTGCGTTCCAGTGGCATGGCATTCAACGACACCGATCTCGGATGGGTCGATGCCCGCCCCCTCATAAGCGGCCCGCATGGCCCGCACCTGGCCGCTCTCATTTGGAACGAGCAGCCCGCTGGATCCCCCATCATTGGAGAGGCCGATGCCACGAATCACTCCATAGATACGATCGCCTGTATTCAGGGCGTCTTCCAGGCGCTTCATTACGACGATGGCCGCCCCTTCGGAGGGCACCAGGCCATCCGCATTCTTATGGAATGGCCTGCTTTGCCCACTGGGGCTCAGCGCACTGAGCACACTGAATCCCTGATGGATGAAGAGCGAGTCTGTGCAGTAGATGCCTCCGGCCACCATCACGTCGGCCTCTCGCTCCTGCAGGCGATCGCAGGCCAGCTTGATGGCGTAAAGAGAAGAGGCGCAGGCGGCGTCGAGGGAGTAGCCACCGAGTCCGAGTTGAAGCACGGAGGCCGCGAATTGCGCCGGCGAACCAAAAGAGAATCGATCCTGCGCGGGCGGCGAATCTCCCCCGAGCCACGCTGTCCGGGCAAACTGTACCATGTGGGCGGAAGGCATTCCGATATTGCCAAGAACCAGACCTGCACGCTTCTGCGGCCAACTTGTGTCAAAACTGGCATCGGTAAGGGCCTGGTGGACGCACCAGAGGGTCCATTGAAATACCGGGTCAAGAGACGCAATCAGCTTGGCATTTTTGCCATAGCGAGCGGGTTGAAAAAGGTCCGCGAATCCTGAGACAAATCCACCCCGCCGGCTCGCGATATGATCGCTGTTGCCGGTCTCTAAGAGGTTCTCCAATGTGGCGTCGCTCAATCCCCAACGCTCCGCGCTCACATTGGACAACAGATCCTTTCCCATGGAGACCTGCATCCAGAGCTGGGCGGAGTTCGACGCGCCAGGCAGCAGGCAGGAGCGGCCAACAATTGCAATTGGGGAAAACTCAGTCATCCTCTTCCGTTCATTCGGCATTCGGGAGCGCGTGCATTTCGAGGTCCCGCAGTTCAGCGATGATTTCTCCCTGGGGACCGGTGAGTTGCAAGTTGCTGATTGTGTTGTAGGACCCGGCATGCCTGCAGCTAACCTGGCAATGGATCAGCCCCTCGACGAGTTGCGAAGCGTGCTGCACGTACTCTCCGAGATGCGTCGGCAACAGCTGTGCGCCGCGCATCATGTGGTACCACATGCATACCGTCTGCAGCGCACCATCCAAGGCGGCAGCGTCGGTGACCCATGGTCCGGACTGCCAGCCCATCTCGACGACGCCGACAAGGGTGGTGACAGCTTCTGTGTCTTCCACCTTTTCAATGCTGCGCAGCACTTGAAACTCCGCGCCGTGGAAGTTGCCCTTCGGATTATATTGAGCGCGCACATTTTCAGGCAGTTCAACAGGCTCTGGCGCTGCAATGGCAGGCACTGCGATATTTGCCGCGGTGCGCGGCCGCAACTCGATGCGGCCTGTGTAATGGAGGTCGCCGTTGAGCGATCGCAGCTCGCAGAAAAGGCTGTTGCCCTCCGAATGTTTGAGGTTGACGCGCAGCACGATGCCAGCAGATTTGTAATCCTTCACAATGACGCCGCGGAGCATGCGCAGGTCAGAGCAACCCGCCATTTCCATTTGCGGAGCCATCATCTCGGCAACGCGGGCGAAGAACTCCAGGACGAAAACCATCGGAAGGGTAGGTTCTTCATTCCTGATTACGTGGCCGGCCAGCATCGGGAAGCTCCGGCTGTTGACGAGAAATTCAGCGCTGGACGATTCGTGGAGCGGGTTTACCTGCGGACCACTCAGGCGCGCAAAATCCTCTCCATGACCGATGATGACCTGCACGCTTCCGCCTTTGCCAGAGAGCTCCTGGACAAACTGCCGTGCTCCGCCTTCAAGAGGAATCATGCCAATTCCGCGAGCCTTGAACTGTGCCGCCAGGCCGGGTGTGACCATGCCGCCTTCCCATGGGCCCCAGGCAAGCGCCTTCGCCAGGCACTCGGGGCCGCGCTTCCGCGCCTCAGTGGCGGTTAATTGATTCAGGACTTCATTCGCCGCGGCATAATCGCACTGCCCGGTATTTCCGTAGCGAGCGGCGACGGAAGAGAAGCAGACGATGAGCCGGATGGGATCCTGCGCCGTGGCACTCAACAACGCTTCCATTCCGGCAACCTTGGTTGTGAAGACGCGACGGAACTGGTCCTCTGTCTTGTCTTGGATCAGCTTGTCCGCAATCACTCCGGCCGCATGAACGATGCCGGTAATGGGACCCCACTGGCTTCGCGCCGTCTCGAGAGAAGCAGAGACCGAGGCCGCATCGCTCACATTGGCTGACAGGTACATTGCCTCGGAGCCCGCCAGTTGAAGGGAGGCGAGCGTCTGCTGGATCTCACGCACGGCTGCGATCTCCGCACTCTGCTGAGCGATCACTGCCAGTTCAAGGGCAGCGCCGGAGGCCTTTGCCTGCTCAATCAAGTAGCGCTTGATCTCCGACTCAGCTGCCGTTTCGGAGAGGCCGGGATATTCAACCGATAGATCGATGAGCCGCGTTCGACCGAGCAGGACCATCTTCGGTTGATGCGCACGTGCAAGTTCGATGAGACAGGCCGAGGTGACGCCGCGCCCACCACCCGAGATCACGAGCACAGAGTCCTCCGAGATGCAGGGATAATCATCCGCAACTGACGCCACCTCGATGGTTTGAAGTGTGGTGCGCCGGCCATCCGCATGCAGGCCTACCTCCTTGAGATTGCCGCCCATCATCAATTCCTGGACCACAGCAGCCGCAGCCTCCGAAGTCTCACGTCCCGCCCTTTCGACATCGACGATCTTTACGGAGGACTTCTCCCATTCGATTGCGGCGGTCCGGGCCATTGCGCCGACGCCGCCTGCCCACGCGCCTTGCGCAACTCGTCCGCTCAGATTGAAGTCGCCACCGCAGTTTTCAACCACGACAAGCACGGGAGGAGCCGAGGAACCAGCTTGCAGCGCCTGAAGCCACTTGAGAGCTTCGAGGTGCATCTCTGTAGATGACTTGGCCGCCCCTTCGCTGCCGCTGGTGTTTGCGCCGAAGCCCGCGGTGAGTATCAATGCGGAACCATCGGAGACCGGCGTAGTTGCCAGATATGCTGGCAGACCCATACGGGAGAGTTCTTCGACGAGAGTTGCAGCGATCCCTTCGGGGCCATCATCTTTCACGGCGAGTCTAAGGCAGCCCATCAATCCCGGCATGGGAACGCCGGCAAGTGGCGCCACTACTTCGTGGACATCGAGACGGTGCACGGCGGGCGCAGTTGCCTCGCTCACCGGCTGCGAAGTTGAGGCTTCGGATGCCTCCGCGGCGGATTGATCGGGTTCAGGCTTATTAGCGAGAAAATCGACAATCTGCCGCAAAGTGCGGAGCGTGCCCATGTGCTCGGCAGTGACTTGAGGGAGGCCCGGGAGCTGCTGCTGCACGGCGGAGAAGATCTCTACACGCTTGATTGAGTCGATACCGAGACCGGCTTCCAGCTCGACATCCTCATCGAGTACTTCAATCGGATATCCAGTCTTCTCGGAGACGACTGCCAGCAGCAGCTTCTTAATGGATTCCCCATCGGGGCCGAGTGGAGCTGACGCCGAATCTGCCGGTGCCGCAGGTGGCGGAACGGAAACGGGTGATGACTCCGTTGCTTCCAGCTTCCCGGCTTCCGCAGCGACAGGAGAGTTGGATGAGCAAAGGAAATCTGTAATCTGCCGCAAGGTTCGGAGAGAGCCCATGTGCTCCGCGGTAACCTCCGGAAGGTTGGGATGCAGTTGCTGCATGGCGGAGAAGATCTCGACGCGCTTGATGGAGTCGATGCCAAGTCCTGCTTCGAGTTCGACGTCGAGGTCAAGCACCTCAATCGGGTACCCGGTCTTCTCGGAGACGACCTGGAGCAGTTCCTTTGTGAGTTCCGCGCCCCCCAGGGACGATGGCTGCTGGACTTCGATGGTTGCAACGGGTACAGGGCTTGCAACAGGCGGAGCCGGTGCCGCGATGCCGTTCCAAGTGGGAACGGGAGGAGGAGCCATCGAATTTGTGGGCTGCGGCATCAAGACCTGTCCTTGAGGTGCGACAGCCGGCTGAGCAAAAGTCGGCGGGACAAATCTCGGTGGGGCAGCAGGGATGGGTTGGGCCGCGGAAGGCATGGTTGCCACCGGGTTTTCCGGCGCCCAGGAGTTGTTCGCGAGCGGGCGCTCTTGATAGGGGCGATCCTTATGAAAGCCGTTGCCGTTGCCAAGCGCAAGCCGTTCCAGGGACTGTAGCGTGAGCGAGTGAGTCTCCAGGATTGCCGATTGCGTGGTCTGCTGCGCAAGTTCTATCTGACGATGAATCTCGTTCCACATATACAAGGACTGTGGACTTGAGTTCGCTGAAGCGCCATTACTCGGCACTTTCAGCGGCTTCGAATCGGGGGGCCGTTGGGCCATGTTGCCTCCTGGAGCATGTGCGAGAGATGACGGCGATACGAGTGGGGATGGGGGATAAGAAATAACTGGCGCAACAGGAATAGGAGGCGTCGAGTTCAATGCCGAGACAGCCGCTCCTGGCACTGTATCCTCTCGAACTGGTTCTGGATTTGGTTTTGGCAGCACGGCCGATCCGCCTTTGGGTGGATACGGTTTGCCATACATAGCACCCGAAATATAGACCGTGGAAGCAGCGCTCCTCGGTTTTTCCGGTTCCTTCACGGGAGCGAAGGCGGCACGGATTTCATCCAGATTGAGCTTGAGTCCGGCAACAGAGAGACGACCGACAGCTTCCCACATGCTCGTCAGCCCGTGCACTCCCTTGCGTTCAAGCGGAATTGCGATGTGCTCGCGGCCTTCGAGGATCTGGTCAACCAGCGAGGAGAGCGTGTTGCCCATACCAAGTTCGACAAACAACCTGACTCCGCGGCGATATATCTCTTCCACCTGCTCGGCAAAACGCACAGGCTGTGCCAACTGATTTGCAAGCCGCCCAGGAATGGCGGCCGCATCCGCAGGATAGGCGGCGACATCCGCATTCGACAGCACATCGAAGAGCGGAGCTTTCAGCTCGACCGATTGCAGAAACTCCTGAAAGGGCGAGACCGCGGCGGCGATGAGGGGAGAGTGGAAGGCTGCTGAGACGGGCAGGCGACGGAATTTGATCTTCGCCATTGACAAGCGTTTCTCGGTTTCCTCGATCGCTTCCACAGCGCCGGAGAGCACGGTCTGGGTTGGCGAGTTGTAGTTCGCCAGCACAACTCCGGTCTGCCATTCTTCCACAAGCTTTTGCAGTTCCGAGGCTGGATGGGTTACCGCGGTCATGGCGCCCGGCGCGGTTTCTGTTGCTGACATCAGCTCGCCGCGTTTGCGCGAGGCCAGCAGCAGGCTCCGTTCATCCATGACGCCGGCTGCATGGAGTGCAAGCAGCTCACCGAAGCTATGGCCGATGGCGACCGTCGGCGACACTCCCAGGGCGCGCATCAGCCCCAGGTGCATCATTCCCTGGACTGCCAGAGCCGGCTGCAAGTTCTCAGTGGCCGTGAGCTTTTTCAACTGCTCCGCGCGCCACTCGTCATCAAAGACCGGCGGAGGAAAGACCAACGTGCGCAGAGAAAGCCCCTGATCCGCCAGCACCGGCTCGGCTGCGTCCCATATCTGCTGCGCAAAGGGAAAGGTCATTGCCAGGTGGCGTCCCATGCCAACTGCCTGGCTTCCCTGCCCTGCGAAGACAAACGCCACGGGAGAAGCCGCCAGACGCTGACCCTCGGCAAAGAAGAGACCGGGGCGGTTGACTGGGCCAGCCTTCTCGAGATCCGTGGCTGCATCCTTCAGTTTGCTGGTGAGTTCTGTGCTGTTGCCGACGACAATGGCAAGCCTTGCATTCCGCTCCGGCTGAAAGCTACGTTGCGACTCCCTGGCCAGCCTGCGCCAGGCGTCGTCAAAAGTTTGCTCCGCGTTTGCCAGTTTCGTGCAGGCAGCGGCCAACTCCTGGCGGTTGCCGGCAGAGAGCAATACCAACTCAGTCGGGGTAAAGGCCCAGCGTTCCGGCCGATTGCCGGAGCCGAGATACTCTTCAACTGTGACGTGAAAGTTTGTTCCGCCAAAGCCGAAACTGCTGACGGAAGCACGCCGCGGATTGCGGCCCGACGCAACCCAGGGGCGCGTTTCCGTGTTGAGGTAGAAGGGGCTTTCATCAAGTTTGAGTTTGGGATTCGGTTTTGTAACTTTGATGGTGGGCGGCAGCACCTTGTTGTGCAAGGCCATGGTTACTTTGAAGAGGCCGGCAGCACCGGCAGCACCCTTGGTATGGCCAATCTGCGACTTGATGGAGCCGAGGGCAATCGTCGGCTCGCCACCAATGCGCTGGTCGCCAAAGACCATCCGCATGGATTCAAATTCTGAAACATCGCCAGCTGGTGTGGCTGTTCCGTGCGCCTCAATCAACTCGACGGTCTGGGGATCGTACCCTGCCGCTTCGTACGCACGCCGAATGCACATGCTTTGGCCTTGGGGGCGGGGTGCATAGACGCTTTTGGCGCGGCCGTCAGAGGAGTAGCCAAGGCCGCGAATGACCGCGTAAATCTTGTCGCCGTCGCGTTCCGCATCCGAAAGGCGGCGCAAGGCAAAGAGTCCTGCGCCCTCGCCGAGCATTGTTCCGTCGGAGTCCTCAGAGAAGGGCCGGATGTCCTGAGTCGGCGAGAGGGCAGGCGTCTTTGAGAAGCATGCGAAGGACTCGTGGTTGTTCTGCATGTCCACGCCGCCAAAGAGGGACATATCCGAATTTCCGAGATAGAGATCGTTCAACGCGGCGGACAACGCAGCCAGAGAGGAGGCGCAGGCCGCGTCCACCGTGTAGTTGCCGCCGCCAAGGTTGAACCGGTTGGCGATTCGCCCAGAGACTACGTTGGAGAGGAGGCCCGGGAAGGTGTTTTCCTGAAGTGGGGTGTAATTCTCCGCGATCTTTTCGCAGGCTTTCTGCACGACGGACTCGGGAATGCCTGCCTCGCGCATTCCTTTGACCCAGTGCGGCTTCTGCATGCGCGAGGCAGCCAGCATCGAGGCAGCCGATACGCCAGCGACGCCGATATAAACGGCAATACGGTCTAACGGCACATGGTGCTCGCGGCCATTCGCGGCATCGCGCAAAAGGTCGCGCGCTGCCAACAGGCCCATCAACTGCATGGCGTCAATCGCGGGGAGCGAGGAGGGCGGGATGCCAAACTCAATCAGGTCAAAGGCTATGGGCGAGACAAAGGCCCCACGCTTGGCATAGACCTTGTCCTGCGCCAATGGATTGGGATCATAGTAGTCATCAATGAGCCAGTGCGTGGGCGGGATGTCTTCGATCATGTCCCGGCCGGCAAGAATATCCCGCCAAAAACCCGGTGCATTGAAAGAGCCCGGATAGATGCTGGAGACACCGATAATTGCAACAGGTTCGCGCTTTGCCATGGGGGAAGGACCTCATCTAACTCAGGGGCCGGGGACGGAAATCGAAATCGTTGGCGGCCAGGGGCAGGCCGTAGGCGCGGAGCTGCTGCGCGCGCGCAATGCAGGCCGCGCCCTCCAGCAGGTTGAGGCCAATTTGCGAGATGGTTCGGTTTTCCGGTTCTGCTAGAAAACTGCCTTTAACCCAATCGTTGAAGGCTCCCATCGCTGGTCCGCACCAGATCTGGTAATCCAGACGGCGATCGGCAACGCCATGACGCGCCCAGACTGTGGCATTGCCAAGGTACCAGCGAAAGACGAGGGCCATTTTGTGCTTTGGGTCCTTTTCCGCACGCACCACCTGGGCGGCATCGCGCGTGGACCAGAAGCTTTCACACTGCTGCCAGATTTCCTCAAAGCTGGCGCGCAGAATCGTATCCTGCACCTGCGTGGCCAATGCCGCTGGAACCTTCTCCCAGCTTTCGTAGCCGGTGTAAACCTCGTAGAGCGTCGTGCCCCGCGAGGCAAAGAGCGTGCCGCGCTTGAGTACCTGAACCCGCACTCCCAGTTCGAACATATCGGCCGCCGGAGCCATCGCCACGTCGGTAATCTGGGCCTGTGCCAGCATTTGACGCGCCAAGTCAGAGGTCCCGGACTCGATTGCGGACTGGTTCACCGAGCCGGTCATCACGTAGGCTGCGCCGAGGCTGAAAGCCGCTGCAACCGCCGCAGGAGAACCCATGCCCCCAGCAGCGCCAATGCGCACGGGACGCTGGTAGCCGTATTTGGCGGCGAGGGAGTCTCGAAGAGCCAGGACAACGGGAATCAGTGAAACCAGGGGGCGATTGTCAGTATGCCCGCCTGAGTCGGCCTCCACGGTGACGTCTTCAGCCACGGGCACACGCGCGGCCAACTCTGCCTGCAACGCACTGATCTTGCCGTCTGCCAGCAACTGCCTGAGCATCTCGGCCGGCGCCGGGGAGAGGAAGTGCATCGCCACCTCCGAGCGCGAGAGCTTGGCAACAACATGGCGTCTTCTAACGATATTGCCGTCAGCATCCTGTTCAAGGCCGCTCGCAGAATAGCGAACGATTGCCGGAGACATCGCCATAAAGGCAGAAGCGGAGATACGTTCCACGCCGTAACGAAGATAGAGATCGACCAGCTTATCTTCCATCGACGGGTCATGGGGGGAGTGAATCAGATTGATGCCCCAGGAAAGTCCCTCAGGGTTAAGTTCACTGGAGAGCGCGGCAACGGCCTTCTCGACGCGCTCCAACGAGAGCCCTCCGGCGCCGAAGAACCCAAGACAGCCGATGCGGGCCGCAGCCATCACGACCGCCTCGGAGGCGATGCCCGTCGCCATCTCCCCTACTACCAGGGGAAAACGCACGCGATGCGCGGCAAGAAATCCACGGTCTCCCAGCCACTCCGGGTAGAGAGCCGGCAAGATTCCCAAGATCGGATACGCGTATTGCGATGCACGTTGCCCGCTAAGCACGCCATTCATACCCACGCCCATGGCGCCGGTTTGCGGATCCGTCAAAATGCAGGCCGGAGTCCTCGGTTGCTGTGTGCAGGCTGAAAATCCGGAGAAGATCACGGCGCTCCGCGTCCCCGGCGAAAAATACAACGCCCCTGTTGCCGCCGAGGAAGAAATTTCCAACTGGGCGGTATTTTCCCATTGCAATGAATTTGTCATTGTTACCCTGCAAGCAGATGAATAGCTGCCTGGTCGTCTTGCTTCGTTTGAATCAACTTCGCTTCATTTGTTGAAGCATCAATGGAGTCGATGGACCAGTTCGGGCTGGCCGCTCCGAAAAGCCGCTGCGTTCAAGATTCTGATTTTTGGCCAACAGTGGGAAGAGCTCTGCCGTTACAATCTGCTGATCCTCATGAATCCAAAGGGTTGATGAGGGGGGACGTTGAGAATGAGTATATCCGATAGATACTGAAAATCACATCCAAAGAAATGCACTATTTTTGGGCCATTTGGGAAGTGTTCCTCCCTGGGGAAAAAAGGTTGCCGGCCATCCAATTGACAGTGGGCACCAAACAGGGCCAAAACACCAGACCGGCTTTCCGGGACACATAACGCCCTGCGGCTCCTGCCGGCGCGCCACAGCACTCGGCAATGCGTGGCCAAGGGCGGCAGCTACCCGGCTTCAAATCCCGATGGAATCGCAACTGGCTACAAGTACTCTGAACGGGCGCTCAGAATTCCTGGATTCTTCAACGTCCGATGTGCCAGGTGATGCCAAAGACGAGGCGCAAGTCGTTCTGAGTGTTGGAAGCGTTGTTGGGCAGTGCTGTTCTCACATAATCGGCTTCTAAAAGGCGCACGCCCAAGCTCTTTGAGAAGAGAAGATTCAAACCTCCGCCGGCCTCGAGAGCGAAAGATCCCGCACTGGTGGCGGCTCCGTTAGGTCCAGGGAAGACACCCTCGTAGGCATGAACTCTGCCAAACAGACCCTGGCCGAAGAGTTGCAGACGGCGGCCGGAAGCAGCATCGTGGCCGCTCCATGCGGTAAATGTGTAGCGCGGGCCCGCGGCAAATTGAATCTTCCTCACCCCAACATTCGGAGTAACGTTCGAAGCGTTGCCGCTGTTGACGCTGGCGGCAACTCCGAACCCCTTCCAGAAGTTCAATGCCGCATCTGTTCCAACCCCTTGCAGCCAGAAACAGCCACAGTTGCCCGGCGCCTGTTCTCCCCTTTCGACGGTGTAGGTGACTCCCAGGTCGGTCGAAATGGGCGCAGGTTTTGAAGGGCCCGGATTCTGCTGCGCCGAGGCGCCATTTCCGGACAGGAGGCATGCACTCGCCAGGAGCACACAGCAGCAAATTGAGTTGCGCATCATCATACGTCTCCTTGTTACTCAACCGTGAGGGTGACTGTGGCGGAGTGCGATAAGGAGCCCGCAGTTCCGGTTACGGTTACTGTGTAGGATTGCTGCTGCTGAGTGAAATAGCCGCCAGTGGAACCGCAACCATCGATCCCGATTGTTGTGGCCACGCCCGCGGCCAGCAGCAATAGGATGGAAAGCACTCTTCCCAGCCTTTTGCCCGTGCGGCGCAGTCTGCCGGCAAACGGAAGCAATAAAAGCGCGAGGGCGAACGGCGTCAACTTGCCAGCCGTGCCGGCTCCCCCGCCGCCGTGACTGTTGGCCGCAAGCAGTGTGCCGGGATGGGCGGTAATGGTGTACGGACTGGCGCTGGCCTGCGTTTTTGGAATATTAATGGTCAGAGTCACCGGGGTTGAGCCAGCACCCGCTGCCAGAGTGGCCGGAGAGAAGGAATAGGTCGCTCCCGCAGGCAGTCCGCTGACCGTAAAGGTGATCGATGCTGGGAAGGTGGAACCATCGATGGGAGCGACAGTGAACGTGAAGTTTGCCGTGCCACCGGGTAACACAACGACTGTGGGCGCGGAAAGGCTGAAGTTGAAGTCCTCAACCACCTGTGTCAGGGCGCCACTGGCGGCGCTGGAGAAATTCGCGTCGCCGCCATAAGCCACTGTGATGCTGTGGTTCCCCGCAGCCAGGCTCGAAGTGGTCAGCGTGGTCACGCCGCCCGAGAGGGTACCTGTGCCGATCGCCGTCGTGCCATCCATGAACGTCACCGTCCCGGTGGGCGTGCCCGCCGATGAGGTGACCTTCGCGGTCAGTGTGATCGCATTCTGCACCAGTACCGGATTGACGCTGCTGGTTACGCTCGCCGCCGCGGATGCCTTACCAATCACGAGCGTTCCAGTTGCAGTCCCAACGTAATTGGGGTCATTGAGGGTTGCGACTACGGCATAGCTACCAGCCAGCGTTGGAGGCGTCGATGAGCCGCCATATGTGAAGCTCACAGAAAGACCCGCAGGAATTGTGGTTGCCGTGGCAGAAAGCGGCGAGCCGGTGTAGGTCTGCGCCAGGTTGCTCAGTGTTACCGCTGCTGTTGCTTGCGCGATCACCAGCGTTCCCGTTGCCGTGCCAATGTAATTTGGATCGTTGACGGTTGCGACTACGGAGTAGCTGCTTGCCGCTGTCGGCGAGGTCGCGGAGCCGTTGTAGGTCAGGCTTACGGATAGACCCGCAGGGGTTGTGGTGGCCGTGGCAGAAAGCGGCGAGCCAGTGTAGGTCTGCGTGAGATTCCCAAGCACAACTGCCGCCGTTGCCTTGGCCACGGTGAGTGTCACAGCGGAAGCGGTGGCCGGCATAAACCCGTTGGTGCTGGTGTAAACAGCGGAGACTGTGTGACCTCCCGCGGTGAGCGCAGTCAGAGAAAGGTTTGCAACGCCGCCGCTCAAGCTGACTGTTGAGTTGGAGCCATCGACAGTGAATTGAACGGTGCCCGCAGGAGTCACGGACGGTCCGGAGACAGTTGCGGTTGCCGTGACGGTTTGGCCGTACACGGGAGATGCAGGCAGGAAGCTGAGTGCAATCGTGGACGCAGGCGGAGTGGCGGGTCCAGTCAGCGTGAGCTGCACCGCCGGCGGTGTCGACAAAGCGGCATTGGCGAGGTTTCCGTTGAAGGTTGCCGTGTCAGTGGTGGTAACGAAAGTTGTGGGGGTGTATGTGGCCGTCAATGCGCAGACGCCGCCTGTTGCCAGAGTTGAAGGCAAGGCTCCGCTCAGCGTGCAGTCGGTGGAAGCGGAGGCGGTAAGGCTGTAGTCGGATGTGTCGGTTTGGCCGATCGAACTGAGCAGTAGCGTTTGGTTCCCGGACTCAAGCTCGTTTACGGTTTGCGGCGCGGCAGAAGCTCCCGTAAATTGCACGTAACCCTGCGTGCGATTGAGTTTGAGAACAGCGCCGCCCGAACCAGTGTAGAGATTGCCAGCCGAGTCGATTGCCAGCGATGAGGGGGTAAGACTTGCCGCAATGAATGCGGTGCTGTTCGCGCTGGCCGGCACGGCGAGGATCGATGCGGTATCTGCGATGAGCAGGTTGCCGGCGGCATCCGTTTGGATGGCCGATGGTGCCACGGCAGTTGAGGAGACGG
>Ga0302320_10008416_pt1 | contig 22472 bp, 23 predicted proteins | sample Bog_T0_3_FD_202130 | JGI IMG/M metagenome (GOLD analysis project Ga0302320, IMG submission 202130) | Peat permafrost microbial communities from Stordalen Mire near Abisko, Sweden - Bog_T0_3 | ecosystem: Environmental > Terrestrial > Soil > Wetlands > Peat | place: Sweden: Abisko, Stordalen Mire... | reverse complement strand
TCGTCGTTCCCTTGACTCTGCATCATCGGGATGAGCTCCCGCGCCACGAAAGGAAACGTTACAAAGATGGTCGCCAGCACAATGCCGGGCACGGCGAAAATGATGCGGATGTCGTGAGCGTCCAGCCAGTCGCCAAACCAACCTTGCGCACCGAACACCAGCACGTAGACCAGGCCCGCGATCACCGGCGAGACCGCGAACGGCAGGTCGATCAGCGTGATCAGCGCGTTCTCGCCGCGGAACTGAAACTTGCCGATGGCCCACGCCGCCGCGATGCCGAACGTCAGGTTGCATGCCACCGCCACCGCCGTGGCCAGCAGCGTCAGGCGTATGGCCGAGAGCGCGTCCGGCTCGCGTATCGCAGCCCAGTAAGCCTGCCAGCCTTTTTCGAGCGCCTGTCCGAAGACCTCCGCCAGCGGCAGCACCACGAACAGCCCCAGGAAAGCCAATGCCACCAGCGTCAGCCCCCATCGCAACGGAGCGGGATCGGTCGCGTGGCTCCGTCCGCCGTTCAACGCGCCTCCATGTAGCAGCGGCTGCGCGCGCCCAGAAAGTTGATGGCCAGCAGCAGAACGAAGGATGCCAACAGCATCACCACGGCCAGTGCGGCCGCGCCCGCGTAATCGTATTGCTCCAGCTTGGCCACAATCAGCAGCGGCGTGATCTGCGTTCGCATGGGCATGTTGCCCGAAATGAAGACCACCGATCCGTATTCACCCAGCGCTCGTGCGAACGCCATCGCAAAGCCGGTCAGCAGCGCCGGGCGCACCACCGGAAAGATCACGCGCGTGAACACTTGCCAGCGGCTGGCGCCAAGGCTGGCGGCGGCGTCTTCCAGTTCACGGTCTACGTCTTCCAGCACCGGCTGTACGCTGCGCACCAAAAAGGGCAGGCCGATGAAGATCAGCGACACCATCACGCCCAGCGGGGTGAACGCTACCCGGATTCCCCACCCCGCCAGACGGTGCCCGATCCAGCCGTTTTCGGAGTAGAGCGAAGTGAGGGCGATGCCGGCCACGGCCGTGGGCAGCGCGAACGGAAGATCCACCAGCGCGTCCACCAGCTTCTTGCCGGGGAACGTGTAGCGGGCCAGAACCCAGGCCACCACGAAGCCGAACACGGCGTTGACCAGCGCCGCGCCCAGCGATGCTCCGAACGTGAGCTTGTAGGAAGCGACCACATCCGGGGCCGTGATCGCGTCCCAAAAGCGCGGCCACGTCATGGAGGCGGACTTCAGAAAGATGGCGCTAAGAGGAATCAGAACAATGAGACTGAGGTACATCATGGACGCGCCCAGCGACGGCCAGAATCCCGGCAGAATACCGTGGCGCAGCCCCCCGGTCTGCCGCGTCGGGACTCTTCCCGACGCTCGCCCGCTGGCGTCTCCTAGTGGCATCTCACCTTCCCGGCCTATAGATCTGGTCGAATGTCCCGCCTTCGGCAAAGTACGTCTTCTGCGCATTCTGCCAGCCGCCAAAGACCTCGTCCACCGTGAACAGAGTCAAGTGCGGAAACTGCCTGTCGTACTTAGCTGCGACTTCCTTCGATCGCGGGCGGTAGTAGTTGCGCGCCTCGATCTCCTGTCCTTCGGGCGAATACAAGAAATCCAGGTAAGCCTTAGCTACCGCGGCCGTGCCGTGGCGCGCAGCGTTCTTATCCACCACCGCCACCGGCGGCTCTGCCAGTATGCTCACCGAAGGCGTGACGATCTCCACCTTATCCTTGCCCAGTTCGTTGAGTGCCAGGAATGCCTCATTCTCCCAGGCCAGCAGAACATCGCCGATGCCGCGCTGCACGAACGTGGTCGTGGCGCCGCGCGCACCCGAATCGAGCACCGGGACGTTCTTATAGACCCGCGACACGAAGTCCTTGGCCTTGCTCTGGTCGTTGTTGTTCTGCCGCAGCGCGTACCCCCAGGCCGCCAGGTAATTCCAGCGTGCGCCGCCGGAGGTCTTGGGGTTCGGCGTGATAACGGAAACGCCCGGCCGCGCCAAGTCGTTCCAGTCCTTGATTCGCTTCGGATTGCCCTTGCGGACTAGGAAGACGATGGTCGACGTGTACGGCGAACTGTTGTCCGGCAGCCGGCCCTGCCAGTTCTTCGGCAGCAGCCCGGCCTTTTCGGCGATGGCGTCGATGTCGTAGCTCAACGCCAGCGTCACCACGTCGGCCTGCAAGCCGTCGATCACCGCCCGCGCCTGGCTCCCCGAGCCACCGTGCGATTGATTGATCACCACATCCGCCCCCGTCTTGGCCTTCCACTGTTTGGCGAAGGCCGCGTTGATGTTCTGGTACAACTCACGCGTTGGATCGTAGGAAACGTTCAGAAGCCGGACCGTGGCCGCCAAGGAAACCGACGCGGCTGTCAGAAGAAGTATACCTGTGAGTTTCATGTCAGATGAAGTTGATCTGGAAGCGCCCGATCAACACCCTTTCCGGCGCCCGGTTCCCGCCCAGCGAAGCCGCCGCGCCACCGCCAAAAGCGGTCTGTCCGTAATCCAAGGAGACCCTCACCAGGCGATTGAGGAACCAGTTGACGCCTCCCACCCACTCACGCGCCGTGCGGGGTGAGGTCAGGGTGCTCGCAAACCCGTAGTTGAAGATGCCGTGCTCGGCGCTGAACTCCCCCGTGCGCGCGGTCAATTCGACCGCCCCCCAGCCGCCGTGCAGCGGATCGAACGATTTCTTCGGGGTAGGGCTGGTGAAGTCCTTCTTCTCACCCGTGAGAATGTAGCTGACCGCCACCTGCCACGCCCGGTAGGCGACGTCCCGCTGCACCAGGCCTTTCTTCAAACCCTCCTCGGTGAGCGTGTATTCCCCCAGAATCCCCAACGGCCCCGCATAATAGTAGCCCTGCGGCGTGAGACGGGTGCGGTGTCCGGCCTCAGTGACTCCCGAGGCGAACGTGAAGAAGGTGGTTTGTCCAAGAGTCTTGTAGGAAGGGAGGGGTTCGCCATCCACGCCGCCGCCATCGACGGCCGATCCGAAGCCCAGGCCCTTGAATGGCGTCACGAAAAGGCGGGCAGCGTAATCGCGGTGGCCGCTTACGGCCGCATCGGTCAGGCTGTTGTCGGGCACGCCATTGAATACCCCCACGGCGTAGTTCAACTTGTTGGGCAGCAGGTCGCCCGAAATCTGGTAGCCAATGTCGCGGCTTGGCGCCAGCAGCGTGGGCAGGCCGCGCTCCACAAAGGTGGTGTCATCGTCCGATTGCAGACGTTCCAGCCCGACGGGAGGCTTGAACTTTCCCACGCGAACTTTGGCCCGGCGCAAGTATTTCAACTCGATGTAGGCGTCGTAAATGAGGGTATTTCCCAACCCGAAGTCCGGCCGGAAGAAGTAGTCCACGTACTTGTAGACCGTTCCCGAAATGGTCGGACGGATGCGGCGCAGGAGCATGCCATCCACGCCGCCCGAGGAGCCTTGGCCCAGGTACGCGCGATTGTCCACCTGCAGGTCCGCGCCGATCTTGAGCAGGAAGTTGCCGTCGTTGGACTTGATGGTGAACCCGGTGGTATCGGCATTGGCCGTGGCGGCGTTCTGGGCCTTGGCTGCGGCATCCTCTTCGGCAAGTTCCTTCTTGCGCTCGTCCACCTTGATCTGCTGGTCGAGTTCGTCCACCTTCTGCTCCAATTGCTGAATCTTCTGGTCCGTGGACTGCGTGTCGGCGGTCTGCGCGCGCGCCGGGATCAAAGGCATCGTCATCATGAACGCAAGGCCCATCCGCATCGTTCGTCGAGACATCTGGGGACCTCTCCTATGCGTAACCTCGAGGCCCTCCAGGCGTACGGCGGGGCATCGTCTAAAGTCAGAACCTCATTTGTACCGTGGCTTGCAGGACGCGCATCCCGTTGGCCGAGACAGGCAAGCCGAATTGTGCATTGGTGACCGTGGTATTCCAACTGGGATAAGTGACATGGTTGAGCGCGTTGGTAGCGTCAAAGCGAAAGTCGATTGAATTGAAAGTACCTTTGGGATTGAACGAGCGCGCCATAGAAGCATCGAACGAGAACTGGGCGGGACCTACGATGGAGTTACATCCCGCGTTGCCCCACTGGACCTCCAGAGGGGCGATGTATGCCGCGGGGTCCAGATTGCGGCCCGAAACAGGCGAATAAGCCGAAATGCCGGTGGCGTCCGGCCTGATCCCGATGACTCCGGTGCCTTGTACCACCCGGGAATAGATAGGAGTCTCCGGCAAGCCAGTACCGGCCGTGGGAGTGAAGACAAAGGTCCAGCCCTTGACCAGCGTGCCCACCCAACCGCCTCGCAAAGTTCCTCCGCCGAGCCCAATGCCGCTGGTGTATTGCGCCGTGGCGGATACGGCGTGGCGCTGGGCGAAGCTCGATGGGCCGCGCTCCGGGCTCAAGTTAAGCCAGTTCTGAGCGATGACGCCAGCCGCCCCGCCCCCGGCCATCGCCGCATCGTCAAACGAATGGGAAAAAGTGTACTGGGCGCTTGTCGCGAAGCCGTTGTGCATCCGCTGCCGCAGTTGCAACACTCTGGCCTCGCGCGTGGAGTTACCGTTGGAAGTCATATAGACATAGCCCGCGGGACACAGAGGGCACGGATTCGCGGTGCCGGTGGGGCAAGTACGCCGCAAGTGCCTTTGACTCCCAGGTAAGTCACCGTCGCTACGATCGAATTCCGGGCTAGGGGCGTCCGGGGGCGACTCCGATATTCTTCTTGAGGGTCTCGAAGCAGAGCATCTCGACTTGAATCGTCCATACGCCGTCGGCGAGGTCGGGAAGAGTGTAAAGGCCTTGGTATCCGTGACCGCGACCTGCTTCTTGTCGCCTTGCGTGGCCGTGACGGCGGTGCCGGGAACCGGCAGGCCGCCGAACTTGACTTGGCCGTGGTGCTCCGCCGCCGCAAGCCCGGAGACCGCCAGAATCGCGTGAGAAACGCATGCGTGTGTGCCTTTCCATATCATGGAGCACACCCCAAAATGCCCGATAAAGTCACGCATTGCCCTTCGGCCGCTTCCAGAACATGAAATGCGTTAAGATAAACACGGAGAACGTCGAGCACCGACTGATAGTATTAGACGTGGTATTGGCACCCGCGCTATTCCAAGGAGTTATCCTATCGCTGCGACCGCGCACCGGCAACACCCTGAACCTCCTCCAGCATTAGATCTGGCCCGGGACAGTTGGAACCCACATTGACCTTCGGCAGCTCCTCACGGAGATTGGTGTCTCAGATTGAAGCCAAGCACATCCTGCCATTTTGCCGCTTGATCCGGTCTCACGGCAAGGCAGCACGCGATTGCTTTCAACACCTTGTCCGTGCTTTCCGCCAGATTCTCCCGATCAGTCTGACACTCCACCTCCGGTCGCGCGGGTGGCTCATAAGGATCGTCGATGCCAGTTAAGCTTGATAGCTTACCGCCGCGCGCCCTCCGATAGAGGCCCTTCACATCCCGCTGCTCGCAGACCGCGAGTGGAGCGTTCACATACACCTCCACGAAATTGCCGATCCGCGCGCGGATCTCATCACGCATCGCGCGATATGGCGATATTGCGGACACCAATACTATTACCCCATTCCTGGTCAGTAATTCGGCAACGAAGCCGATTCGGCGGATGTTCTCGTCTCGATCCTCGCGGCTGAATCCGAGTTCCCTTGAGAGGTTGCGTCGGACCACGTCGCCATCCAGCAGTTCCAGCTTGTAACCCATGGCCCAAAGGCGCTCGTAGATGGCACCACTGAGGGTCGTCTTTCCAGATGAGCTCAAACCCGTGAACCAGACCGTCAGTCCGTTCCGACTCCCTCCGGTGGTTTGCAAGCGCAATCCCCGCGGGTCGGCGACGCTACGGATCATGCCGGCCGCCATGGTTTGATTGTCAATAGGATCTATGAGGATGAACCCGCCTGTCGCGTGGTTCCGGTCATAGAGGTCGCAGAACAGCGGACGGTGGGTTTCCAATTCCACGATTCCGATTTCGTTCAAGGCTAGGCTGGCGGCTGGGACCTCCTCCAGTGTGTGGATATCGAGCCGGGAAAGCACGCCGGTCACCGCGGCGCACATGTGCTGGGTCGCAAGCTTCATCAAGTACGGGCGCTGGGGATCGAGCGGCGATTCCGACATCCAAACCAGGGTGGCGGTGAGCCTCTGAGCAGCGAGCGGCGGATTCGCCGGGTCGGCCAGCATCGACCCGCGACCGATATCAAGTTGATCTTGCAGGGTCAGTGCAACCGACATGGGTGCGGAGGCTCTTTCTAGGTTGCCATCGTAGGTAGAAATGGAGCTGACGCGCGTAGTTTGACCGGAGGGCTGTATCTGCAATTCGTCCCCTCGTCGGACCGATCCCGAAGCGATACGTCCGGCATAGCCGCGGAACTCGCCCTCTCGGATGACGTACTGCACCGGCAGGCGGAACGCCGGAAGCCCTGAATTGTGACCAGGAGGGCACAACTGGGCGGCGAACTCGGCCGTCGGTGCCGACTCCAGGTATTCCAGGAGGCTGCATCCTTCGAACCACGGCATGCGCCGGCTGCGGCAAACCACGTTTTCGCCTTCCAGGGCGCTGACCGGGATGAACTCCACCTGACAACCCACGAGCTTCGCCGAGAAGGTCAGGAAATCTGCTCGGATCCGGTCGAAGATCTCGCGGCTGTACTCGACAATGTCCATCTTGTTCACCGCCACAACCAAGTACTGGATGCCAAACAGCCAAGCTATGCAGGCATGCCGCTTGGTCTGCGGAAGCACGCCCTTACGCGCATCCACAAGGACAACCGCAACATCGGCCGTGGACGCCGCGGTCACCATGTTGCGCGTGTACTGCTCGTGCCCGGGCGTATCGGCGAGGATGAAGCGCCTACGAGCCGTGGAAAAGAACCGATAGGCGACGTCGATAGTGATGCCCTGCTCGCGTTCAGCACGCAGGCCATCAGTCAGGAAGGCCAACTCCAGGCCGTGGCGCGAGGCCTTGTGGGCGGATTCGATTTGATCCTCATAGACGCTCCTGGTGTCGTATAATAAGCGACCGATCAGCGTGGACTTGCCGTCGTCGACGCTTCCGGCCGTGGTGAACCGCAGGAGCCCTGGTTCCATAATCAGAAGTACCCCTCGCGCTTCTTGATCTCCATCGATCCCTCTTCGTCGTGGTCGATAACCCGGTTCTCCCGTTCGGATCTGACGAAGGCTCCCAGCTCTTCAACGACGTCTGAGACCGTCTCAGCGGTCGAGCGGATTGCGCCAGTGCAGTATGTGCAGCCAAGCGAGCGCATGCGGCACATGACCCTCTCCAATCTTTCCCCCGGCAGAAGCGGCGGTGCGTGCTCAGGATCAATCAGCAAGTTGCCACGGACAAGCATTTCGCGTTCGCGGGCGAAGTAGAGCGGCACGACAGGTATATCCTCCTGGCGGATGTACTCCCAGACGTCCAGTTCCGTCCAGTTGGAAAGGGGGAACACCCGCACGCTCTCTCCCTTCTCGACGCGACCGTTAAAGAGGTTCCACGGCTCCGGCCTTTGGTTCTTCGGGTCCCACTGTCCCTTAGAGTCGCGGAACGAGTAGATACGCTCCTTAGCCCGCGCTTTCTCTTCCTCGCGACGCGCCCCGCCCAAGGCGGCATCGAAGCCTCCCTCGGCCAGCGCATCGAGCAGTGCCTTGGTCTTCAGGAGTCCGCAGCACCTCTGGGTTCCGAAGAGAAACGGGTTCATGCCCTGTTCTGTGGCTTCGCGTGCTGTGTAGACTATTAGACTGAGTCCCAGTTCGGCGCACATGCGGTCGCGGAAGTCGATCATGGCGCGAAACTTGAACGTTGTGTCCACATGCAGTAGGGGAAACGGCGGCTTCGCAGGATAAAATGCCTTCAGCGCCAACCGCAGCATAACAGAGGAGTCTTTGCCGGCGGAATAGAGCATTACTGGCCGCGAGAACTCGGCGGCCACTTCGCGTAGGATATAGATGCTCTCAGCCTCCAGGACTCGCAGGTGAGAGAGAGCATCGACCACGTCAGTACGCCTTCCCCAGTCCCTCGCCGAGTAATGTTGCCCAGAGCTCAGCCGCAAAGCCTAGCACCGTCTTACGCAATGCGTGAGCGGGCAACACGCCGCACAGGTAAGAACCCGCGGTCACGCCAATTAAGCCACCCATGGTCACTTCAATGAGCACGGCGAAATCGCAGTTCCGCTGCGCAAGTTGCAGGTAACCGCCAACTGCCGAAAGAACGAATCCGAAAAGGAGGCCAGTACCGACCACGGCGGCGGGCTCACGCTTGGTGAAGTTGGAAAGAGCTGCCGTGCCTAACGAACCGGCTCCGGCCGAAGAGACTCCCACTGACAAGCCGACAGGAAGGCCTATGACTGATAGCAACCTCGGCACATAAGCACTTCTCTTCTGCGAAAGAAGGCGAAGCAGCGAGGTGAACCACGCCGCGACGATCACGACCACCCCGAGCAACGCAATACCGATTCTAATGCCTTCAGTTCTGAATGGCCGCATTCGCCGCAGCTTGTTCATAGATCCGGCCCTGCAAAGTGAGGGACGTCCACCACTTGATCAAACGCGCCGTCCAGCTTCGACGAAAACGTTCCAACCTTGACCTTCGTGAACTGAGCCACAAACCAATACATGTCTCCGCAGATTGCCTCTGGCCCCTGTGCGTCCATCATAGACGACAGATTGGACCATGGATCTCCATCGCTCGGTAGGGCTGCCTCTATCTGATCCGCGAACAGGTACGCCCTCGCAAAGTTGATATCGAAAGGTCGGTGCTCTCGGAACAACCACACTCCAGCTATCGACAGTATATCAGGAGCCTGCCGAGCGATCTGGAACAGCTGCGCGTGCCTAAGCGCATGTTGATAGCACTGCCGGCGGACTAAGACATCGTCCGCGTACCCGTAGCCAAATACAGTCCGCAGTGGGTGAGCAGGCGGAAGCGCAGGCTTGGATTCGACTACAAACAGAGAACCACCGCGCTGTAGGGACCTGTACAGGCCCGCTGATGCCAGCCAAGGGTTCAGCCAGTGGAACGCCTGGGCCGCAACGATCACGTCGTATGTCTGAGTTTGAAATGCCAATTCGTCCGCGGAACGCTTGAGGAAGCTCACTTGCCGATTCTGCCGTCTCGCCAGGAGGACCGCTGCGTCAAGGAACTCCTGGCTCACATCGATACCAGTCACATGCGACGAGACGCTTGCCAACTGCAGCGCTATAGTTCCGGGGCCACAGCCGATATCCAGCACCTCCGTTCTCGAGTCCACAGGGCCCTCGGTGACAATCCTACTGCACACTTGGGTGGGAATTGGGCGGTGCCGCACATAGTATGGCACCATATCGGCGGTGTAGCGGCTGAGGGGCCGACAGCTCGAAATGAGAACGCCAGCATCCACGAGCCTTTGTACGCTGGCCAATGCCCACGATGTAATATTCTCTTTGCAAGGAGAGCAATGTTTCGCGAACTCACTGATCGCGTGCCCCACGGAGACCCCGTCGTGGGTTGGAAAGCACGACAATAGGACCTGCTCAGACTCGTGGAGCCGGGTGCATTGGGCCGGGGAGACCAGCCGGAACAGGATTCTCTCTCCGTTACAGTCAACTAAGGAGGCAAACTCACTAGATTGCCAGAGCTTTCTCTCCAGAAGAGCAACGGAGGCCCCATCCCTCGTCCCTTTTAGATCAGTAAACATGTCTCGATTGCGCGAACCCCACCGTGATGTCCGTGCATCGCGCGAGTTCTACGCCCACCGTCCCGGCAAACCATCTATCGAGGGGCCGTTAGAAAACAAGCGACGCCGGAAGCCGTTTCGGCCCCGGTTAGCGTGACAAAGAGCTACCACTAGACATTGTAGTCTGACATTACGGTTCAATACAATGCCACCGGTACAAAAGTGGGCGTTCCAGTTGCTGACGCGGTTCCCTGTTGCGTCCGCGGGTGAGCGACTCTGAAACTCACGGCGCCTGCGGACCAGCGCCAGCGGGAATCCGCGTACTGGTCGGTCCCGCGGCGACCACCCGGCGCGGTCGTCGGGCGGACTGGGTTTGTACCGGCCATCCGGACTCTTGGCATCTCTGGTGGGGTGGAACATATCTGTTCCGGCTATATGTGGATGTGGCCGACAAGTGCTCTCGCCCGCCGGTCATCCCGTTTCCGATGGGCGACGGCGCGGATCTGGTGGACTACCCGTTGACTGAGGGTCACTGCTGGCTACCGCGCAGCCGTTCATGCTTCTGACCGCCGGTGATGGACTCAGGGATCACGTGAAAAGGTGCGTTGCAAGGTACGGCGCTTCCTGTGTGCGGAACGCACCGAAGCGCCGGTTTGTGATCGTGCCAGTTTCAGGCAGGTACCCGATCACGGGCGCGATTACGGGTTTACCTAAGGAATGGGCGAGGAAGATCACTCAGGATGACAGCACGTGGGCATAGGGCAAGACTCACCAAGGCGTTCGCAGCGCCAAAGTGCCTTTTCAACGGGATGAAGAACGGGTCGAGGCGCATGCTCCTCCCGTGGCCGGTAGGTGCTAATAAGCGTTCGCGGTAGGCTGCCGCCTAGCTGAGAGCACCTCACGCCTATTAATTGACGAACTTCCAATGCTGGCTATGAGCGCTTCGATCCCTTTGTAGGATCCCAGGTTGCAAAGGATCAGGCAGAGAAAGGTACACTGGGAGATGCCGGTAAAGGCACGGCGAGCGTCGAGCAGGGCGGGGCTCGGTACGGCCTTTCTGGCATGGTGTGGTAGGTCCGGATATTGGCACCGTCAGGGTACAGTTTCTGAGCAGTCCACAACAGGCGGTACCCGAAGGGCTGGGCGATATAGAGAGTCTTCAGCCCGGAAATGAAATGGCGCACACTTCCACGCCTTCGGCGCTAAAGGTACCCGCCGAAGTACCTGCGCGAACGTATTGTTCGGCGACGAAGTGGCAAACACACGTATGCCAGCGCCATCCGGTTCGGCGGGAGCGAGGACGGTCATGCGGTTCCTGCTTTGGCCGGCCGTTCACCCACAACCTGTTCGATGGCATAGAGGCATTGGGCAGGCTTGGACTGACCGCAAACCCAATGCTCGAAGATGTTCAGCAGGCGTCGGGCAGCGGTGGAGCTGCTTGCTTTCATCTCGGCGAGTTCCGCCCGCAGGTCGCGGCGGGCTTTCTCTGGCCTTGGACCAGCGTGCTTACCAATGTTGGCAGTCGCCAGCGCGTAGGGCTTTCCGCCTCTGGCTACGATCTTCACACCACCTTCGCCTTGGCCATTTGGCCAAGATAGCTCTTGTCGCCAGCGCCGGAACGTCGTACGGGGCAAGTGCAGGTATTCCGCTAACTGCAGGTCGCTCATCCCGCTAGAGTGCGTGTGCTTTAACGCTAGGCCGACGATGCGTTGCCTCTCAGCCGAACTCAGGCGGGCGCCATGCACGGCGTTCGCAACGTAGCTATGCCACTGGGCATCTTCCAGCGTCCCTGGCCGCACCTCAGCCAGGATTTCTGTCATGCCTGCGCCGACGGCGGCTGCGAGCCGCTGGAAGCCGTCCGAGACCCAATGGTGCTGACCATCCGACCAGATCGAGATCGGCGGAAAGACAACGCCCTCCCGCATCAGTTCTCCATATTCGGCGACCACCGCCGGGTCGGCCGCGGCACGGTGCTGTGTTTGGCCGTCCGTCCTTATAGACATGATTGCCACGAGACGAGCCCCCAGTTGTGGCGCAGAAGGACCGTCACTAAATGGGGAACCCGTCGAACCCGCCGTCTCCAGCACATTCATGGTATCACCGGACGTGTACGTCTGAATTGAGGGTAATCTGCCTGTCCAAGAGGCCGCATCCCTCAATTCGTCGAGGGTGGCATCATCATTTTTGATGATGCTCTACGACCGTTTGGTCTTCATGCGCACTCTGGAATGAGCCAGGAAAACCCGTATCCCAAAGGGAGAGCTGGGTATTTACGCCGTGTCCTTTCAGCAAGGCCGCGTGACCGCAACTAACGCTCTCTGTTTAAACAGCCGCCGAGGTGCGGCTGATCATGAACCGGCAAAGGCCACCCACTCCAGAACCCGTCGCGCAACTGCAACGCCAATTGGAACAGTTTCGAAGCATTCCACCTGGGGCAGAACGATTTGGCAGGCCGCACGGTCGAGCTCGAGCGGGAGCAGGCGCGTATTGTACCGCGCATCGACCACGGTGCCGTTTGGCGGACTTCATCCTGCCTCCCCGAGCTGAGAATGGCTGCTGGACGGAGCCCGGCAAGTGCTGCTGAGCGAGGCCGATTGCGACAAACTCAAGGGCGCCTTCTGCAGGCCTTGGCGGCGCTGCTTGGCACCGGCGCGCCATACGGAGAAGACCAACGCCGTGCTAGAACAACCGGCGACTCCGGAAACCGGCGAGGGCACCCAACCGGGATTCCAACGTTTCCCCGCTACCTGCAACGGCATCGCACGATGAACAGCAGAACTGCGGGTTAGCGCCTATGGCAAGTGACATTCTTGACGGCGCGCTAGTTGGCGGAGGGTCTTTCAATGTGCTCAATTACGATAACTTCTCGGGGTCCCCTATCAGGTGAGAGCCTGAGCCCGAGTTGGTCCTGAAGCGCTTCGAACAACGACGGGACCTCGGAATCAGCCGATGCTCCAGCGACCTCAGCGCCCCGAGCCTCCGGAGGCAACTCCAGGGCCGAATCGGCCCTGAACTTCAATTTGACATTGAATCGCCCCTTCAGTCCCGTTTTATCAACGACCGGACGGTCAACATGGAACGAGAGCATTCGATCAGCAAGCTCAGTCATCGTAACCCCAGGCCAGTCCTCTGTCAACACGTACCCACCCTGGATTGAGCTGCCGCCGAGTCCGCACATCGGAGTTCCATTTGGCGGTCTCGTTCCAGTCTTCAGGAGGTTGTCCGAATCGAGTGGGATGCAGCTTCCCTCTGGTGCAGGTTGCAGTTTTGGGCCACCTTTCGACAGGGTCAGTGCATAGATGGGGGACTCCCTAAGCTCCTTGTCAGCCTTCAGGCTAAATCTCTCTTCTAACAGGGCCAAAAGCATTGGACCGAGCAAATCGGGCATTGACCTTCTGCCCTGAGCCTTCGCTAGAACGTCATACCGGTCTCTATCCACCCAGCTTGGTCCTCCTAAGACTGTCGGTTTCCGCCCAAGAAAGCTCGCGCCCATTACGCTATACGCTGTCGCGATGAGGTTTGCAACCTTCACGCATGAGAACCTAATACTGTCAGGTGTAATGCTCGGCGGGACTGTTCTTTCATCGCAGTCTGTCCGTAGCTTTACAGAGGCCACTTCATAAGCTGGCCGGTCTGGAGCAGACTGCCCAGCATATGCCGGCACGCTCGACAGGAACGCGGCAGTGAGCATCCCGCACAAACACAATAGCTTCAACATGATGTTCCTCCCACCCAACCACATGATAGCAGACTACGGTAAACTCCGGCCCTACTCCTCACTTGCCGTCTTCCTTGGTGCCGCCATGATCCTCCGCCGAGCCGCTGTTATCCATGGCGACTACCCGAAAGCCATCGACCCTGAGCTCGTTTACGGTGCGGTCGCACATGGCGATACCCAGGAAAGTACAATCGACCACTTGTGTTTTAGCCGGGTCAAGTTCTTGACGGGACCTAAAACGGAGTTCGTCGAGCGGGATGTTCACCGCCGGGTAATCGTAACGCGTTCCCCTAAATAGTGGCCGCTCTAGGGTATTCACTATTGTAACGGGAAACCCTCCCAACGCCCCCTGCAAATCAGATTCTGCAACCATAGGTTGGCCTGAGGGCAAGCTTCGCGGGCGGTTGACAATAGCAGATGGCTGTCTCACCGCATTCATCAGCTCACGCTTAGCCGCCTGACTCGGCTCCCCGGCCCAATACTTAAGGACCGTTCCTCCGGCATCAACGAGCGCAATCATCGGAGTCCCGAGCGGTTTCACGCCCAGTTCCACCCAATCCACAACAGGCACGCCTCGGGCACCGAGAGTCGTAGCAAAGCTTTTGTCCCTAACCCTATCGGGAAGCGCCAGCGCTACTGGAACGCCTCGGCGACCAGCTTCTCCGATCAGAGTTCGAAAGAAAGGGGCGGCAGCACGGCAATGAACGCAGTCCGGCGACACCACAATGATGAAGGCGTACGAGTCGCGCCCGCGTCCAACTGCGTCCATGGACACCCGCGCACCGATGCTCATAGGGGCGAAATCAAGGAGCTTTTGCAAGCCGCTGGGTTCAGCGCTAACACGTCGATGCGCCAGAGCTATAGCGCCTTCATATCCAGCGACCATCAGCGCCGTAGATACCATCACTAGCGCCAACTCCGTTGCCTTATGTTTGATAGATGGCCACGATGTCATAGCATATCTCCTGCGCTTTTGATGTTATAGACTCCTGAGCTGCGAAGTTTCAAGGCTGTGGGCTACTTCTTGAGAGCATCGTCGTCACCTTGCCGCCGTGCGCCTCGATATCCGCCGCAACCAAATCGATGACTGTTGGATGTCCATCGGCCAGGCGGAACAAGAACAACAGTTTCCCAGTGCGGCGCAGTTCGCGAAGTGGGCTTTCTTTCGGAGTCGCTCTAAACCGCCATTGGCTTACGGCAGCTCTCACCGAGTGTGACGCGACGGCATCGAAGCTTTCAAGGTCTTGAACAGATTGAACCTGTCCGTCGGGTGCGACTGTAACCCTCACAACCACAAGCCCTCCCTTGTTGAGGGATAACATGTCTTGTGGATAGGTTGGCAAGACGGTCACGGTCGCCTCCGCTCTTAATGCGGCTGTAGGGTAGCGTGCAACTGTATCACTTTGGGCAGCGGCCGGGAGCGACGAAAGCAGCCCCCCTAGAAGACAACAGCCTATCAGGCGCGGCTTGGGAAACAAACTGTTTATCACGCACATTACTCCTTCGAATCTCTTCACCACCTAGACACACCGCCGCGCCTGACTGAAGCGCGATACATCGAGAGACCGGGTTTGGATCTGCTAACTATTCGCAAGCCAGCAAAGGAAACTTCCACTATTGAAGCAGACACCACCGTCGACACTGCAAGTGTAGTTCTGGCCTGTCGGTGCACAAAAGGAATTCGTCGGCGTGCATGTACCAACGAAGCAAAAACAGGTGCTGCAGTACGCCTCTGCTGGCTCAGGGTCAACCAAAGCACCACTTACGACCACCGAGCTTGCTGCAAGCGCGCTCGCCGCAACAACCTTAGCTATAGGATTCATTGTTCCTCCTTTCGAAAGTGTGGCAACCCGGGTAGGTGCCACCTAGATGTCACAAGTAGAGCATAAGGCACCGCTGTACCTGTGTCAACGGGTATCAGCCCCGATTATCCTAAATATTGCTCCGTGGCCGGTCGTCGTGGTGTCTCTAATAGGCGAACTCAGCCGAACGGCCCACCGTGCCTAGCGACGAGCACTTCGCTTTGGCCGACATACTGGTGGAAGCTGGGCCGGGCGTAAAGAACCTTCCGGCGACAAGAGAAGGGCGCCCGGAAAGAACCGCCACAGCGGAATGCGGCGGCAGCAGTCCCGCCAAACTTTCGCAAAGAGGGGTGCCCGAACCAGACGCACCGGTCGCTGAAGGCTTCGCTTGCGCAGCTGTTCAAGGTTCTGCTGGCCAGACCCGATTGGTGGGATGGGTGTTCACCTTCCCGGCGGCTGCATACAGCCTAGTTCTCATGCCTGACCTGCTGGCCCAGGCTGCCTGAGGACCGCAGAACTGGTAGCCGGGGGGACTCCCAACACCGCCGCTGAGCTCTCGCCGGCGCGTATCCACGCGATTTGGACTCTTCCACAGCCTCTCAATACTCCACCGGTCAGAGCGCGAAGCGTCCTAGGCGCACAATCTTGTCAAGAGTAGCTTCCTCCTTCCAATTTACGCACCGTGGCTACTGGGGCGGGTAAGTGTCGTGAAATGTGCATGTTGCCGGAGTCGACCGATGGTGTTATGTTGAAGTCCGAGGCGGATCACGGTTTCCGACTCAGACCGACTGCTTGGTAGACTATCGGTCGCGTTGGCTCCGTAGCTGTCCCATTGGGCTTCGGCGAATGTGCCTCGCCTAATCCGAGCGGGAACATCCGCAACTCCTGCGTGTCCTGAGCCGGCAACCCGGTGAAATCGGTTCGGGAGAGCCAGCAGTGCGCTCTGTCCCACAACACCGTGATCGGCGGGACTTTTGCGCTCGCGGGCATCAGCACAACACGATGTCCGTGTCGATGGATACGCGGTGCTGCAACCGATTAGGTTTCAAGAGAGACATCTTCAGCCGCCGGATGTCCACCGACGTGCCTTCACTCGAAGCCGAAGGCACCTTGTCACCCTGCGGATCACCGTTGCCTCTGATAACCACCAGTTTGGGTTTGAAATCGCACGATACGTCCTGTACGACCCGAACCGCTGCACGGCCTCCTCAATGTAACTTGGCCCTAAGTGGTTGATATCCAACTGCAAGTGTGAGACTTTGAGGAATGTAAACGATCCAAGCCTCTTGACGGTGAGAAGTGGGCTCGACCTAACCTGCCGCTGCTCTCTGTGGTCGCCAGAGACGGCACCGCGAGCAAATGTCGCTATCAGGAGCGAGTCCGCAGCTCGGACCCCCCCGGACCTAAATTGGGACAGGGCGGCGGCGAACCAGACGAGCTGTCCCGACGTGCCACACGCGGCGTATTGCGAGGGTTTAGCATGAAAGTCTTCTTGACATTGCCCGAGATCTCGAGCCGTGAGCTCGGTGAGAACCTCGGAATCGCATATATTGAGGCGGCCATCAAAGCCAGCTCACTCTCCAAGGTCCTCCTCGTTAACCGAATGGGGAAGAAGAATACAGCGGATATTCTCTCCGTGCTCGAACAGTACGATCCAGACGTGGTAGGAATCGGCCTACCATCTTATACACTTCTCCCAAGCCTTTCAGAACTGGCTGGGAGAATTGGGCAAGGTCGTCCGCGCACGATCATCGTCGGTGGGCACTCAGTCGCATTTCGCGCTGAAGCCATTATGAATGAAGTCCCGGCATTGGACCTCGCAATCCTCGGAGAGGGTGAGCGCACGATTATTGAAGTCCTCCAGGCCCTACTATCGCGGTCCGCCATGCTTGACGTCCCGGGCTTGCTAATCCGATCGACCTCCGGTTTGGCCTACACGTTACGGCGGGAGAAGATCGCGGACTTGGACTCGCTCCCGCTCCCCACACGTCAGCCCGGACTCCCTTACTACCTCATCTCGGCCAGTCGTGGCTGTTACGCCAACTGCGCATTCTGTTCCATCCCACCGTTCAACAGGTTACAGCCTGGCTTGGCTCTACGCCTGCGAAGCATCGCATCTTTGCGCCTGGAGATGATTGAACTAAAGAGACTAGGCGCTCGGGTCGTCTCCTTCATTGATGATGTCTTTCTTCTGCCTGGCGAGAAGGGGCTGGCTCGTGCCCGCGCTATCGCAGACATTATGAGCGAGTGCTCAATCAAGTGGGCATTCGCTTGTCGAACCACCGCGCTCAACGAGTCCGTACTCTCGTACTGTGTCGCCCGTGGCCTCTGTAACGTCGGTCTAGGAATCGAGTCGGCATCACCCAATGTCCTTGCCCGACTCGCCAAGGGTGCGACATTAGAAGATTCAGAGCGCGCAATTCTTCTGTGCCAAGCCCACGGTCTCAGCATCCAGCCATATTTCATCATGTTCGAGCCCGACATGACCTTCGACGACCTACGGATGAATATGGAGTTCCTGCAGCGCTTTGGCCTGCTGTGGCCGGTTTGTTCCAAGATGATTCTTAATCCTCTGCCGGGGACACCCGTCTTTGATACGCTAAGTGCTCAGGGTCGGCTGAAGGAAGCCAACCATAGTTTCTCGGCCGTGTATCGAGATCCCCGGGTACAGGAGTTTCGAGATGTCGTGCGGCCGGTGCTTGAGGGTGCGAGTGGTTTTGAATTTGCGATACGACGGGCCGAATTTGACCTCGCCGTCATTTCTCAAGACGATGCCTATATCGCGCGGCGCGCCCCGATTGAGACCCTGGTCCATCGATTGAGTGATTATACCTACCAGTTCCTCGAGCGCGCGCTCACTGGGGACTACTCCAGCGGTCTCTATCATAGGCAGATCGATGAGCTAGCGGGCGAGCTGGAGTCGGGTTTCGGTTTCATAAGAAGACAGCTGACGCATTCGTGCGAGCGGATTGCCGAGTCGCCAATTTGAGAACTTGGCCCCTGATCTTCTTACAACCACGTGTTGCGGCTTACCGCCCCCGGCTTTCCAGGATGGCCAGCGACACCCGGCATGGTGAATCTCGGCGCCCACCAAGGGCCCCGCTCCGATATTCCCGCACTGAAGGGGCCTGGCGAGTGTGTCGCTGGTAGTGTTTGGCCGGCGTTTCGTTAACATTCGCGGCCGCGCTATACGTTGGCCGGCCTTCGGCGCATTTGAGATCCGTTGGGATAGTGCCCACGTCAGACACGCCCGAGCGCGCTTCGGCTGGGCACTTGCGCTTCCCGCGGACCACGTGTCGCCCCTGGCGGGGAGAGCTATCTTGGCCAAATGGCCAAGATAGCAACGAAGGACCGAGGAGTTGTCTTAGCAACCGTGCACGGGTAGAAACGGCGGACGCCATTTGCCGGTCTGGCCTGGCGTCAGGCGATTGGCGACCACCCAGGGGAGCGCTGCCAGCGCTTTGGGTCCGCTCTTCTGCCGTCCCGTGTAGCAAGCCGTCGCAGTCGAGCCCGTACCCATGGATGCTATTCTTCACCCAAGGGCCATACCGAAGCCGACCCCACAACCTGTAACGGGCTGCCTGAGTCAGGTAGATACCTACCTAGTCTCGCAATGCACGATGTCGGACAAGTTCAGATCTGCCTCTGTTCGGGATGGCCTTCACCGTCCTATAATCAAATGGTGTACCTAAGTCACTTTTGGCTTGAAGCTGACACGTTGTCGAAAGAACCAGGTCGAGTCGCCTTCCATGAAGATGTCATCTGCTGTTACTCGCTTGATCGGCCTGATCAGCCGACCGTTCTGCCTGACGGAGCATGACCCGGCCTACCACTATAACCTCGGTGTAGACCTGAAGGCCCAAGGCAGAGTCGAGGGTGCTGTGGCGCGGTTCAAATGTGCCCTTTCCCTTAAGCCGGATTACGCAGAGGCCCATAACAGCTTGGGCCTTATTCTCAATGAGCAAGGCAAGCGCGGTGATGCTGTGATGCATTACGAGCGTGCTCTCGCCCTCAAGCCTAACTATGCCGAGGTCCACGCGAATTTGGGCGTCGTGCTAGCCGAGCAAGGGCGGGTCGTAGAAGCGACGACACACTTCGAACGAGCCCTGGCTCTTCATCCTGACCGTGCTGATGCGCACGTTAATCTGGGCGTCGCCCTGGCCGCGCAAGGCAGGCTGGCAGAGGCTATACCCTACTACGAACGCGCGCTTGTCCTTAACCCCCACCACGCTCATGCGCACGTTAATCTGGGCATCGCCCTGGCGGCGAAAGGCAGGTTTGCGGAGGCGATACCCCACTACGAACGTGCGCTTATCCTTAGCCTCCACCACGCTTCCGCAAGCGCTAATCTGGGCATCGCCCTGGCGGCGCAAGGCAGGATTGTAGAAGCGACGACACAGTTCGAACACGCCCTGGCTCTTAACCCGGACCACGCAGATGCGCAGGTCAATCTCGGCATTGCCCTGGCTGCGCAAGGAAGGATCGACGAAGCGAAGACACACTTCGAACACGCCCTGGCCCTTCACCCTGGCCACGTTTATGCGCACACTAATCTGGGCATCGCGATGGCGCTACAAGGCAAGATCACTGAGGCGATGCCCCACTACGAACACGCGCTTGTGCTCAACCCCGATGATGCTCGTGCACATAACGGTGTGGGCCTGGCCCTCACCTTTGAAGGTAAGGTGGATGACGCCATACAGCACTTTGACAGGGCGATTGCAATCAGTCCGGAGTACGCAGCGCCTCACTACAATCGCGCCCAACTCAAGACTTTCCGTCCTGACGAAACGGATCTAGCAACTCTCATAGCACTGGCTGGTGCCGACACGACGACAGCAAGGGACAGGCCGTATTTGCATTTCGCATTAGCCAAGGCGCTCGATGACTGTGGTGATTACGCGCGGGCTTTCGAACACCTGCGCAAGGGCAATACCTTAAAGCGCCAACAGATTGCCTATAACGAAAGTGGAGTTAGGGGACTGTTTGAGCGTATCGCTACTGCATTCGACGCCACCCTATTTGATCGCTTCCAGGGAGAGGGCGATCTCTCATCTACTCCGGTCTTCGTCCTGGGTATGCCGCGCTCCGGCAGCACCTTGGTCGAGCAAATCCTTGCTAGTCACCCGAATATTTACGGCGCTGGCGAATTGGACGTTCTTAGGTCAGTGGCCAAAGATCCAAGCTTTGTCCCCACTCTCGATGCCGTCATCTTGCAGCAACTTGGCCGGTACTATCTTGCCCACCTGCCGCCCCTTCCTAAGGGTAAAGTCCGGATCATTGACAAAACACCGGACAATTTTTTGAGAATCGGGCTGATCCGCTTGATCCTGCCAAATGCCAAAATTATCCACACCATGCGCGACCCGATTGACACCTGTGTTTCATGCTATTCACAACTATTTACATGCGGTCACTCTTTTAGCTATGATTTGGGGGAGTTAGGTCGCTATTATCGCGGTTATAGCGAACTGATGACGCACTGGAAATGTGTTCTGCCGCCCGGCACGATACTCGACGTTTCATACGAGAGCGTGGTTGATGATCTAGTGGGGCAGGCCCGTCGGATGATCGAGTATTGCGGTCTACCCTGGAGCGATGAATGCATCAATTTCTACAGTACCAAGCGACCGATCCAGACCGCTAGCGCTGTTCAGGTCCGTAAGCCACTATTCCGCACCTCGCTGCAGCGCTGGCGCAAGTACGAAGCCGAACTAGCTCCACTAATAGACGAGTTAGACGCCATGATATCCCAGGGCGCGCCAACAGCGCAGGCACTGTTGGGGCAAGACTCCACCCAAGTAGTTGTCGGTAGAACTTGTTAGCTAGCGAGCGATTCGACTGGGCAACTGGTCAAAGTGAAGCATCGTAGTAATGTAGTGTTCACTGTACAATGACTTGAGTTGTTTGTGATCGGATGATTGAATTGGTTGACAGCCCATTGGTCGGGGGAGGATGTCTGTCGTGGCTGTGGTGCACCGCTATGGGCCTCCCGTGTTGGGCGGATCTTCTTCAGGTGGAGGCTGGTATGGCTCACGCGGCGATTCAGGCGAATGCCCGCTTTGTGCCTGGGGCTTCAATCCGCGAGGATGGCCAGACACATCGCGGCGCGTTGATCGGCCGGGACACCATCGCCAAGAACTCCGAGTTGATGAGCGGGCGTCTTTTTCCCGCCTGTCCGGGTCTGGCGCGACGGCCAATTTTGCTGGCTCTCGGACGGTTTCAAGCGAATCGCTGCCGCGTGGAAGATGGCAGGCATTCCGCGCCTTTCTCCCTCTGCGAAACCCGTGCTCACCACTGAGTTCTTGGTGGGGCAAGCGCGCAGGACCGCCTCGGCGCTCTCTAAGGCAACGGGCGCCTCGCGCCGGCGGCGGCCGGGAGCCCCGCGGATTCTGGAAATGAGAGGCAACCAGTGAGGACCTGATGATTACCGACAACACACCCCTCGACGAATACCGCTCCCACCCCGCAATGCGGCTTCCGATGGGCAACTCCGCGGAACTGCTCTACTTGACCCTGAAGAAGGAGGCTCAGATTCTTGACCTGGCGGAGGCTAGTACATTGATTCCTAGATAATATATCAATAGCTACACGACGGATAGGGTCTCCAACTTGTACTTCCACCGGTAAACCACAGGCGTCTCATTGACTTCCTGGAGGTAGAGTTCAATCCGCGCCTTCAACTCGGCGGCCGAGGCGACCCGGATGCCGCGCAGTAACGTCCTGGCCATTTTGCCGAAGAAGGATTCGATCAGGTTGAGCCAGGACCCGTGCTTGGGCGTGAAGGTGAACTCAAAGCGGTTGGGCAGCGTTCCGAGAAACGCCCGCGTCTCCTTGGAGATATGCGCGGAGTGGTTGTCGAGCACGATACGGATGCGCGCGCCAGCGGGGTAATGCCCGTCGGCCAGTTTCAGGAATTCGATGAACTCCGCGCTCCGATGCCGTTTGCGCACCAACCCGAGAACCTCGCCCGACACCAAATCGATGCCAGCCAGCAGGGACAGTGTTCCGTGCCGAACGTATTCATAGTCCCGCCCTACGGCGGAGTGTTTTCCCGGTTCTGGGGGCAGGTCCGGGGCGGTGTTCTGGATGGCTTGAATACCGGGTTTCTCGTCATAGGAAAGCACGGCGATCAAATCCGAAGGCGGTGCGCCTTTCCCGCGCCAGATCTCCACTTCCCTGTAAACATGCAGAACCTGCACCATTTTGGCGTCAAACTCCGGGTCGCGCCGCTCCAGGTAGTATTGGACCTTGTGCGGTTGTACCTGGTTGGCGCTGAGAATCTTGGAGACCGTTCCGCGCCCCAGTTTCGCCAGACTCGGGTGGCCCGT